>LULO01000815.1_pt1 | contig 21464 bp, 42 predicted proteins | sample 728121 | NCBI WGS metagenome assembly LULO01 (sample SAMN03860287, study PRJNA289734) | marine metagenome | biome: seawater column; feature: ocean; material: water; isolation source: Red Sea water column Station 149 - depth 50m | place: Saudi Arabia: Red Sea | collected 2011-10-15 | depth 50 m | reverse complement strand
ATAGTGTTCATGTCTGATGTTGTCATATTTTCTCCAGGCTATACAGCCCCCAGATAAACCCCAGGGGCTGTAAGGTTATAAGGCTACTTAAGCGTAATCCAATGGTGAATACAAATCTTCAACAACACAATGTGCTTTTCGGTTGGTAACAACCAAATTGCCATAGGTATGGACCTTCTGCACAAATGTATTACTCTGTGTATCTTCAATCATGTCCGATGCAGTGAATTTTGCACCAGAATTAAAGAACATATAGAGATAGTTTGTGTTTAAGAAATATATTCTGCCATCATTGTTATCAGCAATCGTATCAGGGCTATTGTCTGCCTGTGCAGTAACAATATCCTGATCAGCTACAATGTCTACACCTCTGTAAGACATTCCCATAAAACCCATTTTTGCCATACGATCTGACTCAAGACTTCCACGCTTAAACTCACCGAGTTCTGACTCGATAAGGTCATAATGGTACTGAGAACAAACAATAAGGTCTGGGCTTTCACCTGTCTGTGCTTTTGCATTAGCAATACCACGAGCAAGGATTCTTAAAATGTAAGTATCCTTTGAAGGATCTTGCATATCAGCTTCTGCAATAAAAGTAATACCACCATCTGATGGAGAATCATCAGCAGGGTCATTACCAGTATTATCATTAAAAGAAGCATCTGTTAATACTGGAGTTTTCCACCAGGTATCAGCACTAGGATCAATACCACCTACTGTCGTTGCATCATCACAAAGAACAGCCATAGGATTAAAAGCATCTGTAGCTAATGTTCTTGCAAACATATTTTCTGCAACAGTTTTTTCCAATTGCTTTTGAAGGTTCTTTACTTTAGCACCAACAATATTTTTAATTGCTTGAGGGCTGTTCATAAGCAAAGTTTCTTCCTTTGTTAAAAGAAAATGCCCTGTGAGCATGGTTGGGTTATATGATGCAGTTTTTGCGATGTCTTTCTTTAATGGTGTATAAGACTCGGCAGAAGAAGTTCCAAGTTGATGCTGGTCACCCCAGACACTTTGACCACCTTCTGCATATTCTACAGGAACAACGATCTCACGACCATTGAATGTTTTTGCCTTACCCTTCAGTATTGCAAGTAATGGATGAGACTTCTTAAAGATGTTATCATACAAAACAGGCATATAATACTGCTGAATAAGGGCACTTAATGAAGCAGAACCAGTTCCACTTACGACTATGTTAGACATATTATGTCTCCTTTATTCGATTATTGTTTAAAAAATGAAGCAACATCAATGTCATCGTAATTTGTTATTTTGGTTTGTTTATCACTTTTGACACCAACGCTCTTCTGTACATTTACTGGGACAGATGGTTTTGGCTTGGCTGGAACTTCAGGTTTGTCGAAGTTCATTACCTTGTATGCTTCTTCCAGGGTTAGCAGTCTCCCATCTTTTTCATGCTTCTCTATGGCAAAATCCAGAACACTCTGGACCTCATCATCTTTAAGCGAATATTGTTTTTGGAGCTCTGCCAGTGACTGGTCCAATACATTTTGTGCTTCCATCTGTGCCACTTTGTCCTGGGCTTCTTTTAATTCAGCTTCCCAGGGATTCGGAAGGTCCTTATTATCTGCCTGTAGGGACTGTTTAAACAGTTGCCCTGCTTCTTCTCCTAATTCATCCTCAATCGCTTCCATGAGCGTTTCAGAAAAATCTTCCGATTCTTTTATTTTTTGAGCCAGTTGAACAAAAGGTTCGATTGCTCTACGCTGATCAGCGATCTCCTGGGCTTTCTCCGTATTGGATTTGTTCCAGTCGTGTCGGTTATCAGCATCCTTTTTCCAGGACTCAACATCTTCTAGTGTATATTTACCATCTTCGGTTTCGTACACATAAGAAGGGGTTGATTCTTCCTGGTTTTCCTCTGTCTCGGTTGTTTCGGCTGTTTGTTCAGACTCTGTAGTCTCAGCCTGTTCTGTATTTGACTCCTGGGTTGATTGCTCCACTGGCTCTTCGCCAAAGAGTTCTCCAGGAATCGGAATATTGTCATAATCACCATTGACTGATGTATCTACATCTACGCTTTGATCTGAAGAGTAGTTACCAACCTGAATCTCTTCCGATTCTGGTGTTATGTTTAAATTTGTTGTTCCTGTTACATTCATTTCTGCCATGATTGTGTTCCTTTCAGTTGGTCTTTCGACACTGGTTTGGTTGTAAAAAAAAAAGCCCAATGATCACCAGGGGATACCTGATAAGTCACTGGGCTTCTTGGTTAAAGATTGTCCCTAAATTATTGGATAATTATTTACCTCATTTTTTCAGCTTTATGCTTTTATGTTCATTAATATTTCCGATTCCACCTTCAAAAAAATTGATTTCAATTTTTCCAGTGAACTTTTTGAACATTTTCATTTTTAAATACTTTATTAAAAATTCCATTACCTGGTTGCAAAAAACATAAGTAGTGAATATCGTTTACCATCGTGCTTTTCTACCATATGCTTAAGTGGATTATTAAATTTTCCTGCTGGGTAAATAACGCCATTTAAATAATGGTCCTCAACTTCAAATGGTTCTCCATTTATTTCAAAAAATAAGCGACCATTTTTAAATGTTCCTGGCTTTGATAACAATGCTGTGGTCCCATAATTACACCATGCCATGTGGTTATCAACAAAGGCTCCATCAACTAACTTACATCCATCAAAATGCCATCCATGTCCTCTTGGAAGGCTCTCAACTCTCCAATAACTGGGAGATTCCAGCACCAACTCATGCTGATCTACCAGTGATTGGTAGGCTTTTGCCATTTTATTGACAATTTTACCTGAAAAGTCAGAAATCGAGTGGTTTAATTGCCCCATATCCTTTAGTTCTTTTGCTTCGGCAGGGGTAACTATGCCTTCGAACACCTCAAACATTAATCTCTGTATATTCCTTTTTTTGATTTTTTATCCATCCAATAAGAACCAGTTACTGGCTTTGGAACTCTTACGCTTCCATCCTTATTTACAGGATATTCACGACCTTTAAACTTTGTTGTCTTTTTTTTACCAATACTCATTAAGGCTTTTTTATATTTTTTTAAACCTTCCTTGTTGTAAGGGAACTTTTTCTTTTTACCTTTTTCGTCATCATCGGATCTTCCTGCCCACCAACCAATCCTGCTACTGTGATTATTCGCTCCTGGATATCTCCTGGTAGCGATTGAAAATCTGGTGTTTCTGCGAGCTCAGGGTTCTGTATAATCATTTGTGCCAACATTTCCTCTGCTTGTCCTCCTGGACCTTCCTGCATTACCTGGGCAATTAATTCAGCCATTTGTTGTTGCATTTCTTCTACTTGCTGTACTTGCTGTTGTGGTGGTACTTGCTGGTTACGAACATACCAGTTTTGTATCACCTCTTGTTTATCCGAAATATTCAAAGCGTTTACGACTTCTTCAATTCCATAAACTCCCATTTGAAACAATTCTAATGCCCTTTCTTCATTGGCTACTCTACCCTGGGCGTACCTGGATCCAGTGGTTACATCTACATCAAACTCACTGTCCATTAATCGTTTTGCAGTACCAGGGTTAAACTCAGGAGTGCCTTCCTGGTTGCCATCTGCATCATAAACAGCCATTGGATTAAATTCAGTAAATTGAAACTGACCTTCTGCATCTCGTTCCCTAATTGATCTGATTTCTTCATCGAAAGTGAGGATCATCTGGACCATATATTCACCAATTTCTTTGGTAAGCCTGGCTACATCATTATTAATTTTATTTCTTATCCTGGTTTGACTTGCTTCCTGGAGTGCAACTATTGCTCTGCCTGATGTAACTCCCCCTGGTCTACGCCCCTGGGTAACATCATTAACACCTGTAATTGCTTCCATAAATTGACTAATCTGACCAATAAAACTCTGTATATATCCTGGAATAGGTGGTGGAGACTCAAAGGTTACATCTGATGGATCAACTACAGTAATTTCCTCTCCTGGTGCTCCTGTAATTGGTCGTGTTAATTGACCCTTGGCTCTTTGGGTTACCTTCCTGATCGGAAAGCCCATTTTCCTGATGTTTTCATTAATTGCTGAAAAGGTTTCATTTATTGATTTGGTTTGGGTTCGTACCAGGTCTGTTTCACCCATACCCCAAAAGTTATGAGGACTCTTGTAATTCGATATCATAAACACTGGCATCCTGTACAGTTCTAGTGGCTCATCTACTACTAATTGGTCCCCAACAACTATTGTATGCCTACCATTAGGATATTTCTCTTTGTCAGGTTCATTGCTGTAGCACTCAATTACAAGTGCTGAGTCATAATCGGATTCAACATTGGCAGAATCAATAACGCCATTATCATTAACCTTCTGATACGCTTTATAATCATCCAATTTCCCATCGGCTGGTGCTTTAATGCCAAACTCTCGAAAGATTCGTGAGGTCTCCATCGGAACAGCAAACATAAAATATTCACCAGCCTTCAGGTCCAGTTCGGTAGCATAGGGATGTGGAACTACTGTAAAAGGATCAACCACCTGAATGTCAAACCCTTTAAATACACCTTCGTCAGTTACCTGGGGAAGTATCTGTAAAAATCCATTAGAATAAATCAATGAATCCTTTACAGCTTGAAGAATCTTACCATATAAATCTGTTTCTTCAACAATCTGCTGAAATCTCTTTTGCATCATGTCAGCAAAGAATATATCATTCTTTTCTCTGGGCATTACGTCCACAGTAGGCTGAAAGTCATTAATAACAGGAAGAATTGTTTCTACTACAGCCAGGGGAAAATTAAAGATCATCCTGGACTGGTTCTCAGTTCCCTTGCTGGGACTTGCCCAGTGCCTACCATAATACAATCGTTCATTCTTACGCCATCTGTCTGCCTGGTTCTCTCTGGCTTTCTTACTCTTATCAAGCCAGTTTCTAATTTGTGGTATTCTTTCAGCTACATCAGCAATCTGATCCAATGCTGAATCCTGATCTGCTGAAGGGTAATAATCCATTCCTGCCATTATAAACTATCCCATGTTGGTTGTGAATGATCGGTGTCTACTACGATCTTATCAATAAATCTTTGTGTATCAGTCCTGGTATCAGGTTTTTTACTTGCATTAACCACTTCTCCGATCATATACCTAAGTGAATCAACTGCGTGATCGTCTTTTTTTAATGGTTTTTCTGGAGTATTGAGATCTACCCTGGATGCACTTGGCTGTTCCCACTGGTAATTAACCATCTCTCTTCTCAGGTTCTCACAGGACCTGGTAATAAAAATCTTATTCTTCTTAATGTACTCAGTAACTTTATCAATTCCACCCTGGACATCATTGTTGGCATTGATAACAGGTACACCTAACTGCCTGTATCTGTTGCCAATAGTCTCAGGATCATCGGTCTTACCAGCACCTGTACTGGGATCAATCACATAGGTTTCATAAGCACCTTCATTTAAAAAGGACTTACACATTCTGGCATGGTACTCTGCATCTTGACCAGCTTCATAATGCTCTCTATACACCCAGACCTTATCATCCTGGTCCACTGCTCCCCATAGAATTGCAGTAGGGTTGGTCCTACCATGATCAATCGCAATAAACCTTCTCCAATTGTAATCTGGGTTTATGTTATTTACAACATGGATACTGGGTTCAAAGTCAGGATAAATCTGTCCTTCAAAGGCATCCCAACTTCCATACAGGTAACGATTGATCCATATTTCATTATAATTCTTTTTAAGCGAGTCAATGTACCCTTCTGGTAAATTGTGGATGTTTTCCTCTGTTTTTGCATTAAATATGATGTTTCCAGGGACAGGATCATGTATAAATCGGTGCCAAACCCAGTTATGCCCTAGTGGGTTTCCTGTGATCCAGCATTGAGGAGTTGCGACAGCTCTAAGCCTACCCAGTAAGGTAAGGAACACTTCCTCGCTTACCTCTTCAGCCTGGTCAATGTAAAACCAGCCTAAGTTTATGGATAATAACTTTGCAGGATCATCCAGGGATCTGAATATATACCTATTCCACCAAAAAAAGCAATTACTTGCTCTGGGCATTTAACAAACTTAGCCTGGTTAAGATTTAAATTAACTTCCTTCATACATCACCCAGATTTACTTTGATAACAGGCATCTGAACTTCGCCTTCCAGGCGTTGCCGATCTGTAAACATCGCCAAGTGTTTCCCTTGCAGTTCAGATGCTTTCAAAGACACATTGAACTGGTCAGTTTCTTCTGCTTTCTTCCGAACTCTCTCAATATCTTTTAAAACTTTATCAGCAGTTAGCTTCACTCTGTTTTCTCTCTCTGCCTTTAAACGATCCACTTCATTCCTAACCTTAACTTTACTTAACAGCCTTGATGCCTGTTGTTCTGCTGTTTTTTCGCTGTACCCTGCTCGAATACAAGCCTGTTTAGCATTCAGGCGTAGCCAATTGTATATCCTATCGGTGGATTGTATCCAGCCTGTAATGCACTTACAACCAGGTGAGCCCACAGATCCTGAAGATCATCAAACTCATCAAAGTTGTAATCAAATTCAATTAATGGAATGTTCAAACCTGGTCCCATTCAGGTTGCCTTTCTATTTCTTTTTTATCCAAGTTTAATTCAGGTAAAATGGGGCTATGGGCTTGACCTCTATGGTAAACCCATGCCCCTGCAAAAAAGGATAACAACAACGAAAGTCCATATATTATAAAAAAATAGATATTCATCTGGGAGTCAAATTCTCACAGCTTTCTTGGATGAGACAAGGGAGTAATGTATTCTGGATATCGCTCATCGCAGTCTGTACATACCCAGGTTACACCCTGCTTAATAACATCATCTCTTTCCATATCACAGAGATCGCAAAAATGCCTTTGGGCTTCGCACATAGGACACGCTTTTTTTTCTTTTCCAATTGATGGGAAATCGTGATAATAATTCACTTTTTTCTTACGACCAGGAGTGTCCCTGATCTTATCTTTTTCCCAACAGCGTTTACAATACTGACAATACTTAACAGTCATGTCAGCATTAACCATAGATTTTGAAAGTGGGGTTCTACCCATCACTTAATTTTTTAAAATATTTACCACCAGCCTTTTGATACATATTTTCAAGAACATTAACACAATCAAGAAGTACATCAGCTTCCATTAATGAATCAACTTTTTGAAAGTTTTTATGAACTTTAGTTTTTACTAATTCACCACTTTCACAATCGTAAAATAATGTAATTGCTTTTTTCATTTAACCACTCCACTTAAAAGGTTTCCAAGTTGTTGAGATCCTCCAGATCTTCTTGATTCAACCTGGGGAGTTTCTTTCATCCCTAACCTGGTTAATTCAGCATCAACAACATAATTAAATTTCATCTTCACTTTCTTTTCAAGTTCCTGATCGGACAATTGTCCAGCAGACATCTTGCCACCAAGTTCTTTAAGGATGTTATACGATACAGGATGAATGTCTTTTCTGGACCAAGACCTTCCCATTGAAATAGAAATAACTTTCCTGATCTCAGATAACACCACATCAACAGTTACCTGGGTAGCCTGGATCCTCTTTTTTATGTCGGCAACCCTGGGGAAAAAAGAAGATTCAGCAACATGATCCCTGACAGCTTTTTCAACTTGGTCAAAGGAATAGATGCCAAGAATGTCGTAAAAAATATTCATCTCGGCTTTGTCTGGATCTCTTTTGTAAGCAACATAAAGATAATTCATAAGCTGGGCAAACTTGTACTTATCCATCAATAAACTCCCTGATCTCGTTAAGTGGTTTTTCATTCAATTTGATTTTTGCAATCATGGAGTTCCATACAAATTGCATACCACCTACAGTTACATTCTTTGAAGCAAAATTGCTCTGGTGGATGTACTTTTCAAAAAAATACTTAATCCCATGAATCACTGCATCCCTGCCAAAGTGTTTTTCCAATTCTTTAAGTAGCTTTCCATCTTTGGCAAAACTGGCATGATATTCAATCCCCATTTGATTTAAAAACTCATCTCCAAATATCTGCAACAAAGTGCGAGGTTTATCTCGCATATTTATTTCTTTTATTTCTTTATTTCTTTTCTTTCTTAAGGTAGTGTCCGTCACTGTGTCCGTCACTGTGTCTACCACTGTGTCCGTCACTGTGTCTACCACTGTGTCGTTTCCGCCCTGAAATCGCTCATAATTATTGATTTTCACGAGGGTAAACCCATTTGATGTGTCTGTATCTACCATCTTGTCGTTTTTAAGCAAAGTGATGTATCGCTGAACCTTCCCTGGGCTTGTTGACCATCTTTCTGCAAAAGATCGAAAAGACATCGGAAAAGATCCCCTTTCAACAGTAATTAATTCACCTCTGTAAAGCGTTTTATTCTCCTTCCAATTCGCTTCCATAAGCATATCAATCCAGTATTTCAAATAGTTGGCATCCTGGAAAATCCAGTGCTTTTTAATGCTTCGATTTAATTTTATATATCCATTCATAATACCCTCACTTTATATTGGAAATTCAAGAAATTGAAAGAACCAGGTCCTGTTATGCTTTTGACCATTTTTGGCTCTTTTTACTGCCAGTGTAATATCTTTTTGATTATTATAAGGAACGTAGGCAACCATATCTAAAGGCTCATAATAAATCGCAATAATATCAATATCACTGCCTACATATTTTTCAACATCTACCTCAATGGAAGTTTTTGAGGTCCTGGTTTTCGTTTTAGTTTTAACCTGAACTTTTTTAAAACAAGTACCAGTATCTACAACCAGATCCACGCCTGAATCATCTACCACGCTTTTATAAACTTTTAACTGCTTGTCTTTAATAATTTGATTAATCACAGCCTGTTCACCCAGGTAACCCTTTCGTTGAGTATTTAAATCAGAAACTGGATCTGACATCTAGGTCCTCATCAAAATTGTATTTAAAATTTTCCTCTTCAACACCATGTAAAATGGATCTCAGCTTCTCCGCTCCTACACAGTGATCGTAGGTCGGAAACATATAATGCCACTGCCCACCATTTATGTTTACCCAAAAGAAAAAACAAACAGCTACTTTACCAGTAGACTTATTAAATCTGACATAGGCTGTAGACTCCGATAATGGGTGTATAGATCCAACTTCAAAGGTTTCGCCATAGGGATTACCCTTACGAACTTGACTGGCTTTAATGCAGATCTCTTCTGCCCTTTCTTTCAGCTTCCTGGCATAAACTTTCTTCACGATGAAACCACCTCTTTCACCAGGCGAATAAACTTATTATTCCCCAGCTTACTGATCCCATTTGACCTGGGACCACTGTTTGAATGAATCATACACAGATCCTGAATCTTTTTAAATTTTGTTGCCAGGATAGAGATGTCTCTTTTTAATATATATTCTCTCTCTGCCATTTTATTATGCTTATCATTTAAAGCATCATATTTTTTGCGAGTCACAAGCGGTGATTTTATTTTCATTTGGCATCCTCATTTAAATCCTTCTCATATACATCGTAGCGTCTAGCTAGTGTATTTTGAATAAGTTGCAAGTTCATGTATATGTCGCTGACGTTCACGATTTTCCAAGCCTTGCTATTGTTCAATGAACGAGAGTTCAATAAAGATTTAAGAGCCACTTTAAAAGCAGTATCAATATCCTTAAAGTCGGCAACTAATCCACTCTGAGGTATGTTAATTCGTTTTTTTGATTTCACTCAGCACTCCTGATCAGGACCATTGTCCTGGGTTTTTTTGAATAAATTTTAATGGCATTAATCTGACATACCTGGCTGTCATCTTTATAAAAAACTCCATTTAAAGAATCCAGGACCAGCTTTATATAATTATCCAGGTCAGCCCTGGTAATGTGCCAGACTGGAGCCTGGTCTTTTAAAAGATTACAATACTTACCTGACCTGAAATGTGCCTTTGGGCGTTCAATGTAGAACTCGACTTGCATTGAGATCGGTCCATATAAGGGCGATTTGGGAGCCGAATTTTTGGCTAATTGCAAAAAATCACGCTTATCAGCTTTTGAAGGGTCATAAGTATGACCATTTCGCAAATGCCTGTGCCTTTTAAGGGCTTTTGGTGAACCTTTTACAGTAAATTTTATTTGTTTCATTTGGTATGTGGTTGGGGTTCATTTTAAAAACTCTTTAAGCTGGTCTATGGCAAATGGAATAAAAATCAGTGCAACAATAACCATGCACATTGTGGTTCCAAAGATCCACAGGTTAAGTAACCACTCAGCTATAGTTATCACTCTTCTTCCTGGTTTTGATGTTGCTTGGACCATTCGGTCATGTACTCTTTTAACTGGTCCGATAAACTTTGGATGTCTTTAACCTGGCTGATCATTTCATCACCTTCGACCTTCTTTACAATATCTAGTTTTAATACGCCTAATCCATCCAAAATCAGCTTCATTTGGTTTGGGTGGAGTGTCTTTAACCTTTTTAATTTTTCGTTCATTTTGCCCACTTTCTTTTTAAAACAATTAATGCGATGTTACAATAGTTGGCGAGGTCCATAAATGAATCCTGGACCGATTCATTTTGTGGGTCCTGTTTACTTGTAAAAATATTTTTTAATCGTTGAATTTTATCGTTGATCCTGAACCATAAACCCAGGATTGAAAATTGAACCTCATCATCGTTTGAAAGCTGAGTACCAACAGATATATTACTGGGACCATAATCGTACTGTTTTAAGCAAAACAAATGATACTGCTCATGTTGCTGTTGCTTAAAAAGACTGGTTGTTTCAGGATACATTTCCTCAACCTCTTTTATTATCTTTTTCAGATTTGATCCTCCCATACTCAACCCTTAATCTGTTTATTAATTTTTGAAATAAATCTGGGTGAACGCTGTACAATGGATCCCAACCAACAATCTTTCGTTTTAGTTCCACTGATACCTCTACCCCAACGCCCTGGGGAAAATCTTGCTGGCTTTGGATATAAGACTTCATACAGCGTTCCCATTTTTGATCTCCTGAGTAATCAGCCAACGTACTGGTTTAGAATTGCCCTGGTATTATCATCGAGGTCATCAACATTCGTAATAATAAAATGCATATACTCCAAGCCACTGTTGTCCTTACCAACTTTTGGAACCAATGCAACCTCAGACCATTTTTTGCCTTTAAACTTTGGAAAGTTGCAAACACCATCTTTCACCATTAGACTCTTTTTGTGGTGCTGATGAATCATAATCTTTGATCTGTTCCTGATACTTCTCCATCTCCTCTTCAGATGCTAGTTCAGACTCACCACCATACATTGGATCAAAAAATGCCAAAGCACGACCTACAGCAACTGTTTCAGCTTTCTCAAATGACTTATCTTTGGTAATACCATTAAGACCATGCCCAGTAGCCAAAACTTTTCCTTCCTGGTCAGTTATCACTGCCTTAAAAACAACATAATTATCAGTAAGGGTATGTATTGCAGTATTAATACAATAGCCCTTATTTGGATGATAATTATCCTTAAAAGCAGTAAGCCGATCCACAACCTTTGTGTATAGCTTACCACCTTGTACTTTTACTCTGTCCATAAACACTCCTGTTTTTTTATTTAAGTCTGAAGGACCGACCTGGAGCCGATTCCTTAACATATTTTTCGTAATTCTCTGGCTGGTCCTGTGCAAAAGTTGCACGATCAAAACTCTTCCTGGGTTTGGTATTACGCCAGGTAGCTAAAGTCTCATCCTCATATTTGAGAAATTCAGCATCACCCATCGCATCCTTAATTTGAAACTCCAGATCCTTAATGGATAATTCAATTTCCTTCTTGGTAATTTTCATTTGCTTCAGTGTATCAATCTTTGTTTTAAGTTCTGGGGAAGCAATAATCGAATGACCATTTCCCTGGGGATTGGTTTTTTTAAGGTCCTCAACATTTATTGCATCAGGAGCCACCTGGGGGATCACATGGTCATACCAAAAGCTGACACATTTATTAACCACTCGTTCCTGAAAATCAACATCTGGTTTAAATGGACCAAGAATCTCAAATGATTTATTATACCCTGATGTCTCAATCGCTACATATGCTTGAGGTATCCCAGTAATCAGCATTTGTCCCTGGATCTGGGTAAGGTATTGAATGGGTAAAATAGTACCCCACGACTCCCTGGCGGATTCGGATGCGGTTTTAATTTCCAGGATAGACTCACTACCATCGTCATGGTAGATTATTCCATCCAGGTTTGTTGCCAGGAAGTCGTAGTCTGGGTGAAACCTAACATAGCCATCTTGGGCTACTTTCCAACCTGTATCTTCTTCGACCCACTTAGCGATAATCGGCTCAATATCACGACCATATCTCATTCGCTGATTATCAATTACCTCATACCCATAAATTTTTTCCATATAGACATCGTAGGGAGTTTTATAATTATTATATAATCCAGCTACAACTGCCCATTCACTGGTCCCCAAATAACTCTGTCTTAACTCAAGGTCCAGGTTTACAGTTTGTTTTATTTTTTCCCTCATAACACCGACCCCCTTATAATCTGATTTAGTAAAATAAAAATTGGAATGAAGATCAATCCTAGTTTGAGATAAAGGATTAATAACTCTTTAAAAAGATTCATAACAATTCATCTCCACAATAATCACTAAACCACTCAACCACCTCATCGCAATCAACACAAATCTTGCAACCATTTACATTACTATCTGGGTCATCCTCAATGATCTCAATATCCTTATGCTCACAGGGGAGGGTAGCCAGACCTGAATTGGTAGTAAGTAGTAAGGGTTCGCCTGGGGTCAAGGATGATGATGAAAAACCCCCCAGGCTTCCAGATCTGGCTATGTGTGTGCCCATTAAAAATTTTCTAAAGGGATACGCCATTATTGACTCCCTTCTCTCTTAACAAGTTCAGCTTCAAGTTTTTCGAGATTATTAAATATGAACTCAAATGATCCTGTAGTAGTTTTTTTACCAAGTCCAAAAAATCCATTAGAATTATCTGTAACATACATCCCAATGTTTTTGGCACGAGCCTGGAGGGTTCTTAAGTATCTCATTTTTTCCCCTTTTTTAATTTATTTTTTGCATCATTAATCAACATATTTAATAAATCATATGCTTGGCTTAGTTCTTTTTCTGTATAAGAACCTTTTTTACCTACATTATCGTAGTGAGATTTACCTCCTTCATCAAATATGTTATGAATTGTACTCAAGGCATTTAAAAATTCCTTTTCTGTCATCACGCCACCTCCTCTTCATATATTTCATAAGCAAATCTGTTTCTGTTCCTGGCAGTGTCAATCGCCTTTTGCATCTCATGTGTATCAAATGGAATCTTAATCATAACCTTTTTGACCTTACCCCTCTCCGTCAGCTTTACATTAGCAATAACCCTTAATGTGCAAGAGGTGTATGGTTTACCATCATTCTCCCTATCTGGATAAACAGGACCTGATAAAACCGACAAATTAGACTCTTCATCAATGACACCTCCCCAATCGCTATCCTTTACTTCTCTCACATAAACGCCTGTTGTTGTTTGATGGTTGTCAGGTAGCTTTTTTTCAAATATATTATTCATTACTTACCCCCTTTCACGAATGTAAAATCTTTTCCAATATGAACTTTACTTAAGATAGGGGATGAATTTCGTGGAGTACATACACTACACTTTAATCGCCATAGTTTTGGGTGTTTATATACAGAATTACATTTTTTACAGACTTCTCCAACTATTCGTGAATGTGGGTTTGCAATTAAACAAAAAACACCACACTTACATTTTATATTTTCTTTATCATCGTAATATAATCTGTAATTTTCATACTCAACTCCAATATGAACCTTACCTGACATACAAGTTTTAAACAGACTCATTACTTACCTCCCTTGATGACAGTGACTTTTGTATCTGCATACTTACTGTCTAACGCTACATTTCCAACAATTGTACCCATACCACCTAAGTTGATGCCTTTGAATTGAATCTTCTTTCTGCCATTTTTCATATATCTAATTCTGGTGCTTTCAACAATCATCTTGCCCCACCATGTTTTTATTGTATCGCCTGCTTTTACATCTTTTGCTGTCATTACACCACCTCCTTGTATTGCTTCAAGCCTACCCAGGGACCAAATAATTTTGCATTTCGGAAATGACATTTCATAAAATTGGTTGCCACTTCAATACAATCATTATAATATTCTGAATCATTAAAGTCCTGGTGAAGAGTTTGGAAGTTCTTAATTTTATTTTTTAAACCAGGAACCAAAAGTGCTTCAAAAGTACCCCAATCCATTCTGTCCGTACCCATTGAGTAATACAGATTTGTAAGTATTTTATACTCAGCATTTTCGTAGTTCATTATTTCTTGTTGTTTTATTTTATCTCCTTGTTTCATTTTATCTCCTTGTTTTTTTTATTTACAGTGTTGAAACCTGGTATCGCTTACTCTCGATATATAATTCCAGATCTGTTTTTGATACTCGGAACACTCGGCTGTTTAACTTGTAGCCAGGTAGTTCACCAGACTTAATCATTACCAATATCTTTTGCTTGGACAGATTAAGTAAGTCTGCGACCTCACTTGGATTAAGTAGGTCTATTTTATTATTTAACTTGATGTTAGTTGTCATATTATGCTATGTTTAATGATATAAAAACGATATATATATATTAAATATAAATGATATACTTTCCAAATATTTATATCATTTTTTTTTATTTTTTGCAAAAAGGAGTGCAATTATGGGTTCAGTTAAACAATTTATTGAAAGAATAAAATTAAGAGAAGGGCTTAGATTTGATGGTCAAGTTGCGAAGGTTCTCGGCATAAGCAGGGGGAAATTGGCTAATTGGAAAATTAGAGACAGCCTTCCAGTTGAGTACCAACAATGGTACTGTGATAAATATGATATAGAATTAAAAGACTTTCACAAAGATGTAGAAACAAATAAACAAGTTCATTTGAAAAAAGAAGATCATAAAGTGGATAAGGATTATATAATTGGGTTACAAAAAGATAAAATTGAAAGTGTTGAAGCAAAACTTAACAAAAAACAAATAGAATTAGATTATATTAAAACCAGTCCAATTCAAAATGCTTTATGGGAAGAATTAACCCCTAGCTTTCGTAGCGAAGTTTTAATTAAACCAAAATTAAAATTCTTTGCGATGGGTATGATGATTAAACAAGATAAACTTACAAACATTGAAACTCTGGCAGACGCTTTAGAAATGTCAAAAGATCAAATTTTAAAATACTTTGATCCAGAAAACTGGCATGAATGGGGCAAATCACCTGTTGAAAAATTAATCGTAAAAGATTCAAAAGATTATATTAATGATAACATTCCAACTCTGGAAAAAACGATTGATTTTATGAAAAATTTGGTTGGTGATCATTACTACAATCAAACAGTTGTATATAAGTTTAAAAATAAGATTGCAGTTACCCATTGTGCTGTTATTATTAAATGGTGGGAAAAGCCAAAAAGGGTTTTGTCCAAAAACACCATCATTGATATCCAAACAATAGATTGAGCAGACTGTACAAACGAAAGGGTTCACCTTTCTGGTGGTACACCTGGGGGACACCACCAGAGCGTATACAAAAATCCACTGGAACAACTGACAAAAAAGTAGCCATTCGCATCCAGGCTAAATGGGACCAGGAGTTGGCATTGAGAAAAGCTGGTGTATCAGTGCCAACTGTGGACCTTCAAATACCATTTCGTAAATATTTAAATATTGTTTTTGAAAACAAAAAAAAGAAACAGGCTGGGTGCATAAAATCAGCGTTAAATATGTTTATGCAGTATAATCCAGGCTTAACCAATAAACACCTCACTGCACTAGCTTTACAGGAGTATTTTAGCCATAGAAAATCCCAGGGTAAATCTCCAAAAACCATTACTGAAGATCATAAGCAATTAAGTGCATGGTTTGAGTGGATGATTACAATGGGTTATTTAATTGATAATCCGACAAAAGGTTTGATAAGACCAAAACTTGTTAAAGTAAGACCTCGCACAGCTTTTACCAGGGATGAGATTAACTATGCTTTGAAGGAAGCCTGGTTGGATCACGATAGGCTGTTATGGGAAACTTTGTATAAAACAGGTTTAAGGGCAGTAGATGGGTGTACACTTACAATTGATAATGTTAATGGTAAATTGCTTGAGGTTAGCCAAGATAAGACCTCTGAATATCACGAACCAAGAGTTGTAGTGGTCCCACTGCATAACGATTTAAAAAACAAAAATATATTTAACATAATGAACCCAGCATCAATCGGTAACTCCAGGGAACGACTTAAAAAGATTATGGGTCGTGGTGATCTGCATACACTTCGTCATTCTTTTGCAAGTCACCTGGAAGAGTTTGGTGCAACCAGGTGGGATACCAAGTGTTTACTGGGTCATAAGGCAAACGATGTAACTGCTCAATATGTGCATACGAATATTGAACGCCTGGAGCCACTTATTAATCAATTATGAGAGTGTCACATTATTGTCACATTTTTAATACCACTCCCTCAGGCAACTTATCACAACTTATAACAAGTCTATATTGCAAAAAACCCCTCTGAAAAAGGGGTTTCTCGTCAAGTACGCCCGAAAGGATTCGAACCTTTAACCTCCTGGTCCGTAGCCACAAAACATTATATATATTGCTATACTTACAGGGATGTGTCACATAATTAATGTGACATTAAACTCTTAAGGCTCTCCTATACCAGCCGAACCAGTATTTTTCCTGGGTAGGTTTTTTGATAACGATTGAAGCAAACTTTAGGATTCGATACGCTCTTAACCTTTCAGGCTCCAGGTTCTTACAGGCTCCTAATGTAGCTGGTCCAATACCACCATCAATTTTGATTTTAAATTTGTTTTTACCATTACAGGCTCTTTGCAATACTTTGACTGCACCTCTTTTACCAAAGTTTACAACCATATCAAAATAGATCTCACGAATTTGGGCAGGGACCTTATCACATTTTGCAGGAAGCCAGTAGTCATTATAATAAATATTACGAGCCTGGGTTTCAGTAAGGTTTTCAATATCTGTATTTGGGTATGCTCTTTGGCTTATTCCATATTTTGTGGTCCCACCTGGATCAAGGGGATCCTTTGTTATTTTGGATCCCCCTTCTGATTCCAGGACATGATCAATAATATCAGCAAAAGTCATTTATTTATATGCACTTCTGATTGAGTTTCAATCCAGACTTTAGCACCACAGCTTAAAGGTTTACCTGGTGAATACACAACCTGGGATGGACCTTCAATTGTAACGCTGTGAGCATAATCATTTGACTTATAAGTCTTAACTGTAATTACTGGATCATTAACTCCGTTTTTACAATTAGACCTAATTTTATGCTGATTGACATGAATAACCTTTTTCATTTTTAAAAAGGCGTTTCCTTTTCCTGGAAGTCTGATATGCTAATGGAAAGAAAAGTTTTGGAAGGATCTGCCTTCGCCACCTTCTTCCAGCCAGCTAGGCGTTTCTTCTCACCATTTATGGTAATGTTACCAGTATAGTCTGGTTGGTTTTCTTTTTCTTTTCTGTCATTAACGAAAAGGACACCACTATTGTCGTAGGGTTGGTCCATGTGAACTCCTGTTTTTTGTTATTAAAATCTAGTCGGCAGACATACCGAGTGCCTGGGCGATCTTATCGGTCATGGCATCTACAGCCACAACAGCCAGGGCTTTTTGCTCTTTGTTGCCAAAACCTTTTTTGTCTGGCATCTTCTCAGCAAATTTTTTTGCTATTTCATTTTCAACTTTACTGGACTGTAAAAACTTTACAATCTTTTCAAATACTTTGCGAAAAATAAAAGTTTGGTATTTACGCATTACTCTTTTCATTTTAATTCCTCTCTTTAATTAAAGTTTTAATTTCATCTAACTGCTTTTGTATATATATAAACTGTATATCAACGACATCTTTATTTGCTTTTGTTTTAACCATTTTATCAATGTCATTTACATTAGCTTGGATGGATCCCCAGCCTACTGCAACACTTAAAAGTATAACTGCAATAGTTAAAATGTTACCAACAGAAACATTTCCATTCATCTTCATCATCTGTTTTGCCTGCTACCACCATTAACTTTTCCCAGGATATAATTAAGATCTGTTTTAACCCCCTGGAAAGATTCCATTTGTGAAATGGTCCTGTTTTTGGCATCATCGTTTAACTTGTTAATTTTATCAATCAGTTTGACCACGATTGAATATATCTGTTTTGAATCTTCTATATCTTCCTGGTGTATTTCATCAATTTTCTGGACCAGTGTTTTTTGCATCCACACCATTTGACCAACAAAACAAAAAATCATAATGGCTGTTACACCACCTTCAACATATAATTCGTATATCGCTTCCATTATTTCTTGCGTTTAAATGGGTTGATTGAAAACTCTTGATACCATTTTTTTAATTCCTCTACTTCCTGGTCATGCAAACTTTGCAACTGATCAAAACCTGATGTTTATTGTTACGCTCATTTGGTCGGACCAGGTTGTCGCTGATATAGACCGAGCATCTTTTATTTCTGCCATTTAAAAAATTAGCCATCGTATAATTATCATAAATAAAACGACCATTCCAAAACAGCCCAGTAAATAATAAAATTCATTATCGTCTGACACGCTTTACTATCTCATATTGGTTGTGGAAATAGCACCAGAGTTCACCATCGTAAATTTTAACATACCAGTGGACTGAACTGTCTGCATCAATGATCTCATTAAATATTGTTGAATTATGCCTGGCTGTATCTGGATCTAAAGCGTAACCACCGATATACGACCCTTTACAGCCACTGATAAGTAACCAGGTAACAAATGCAAAAATTTTAAACATTTACTCAGAATACTTCGCCTTTGCTTTAGTTAATAAACTAGACTTTGCTTCTGACTCTGTGTAAGAAACTCCATTGTTGCTTAAGTATTTTTGAAGCTGAACTGCTGTCCAACTATTTGCTGGTTCACCACTTGGATGCCCATTTACAGAAACAAAGTATGCTTCTTTTTCTGTATCACCCCACAATGCTTCAGCAATCTTCTTTACTTTTGCATCTTCTGATGTAAGTATCGAATTTGGATGAACTACATGGCGATGATAACTTGTGCTACCAATTTGACTGCCATCATCCATTACTTTTGTTGCAGTTCTTACTTGTATTGAGTAATCACCTTTTACTTCTATTTGGTCTACTTCGACCACTTTTTCTAATGCCATTACTGACTCCTTTTAATTATCCAATTAAAAAATCTATACTATATATGTTGCTTGAAATATTATATGACCTGTTTGAGTAAATTCATCATATCGAAGAGCACCTTCAGATGTACCATCATTTACATATAAATTAATTTGAGAACTATTTTGAACGACATAACCACCAACTCTTTTTCCAGATGCAAGATTTACAGTAAGTCCAAGACAAGTAGCAGTACTTCTATTTCCATAAGCATTTGGAACTGGATAAGGCAATCCTTTAATTGCTATTGAATCAGACGCTGTCATATCTCCAGCTGAATTATTACCTATTGCTTGACCTGTTACAGTAACTGTATTACCAATCCTAACATATTTACCAGCAGTTTCAGCGTGCATTGGTAAAACATCATCTGTATCGTCAGCTTGACAAATTACAGGACTCCAAGTTCCTTCTTCATAAACCAAACCATCATCGCTTGTAGGAGCATTATGAACTGCTCCATTAGTCATATTTGCGTGTAAATCATTTCCTGACTTATCAAGCCATTTATCAGATGCTACTCCACTAGGGTCTAAGTCAACTACACAACCTATTTCACGAATATCAAAATTTGTTACTCTTACATTTATATTTTGCGCACTTGCTTTTATTGTTATATGAGAATAATTACTTGCACTTGCAATAAAATCAGCAGTTAGAGTTCCAGCGTTATGAGAAGCATTATCTACAAGAGATTGACTGCCTGAATCTGACATAGAAGCACTTGTAACAGCCCTTGCACTCCAGTATCCTGAAGTTGATTCTCCTCCAAACGATGCAGAAGAAAGAGTGTATGTGATTCTATATTTTTTCCCTTTTTCTAAATTAGAGCTTAATGCAAATCCACCCCTGCCCCATCCACTTCCAAGTAAATCAAAACCAGTTGCAGTTGCACTTGAAACTGAACCCAAGCCAGTTCCAGCAATAGCATTTGCAGTAACTCTGTGAGTGTTATCTGCACCTTGATATTCAAAAGGAACAGAACCTCCTGAGTAATAATGCTTTACCTCATCAGCACTTAAAAGTCTATTGTGCCATCTTATATTTGAAATATCAATATTTGAAGAATAAGCTGTAGAACCAGTATATGTATTAATACCTAACTTTCCAGCAGAACTTGAAACACCAGCCCCACTATAGCTTGTAATGCTTGTTGTGCCTACGCTTACACCATCTTGATATATCGTAAGATTACCACTCCTGTCAAAGGTAAAAACAGCATGAACCCACTTATCAAATTCCCAAGTTGCATTAGGCATATAATCTAAAGTGCTAGAACCATCATTAAGCCTTACTCTCCAAACATTGCTTCCAGAACCACCATCAAAGGCTCTTAAAACCCATCCATTACTAAGCCAACTGTTTATATGTGAAATAAATAATTGTTTGCCTGATTGTAACTTAAATCGAACTTCGATGCTAAAATCATTTGCACCAGCATCATATTTATCATTGTGGTCAATAAAACCATAAGTATCAGAATTAAAGTACATTGAAGGAGCTGGCATTGTATTGGCTACATGATTCTGTCTGCCTTCTTCTTTTAAAATGTAATTGCCATTAAAACTTGTATCTGTTGTTGATAACTGGACACCAGCAGAAGTTCCTTCGCCATCTTCTACTGTTCTGAGTGTAGCATCTACACCACTATTTGAATTTGAAACTTGAAGTAAGTCTTTGTAACTCTCGCTTACTTTTTTACCATTTAATGTTGCCATAATTAATTCCTAATCTAAATTTTCCCAATTAGTGTCAATATCTTGCCATTGTTCAACAATAGCACTCCAGGTATCCAATATGGTTTCCAACCACTGCATAGATGCCCTGGCAAAGTTGATGCCAAACTGGATCATGGTTAATAAAGAAGAACGATATCACCAGCATCAACTGCTCCATTACTGGTGTCTGTTACTTTGGTTGGTCTTATGGGTAAGAAAGAACCAGCGTTACAGTTTTTAAAATCTACTGCTGTGCCATTTAGTGTAAACCGATAATCGTCAGATACACCAATATAAACACCTTTAGGCTGTTCAAATGTACCTGTACCTGTATGAGCCACTGCTCTATTTGCCGATCCTAACCCTCTTACTGTTGCGATTGATGAGCCACTTGCCATGTGCTAATCTCCTTTTAAAGAATACTCTATGGGGTAAATAAATGCCCCAGGTTATTAAGTGTCCCCAGGGCATCAGGAGTGCAATCATAATTAAATGATCAGTGAAAGTTCAAACTGTTTGTTTGGATATGGCAAGGGAGTTATT
>LULO01000414.1_pt1 | contig 21498 bp, 23 predicted proteins | sample 728121 | NCBI WGS metagenome assembly LULO01 (sample SAMN03860287, study PRJNA289734) | marine metagenome | biome: seawater column; feature: ocean; material: water; isolation source: Red Sea water column Station 149 - depth 50m | place: Saudi Arabia: Red Sea | collected 2011-10-15 | depth 50 m | reverse complement strand
ATATAATTATCAAGTAGTGTAGGTGTATCTTCACTTTTTTCGGCGATATCATCTGCCACAGTTGAAGCGTCTAGGTCTGAATAATCTTCTATAATTTTTATATCATGTACATTTGTCTCTTTATAAAAACCATCAACAAATTTATCAAACAAATAATAATCTTTTTTCTTTTCTACAATTAACTTAATATATTTGTCTCTATATTTTTCATAATCAAAATTTTTATAATCGTTTTGTTCATCATCATAATATATCTTTTCGTGTATGGTATAAGGATTTACAATTCTTTCTAATTCTCTTGTTTCTGTATCAAGTATATGAAAACCTTTTTGACAATTATAATCATTCCACATAAACTCATATTGACTACCTAGATAAAATATTTGACCGTCATCTGATTTTTTATGAAAGTGACCTGATAAGACTTTTTCAAATCTACGAAACATCTTTTTGTCTAGACCTACATCTGAGGTATGACCATTGTGCATTTCAAAACCTTTTATTTCTAAATGACCTAATACAATGTCAGCACTTTCTTGTTCTAACATCATTGTTGTTTTTTCAATATTGTCTGGTGTTACCCAAGGCACATATAACATTTTCATTCCACCTCGTTCTACCACGGTTGGTTCTGAATATACATAACCCCAATCCATAAGTTCTTGTGGTGCATTTATTTCATTTGTATTTTTGTAATAAGTATCGTGATTACCAATAATGATATCAACATGTATATCTTTTAGTTCATATACAAACTTATTATTAAAATCTGATAATGTTTTAAAGTTTACAAACTTACGTCTATCTAACACATCACCTAAGTGTATAATGTTTTTTATGTTATGTTCTTTTAAATATGGAAAAAATATCTCTTCCCAAAATTTATAGAAATAATTAGCATAGTTTGGATTATCATTACGAGCACCAAAGTGAGTGTCGTTAATTAAAGCGATTTTCATAATTACATAAAGTATTCTAGTTTAGACAACTTCTTTCTTTTTGTTAGTTTAGGTTTTTCTTTTTTTTCTGGTTCAACATCAACAACCATATTTTTTCTTAAAAAGTCTGCATATGAATTTTGATATTCTTCATTATCACCTTCTTGTCTAACTATCTCATCTAGTCCAGATTTAAGTATTAGTTTTTGTTTAATTGTTGTTTGTTTCTTTTCTTTTTGTATTCTTCTTATAAATGCGTAATATATTATTTGTGTAAAGTATGCGAATGGATTATTAGATTTTTCTGGATCAAAGTTTGCTACATATGTTAAGCAATTTTCAATACCATCAGATATCATATCTTCTTTGTATGTATAGTTTATAAAGTTTGGTCTGTAAGATAAGTGGTTTGCAATTTTAAGAAAACACTCACCTATGTAATCATTGATTGGCGGATCTTTTCTCTTTCTCTTTCTTGCGGATAATACTTTCTTACGGTACTTTTTCATTTCTTCTAAAAAGACTTTATTATCAACATAATGCTCAGTCTTTTTTTTGTTTATTTTAACGGCCATAGTATTACTCCTAATTTGTTAGCTATAATAACAGGATATAGTATTATTGTCAAGGGTTATATACAAGATTTTGATAATAATTTTTTTTGCTTTTTTTGTTGTTTTTGCCTTGACAAAAATTTCTTTCCTGATATAATCCGGTATGTCCGGTTTGCATAGAGTATTAGTTTAGTGAGCTTTAATCTTACCTCGTAGATACTGCAAAGTATCCCAATAGTCTTCGTCTGACATTTCATCTAAGGTTTGTTGAAAACTCTTTTCATCATAAGATTTTTTTGATTCAAGAGGTTCTATATTTTTTTTCATACTTGGAAATAATCCCATTCTGACATTATTATAATATTCTACTAAATTTTGATTTGGTACCCCTATCGAAAATATGTGAGTTTTGTGTATTGAATAGATTTTATCTACTGTCTGAAACATCCAAGGGGTTAATGACATTCTTTCCTCTACAAAATATGTTTCACTATCTACTGCATTTTCATGTATTCTAACCTTATATGGTTCGCTTAATCTTATAAAATCTGAACCATCAGATACCTCAATACCTGCGATAACCTGTTGACCATTTGATAACATGATCATTCTAGGTGACTGAATAGGTTTCTTTTCTTCGTTATTCGCCATATTACTATTTATCTTATATCAACATGATCTAGCTCGTAGTCAAACTCTTGCTCAGAATATGTGTTTATTCTTTCCATAAAATGGTTAAGGGTAAAATTTTTTCTTTCTTTGTAAGAAAAGTCATCAGCAATATCATACAAATTTGCTTTAACCTTATTATTACCAAGCCGCAACCCACGACCAAGAGACTGTAATATACGAATTTTAGATTTGGTAGGGCTTGCGAATATAACGTTATGTAAATTCCTAATATTGATACCAGTAGAAAAAGTTCCGTAACTCGCCACAATAATTGCATTGTTTTCATTTTCTGTAATACTCCTTACTGTTTCTCTATCTTTAGTTTCAGTACCACCATAAACAAAAAATAACTTTCGTGTTTGATGGTCTAGTGTGTCGCCTATAAGATCATATAATACTTTACCATGTTTTTCAACATACTGAAATAAAACTAAAGTATTACCTGTTCGAGTTTTTGTTAGATTACGAATAAATCTATTTCTTTTTTCGTGTGATACTATATAGTCCATTTCTTCTTGATAGTTTAATTTCTTAACATGTTGACATTCTTCTTTAGAATATTTTAATATTAGACATTGTATTTTTAAATCTGCTAATTGTTTTTTATCTATTAGTTCTCTAGTTGTGGTGACATTATGCACTCTACCAAACAAACCCTCTAATACTAATTTGTGTACTTTACTATCATCTAATGTGCCAGTTGTACCTATACGATATTTTGCATTTACACATGCACTCATAATTTTTTGCAATTCTTTAGATTTATATAAATGTGCCTCATCACCTACCACACAATCAAATTGTTCAAAATATTTCTTATCAAAAGTGGCAAGTGATTGCCATGTAGATATGACCACAGGTTTACTTTCATCAATCTCATAACCATAATATTTTCTTTGCACATGTTGGTCTGGTATCCAACCATAGTCCTCAAAGTCTTTATACATTTGTTCTACCAAAGATGTTGTTGGCACTATTAATAAACTTCTTTTTTCTAGTGTGGTCATCAACCTAATGATACAATAGATAATTAATGACTTACCTGAGGCCGTAGGTGATAATAATATTGCTCGTTTATTGTTGATTGCATAAGAAAACGCTGAAAGTTGATAATCTCTTATTTCTATTGATTTAGTTAAAATTTTAGATACAAACTTGGAAAAACTATCGCTTAGCGAGCCGCTGGTAGGTTTTTCAAGACCCTCTCGTATGATTGTACCCCCTCTATTTTCAATAAAGTGTTCAACGTAAGGTAGTAGTCCGTAATATAGTTTACCTGTTGCTTTTGAGAATAATCTTATTTGACCATCCCATCTTTTTGCACGAACACTTGGCATAAAAGAAGCACCGGGTACTTTGAAAGTAAAAAATTCAGATAGTTCTTGTAGTAAACCTAAATCTTCACTTGTGCATTTAATGTAGGATTCGTTATACTTTGTTACTGTTAATTCGTTCATCTAATTCGTCATATGAAATATTTGTCCAGTTATCTCTCTCATCTAATTCTTCTATATTATCCCCTACATGTATAAATTCGTGTTTTTCGTATTTGTTTAATAATCGTTTAGTGTGTGCTATCCAGTTATCTGGTTGCACTGCTTTTGCGTTTGGTCCCACGTACCCTACTGTTCCTTTGTATAGATTGTTTACTTTGTCGTTCTTCGACTTGTAATCGTAACCTACCAAATAAACCTTGTTGTCTACATCTGCTGCCATTAACGCAATCAAGACACCTGCGTTTGTCTTCTCCTGTTGGTACTTGCCTAGTCCCATCACTTTGTCTTTCTTTTTTGTCCATGTTATTTTATACCCTTCTTGATCTTCACCAAAGTGTAACTTAAAATCATCTTCATGCCAATCTTTATTTTCTTCACGAAACTTTTTCATTACATCTACATTATTTGCCCAACAGACAAAAAATCTTTTCTTCTCACCTTTCCACACCCACTCATCTGTATAGTTGTTTACATCATCTATATTACCTAAAAACTTTGTTACTGTTTCTGGATAAAATAACTTTTCATACATTGTATGTGGATTTTTTTCCCATGCTTTTAAATATACAGGATGTTCAAATGCATATCCACTACGATATATTTCATGACAAATATTATAATCCATTGCGACTAATACATCTGGCACAAAATCTCTATATAAACCATTGCACCCATATATCTTACCATGTGGTCTTAATTTTTCTAAATCAAAGTCTTTACGACTTTCACCATTACCTATACAAAATATCATTTTTTAAATATCTTTAGTATTCTTTTAATAGGTTCATAGACTTCCCATATTCTTTTAATATGGTCATCAAGTTTTTTATTAAGGTCATCTATTTTTTTCTCTATACGTTTTAAATCTTCTTTACTCATTACATACTACCCATAGTAAATTTTTTCCATTCTATTGCATTTTTGATTTGAAATGTACGATTGTTTATTTGTTTAAGTGTGCTTTCACAATAACTACATATCTGTTTTAGATATTCAATTTTTTGTCTTGACTTAATTATATCTTCGTCAGCGTCAATAAATTTATCAACGTCTTGTCTTAATACTTTTAAATCAAAATTACTATCTTTATACTCTTGAGGTTCTGCTTTACCTGTATAAAACAACCATTTCTTTAAATGTAATTGTGAGTGGTCACCCTCTGCTTTTTTAAGCATAAGAGCATATGTAGAATATGTTTTAAGATATTGAGAATGAAGTTGTGGTGTCTTTAGACTTTCTAGGTCTAGTTCAGTATCATCAATTTTCAAATCCTTTTCGGCTTGCGCCTGAAGTTCATCAAGTGTCATTATTTAATCCTTTGTATTATATAGTAAACTAAAAAGGGGTCGTATATTTGTGTAGTTTATAACCTAAAGTAACAGTTGCTTGTAAATATTCTATATCAGTTGCATTTTGATTATAGTCTAGAGCAGATAATGCTTTAGGGTATGTATCTTCAAAAGACAATTCAACAATAGGTATATTTCTTGCTGATAGTATAATTAGTTTTGCGTCTGAAAATATTGCACCATCATTAGTTGCTGTTGTTACTCTACCTGCGTCTTGAAGATTTGCTTGTTGAGATAAAGGCATTCTATCACCACCATCTGTAATTAAAGCACGATATTTGTCATCACTATCTACTTGTGCAAGACCAGACATCCAGTCATGAACACTACGATAGTTTGTTAAATCTTCATCTACAATAAAAGTTACAGTCAAGTCTTCAAATGTTAAATCATTACCTGGTATTCTAACAGGCATAAGTCTAGTTGGTTGATTTATTTCTGTAAGAGTAATACCTGGTATATTCGCTTGAATACAGTTAAACTCTACTCTAGGTAGTTTTGTTATTTGAAACTTAAACTTTGTAGGATCAGCATAGTCTAAACCTGACCCACTTGGTTGTTTACTTGATAATGTTGTATCAGTCATAATAGTATTTATAATAAAAAAAGGGGGCGTATTATCGCCCCCCTCTAGTGGTGTTCTATACCGTTTCCAGTATAGAGGTGAACCTTTATTACATAAGGTTAGTTACTTTAACCATTCTGTAATAGATATTAGCTTGATCTGTACCAGTATCAGAAGCTTGTGCTGAAGATTCAGCAAATGGGTTTCTGATTAGGCCATATCTTGTTTTGAAGCCAATTTTTGGTTGGAATGTGCTTTCGCCAACCGCTCTCACCATTTGTAGTGGAACGTATGGGCAGTAGAACATACCAGCGTCATAAGGTGAAGTACCTTTGTAACCCACTGTGAAGTATTGAGCCGCAGTATTGTTTGACGCATATGGGTCAATGTATACTTTGTATCTTCCGTTTAAAGTACCAGCAAAAGTGTTACCAGTATCATCTACGTTTAGTGAGTTGTTAAGAGCAGGAGTGTAATCTAATACACCAGCCATTTGTAAAGCAGAAGCAACATCTGAAGAACAGATAATGATGTTACCTTTTCCTCTTCTTGTTTCTTGTGCGATTACGTTAGCGTCTCTCTCAACTTGGAACATTAAACCTTTAAACTTCTCAACAGACCATCTACCGTTTGAATCAGTATCTAGATCGAAAGTACCTGAAGTTGTAGTGTTAATGTTTGCACCTTTTTTTGCTTTTTCATAAATTGTTCTAACTACTTCTCTATTGATTTCCGCAAGGATCTCAGCAGATAGGATGTTAGCCAATTCTGTTTCTGCGTCTAAACCATGGATTGCTTTTAAGTCTTGAGCAAGTTCCATTGTGTATTCTGCTTTTAACTGTCTAGTTTTAGCAGTTACAGTTGACTTCTCAATTGAGAAAGCCATTTCTGCGAATGATGAAGAAGCTTCAGCAGTTGCTGTTGCAATACCAGTACCAGCAGTTACGCTTGTAGTAGTGTCGTTCATCAAACCTGGGTTTAGTGAAGCAGAATGAGTGCCTGTTCCAGAGAAGTCTGAATCAGCTTCGTTAAATAATGCTTCTGTGCCGCTGTTTGAAGTAAATCTTGACTTCATTGCAAAGATTAGACCAGTTGGTCCAGTCATTGGTTGTACGCCACAAATGTCATATGCGATAAGGTTAGGCATTGCTCTTCTTACGAGAGAAATTAGGATAGGATCCCAATTCGCTACGGCAGCGTCACCTGTTACGTTTGCGATTTCTCCCAAGAAAGCTCTGTCTTCTTTCGCAGCTTTTTCTTGGTTTTCCAGGATAACAGCAGTTACCGCTTTCTTGTAAGGGTTGTCTATTTTTGGTAGATCACCATGTTCAAGAACCGGAGCCCACTTTTCCTGTAAGTTTTGTGAATTAAACATTATGTTTATCTCTCCTTATTTCTTATTGATTATTGTAGATATCTCTACTTTTTCCCCTACTGATCGCAGCCGTATAGCGAGCCATTGAATCTGACACATCCGCTACTGTGTTACCATCATTGGAATTTTGGTTTACTGTATCAACATTTTCAGTTGATTCAGGTGCTGTTGCTTGTCCAAAATAACTTTCCTTAATTGTAGAAAGTTTTTTAGAGTATGCGTCAGCATTTTCGAATGCTACATCTTCTACTAAAGATTTCATCTTTTCTTTTTCTGTATCAGCCATTCCGTCAACAGCGCTTTCAAAGATTTCGTCTTTTGTGTAACCTTCGATTAACTTTTTATCTTCGATAGACTTTTCAGTCATTTCATTGACTTTAGCTTTCATTTCTTCAAGCTCTTTTTCTTTTGCTTCCAAGATGTCATATTTTTCATCTGGAACATCAATGTAATGATCTTCGAATAGTTGTTTTAAGCCACCAATAAAGTCTTCAGCGATTTCGCCCTTAATACCTTTTTCGATAGCAAGTTCGTTATCAGCCATCCATTGTTCTACAACGTAGTTTAGATAGTTGTCGACTTTAGTTGTTAGTTCTTCTTTAACAGTTTCTTTTGCTTCTGCTAATTCAGATGAGTATTCACCTTCTAATCTTTCGATTTCAGATTTTACTTTTGATTTAACAGCAGCTTCAAAAATTGTTGCAGCTTTTGTTTTAAACTCTTCCGAAAGGGAATCATCGCCAGATACTAAAGCGTTAACATCATCTGATACATCAATAGATTTTACTCTTTGATCTACAGCTTCTTTAACTTTCTTTTTATCTTCTTCGTCATCCTTGTCATGCATACCTTCTTTTTTCTCGGCATAGCTATGCATTGCAGCCATGATTTTTTTGTAAGAAGCAGCAATATCTGCTTTCTTCATTTTATTCATGTTGTCATACATTGCTTGGATCATACCAGATTTAGTTTTAAGCATTTGCTCTTTTTCTGACATTTCGTCTTCGTCTTTTTCGTCTTCTTTTTCTTTTTCATCACCATCATGTGCGTCCTCTGCCTTCATATCATGCTTACTTGCTTTCAATTTTTGCATTGGTTCTGATGGTGCGGCACCTTTGGTAGGAGCAGAGGAATCTTTTTTAACTTTGTCTTTTGCTTTGTCTTGACCAACTTTGTCAGTTGGAGAAGTTACTGCTGGACCAAGATCCTCATAGTCGCCTGCTTTTTGCATAGGTTCTGCTGTACCTGCACCTTTTTTAGGTGCGTCATGCATTGCCTCAGCCACTGCGCCCTCAGGAGCTTCAGAAACGATATTTTCGTTTTTGTTTTCTTCAGCCATTTTTATTTTACTCTCCTAATTTGATATCAAATTTTTGCGTATAACTATTTATTATTTCGTTAGTTTCTGCAAGAACCTATCAAAAGCTACTGCTTCTGCTACAGCCTTACGCTCTCTAGTTTCACGCTCAATTTGCGCTTTTATTTCAGAAACATCTTGTTCTTTGATGATTCCATTATCCCAAACCCACTCTTTACCTTCCATTACGCCATTAACGAATGCTTGTGGTGCAGACGGGTCTGCGACTATATCGGCTGCAGTCGCTAAGTAAAAGTCTGATTTTACATAGTTGGTACCGCCTTTATTCTCTAGAGAACCCATGCCTCTAGAAGAAACTCCTAATTGTGCGCCTTCATCTATAAGAGATTTAACGATTTTACCATATGGTGTGTCTGTTATCTTTGCTTCACCAACATAGTTACCTTTACCATCACCTTTTAGTTCAGTAATGATATGTGATACTCTTTCTAGATTTACAGTTGGTCCGTCAGGATGTCCTAACTCACCAAATGCTCTTTTACGCTGTATAAATTCTTTATTATAACGATTTACTTCTTTTTCTAATACTTCCATAGGGTAAACACGACCATTATGTATTGTGCCTCATTTATTTCTTCTCTAATAAGTTTCATGTGCGTATTTTCCCCTTTTGTTCTATTTATCTTATCTAACCTCTAAAATGACAGTATAACTATCATTTGCAACAAAATTGTGTGTTGAGAACAATATATCACCAGTCGGTGATGACGCATTGTTTGCTATCTGTATCGCAGGTGTTTGTAAGTCTATTGTGCCTTGACCCGATAAAAAAAGCGCTGATGCATTAGTTGTTCCGTCAAATAAGATTTCAACGGACCCTTTCGGATCCGTTGTATTGATACTATAAATTACTCTTGCAATTTTAGTAGATGAAGACGCATGATTTAATGCGCTTGCGTCTACCTTTGTTACAAGACTTTCTCCTGTTCCATCTGAAAAGTTTGTAAACTTCATAACAGTTTTAGAACCAGATACGTCTGCTATAGTTTGTGATGTAACTGTATCAGCCATTATCTTGTTTGTCCTGAAGCGTCATAACCTTTAGACTTTGTTACTTCTATTACGAAAGTACCTGTTACAGCACTTGAATTTGTAATAAGTATATCACCTGTAACACCAGAACTTTCTGGGTTTGTGATTAATGGTTGTTTACCATGAAAACCAAACTCACCAGAACCATGTACTGATATTGCGTGGTCATTTGATGTTGCGTCAAACAAAAATGATACATCACTTGTTGCCGCTGTGGTATTCCATTTAATACTTTTTATGTGTAGTGTTGGGTTTGATGAATGTCCTCTCAATGCACTTGCGTCAACGCATACCACTGCGTTATTTGTGTCGTTATTGATTTCGAACATTCTTACTGTTCTAGTAGCACTATCTACTAAATTTCTTGCGTTTACTATTGCCATTTTTACTCTCCTTTATATGGTTAGACCTGTTTCTTTTTCGAAATAGGTTTCAATGTCTTTTGGTTGTATTCTATGTTTCTTTGCTACTTGTTGTAGTATTCTAGGAAACATAGTCAATACTTTTTGTGGTGTCTTCGCCATCATGCCGAAAACATCATCTACTGCCTTCTTTGCCTTTGGGGCTAACTTACGATAGTTAAGAGAACGTTTGTGTTCGTCTTTTTCTTTAATCGTCAATCTCAGTTGGTTCAACGTTATTGCCATCTTGCCCTTCAGGTTCTTTACTCATGATAGTGCCTGCTAAATCTTTTCTTTTAATATCTAACTCACTACCTACTTTGTCTGCTAACGCAGCCTTAATTTCTTTTTCTGCTTCAACGGTATCACCCGTGTCTAAAGCATTAATCATATTTTTAGTATTTTCTATACTCATTAAAATCCTCCTTGGTCATCACCTTGATCATCTTGACCTTGTTCATTTTCACCACCACCTTCTGCTTCAATTTCTGCTTTTTGTGTTGATATTTCTTCGTCATTCATTTTAAGAACATGTTTCATTGCCCAGTCTTTTGAATAAACATTACCAATCATTTCATTATCTTTCATACTACGATATATTTCCATACGTTCTTTAAATATCTCATTTTCTTTTATTTCAGAAAAATAACCATCTTCAACGTATTCATACTTAATAGTCTGACTTAATCGTCTATCCCAATCCTCGATAGTTACAATACCTTTGAGAATTAATTGTGTTTTAAGTAAATCATGAAATAAACTGTTAAACCTATTTCTTAATCTTTGTACAAATTTTGTAAATTTAAGTTCGTCTCTACTTACCTCTGTTGAACGACCTAATTGTAAACCACCAGACGCTTCACTATCAAGTCTGCTGTATGGAACATTCAACGATTGAAACAATTTCTTTTGGAAATACTTAATATCATCTATTTCACCTAGATTTGAACCACCAGGCAATGTAGTTATTTCAGTTCCTCGACCACCTTCTCGTCTTGGTAGCCAGAAGTCTTCTAACATAGACATATATTGTCTATCATCTCGTATTTCACCTGTACTTGCGTCATATACAAGTTTGTTTCTATATCTATTCATTACATCTTTGAGATATTGTTCTGCTTTTACTTTAGGCAAGTTACCTACATCAATGTAAAAAATTCTTCTTTCAGGTGCTCTTGATATACGATAGATAACAACACTATCTTCAATCATTCGCAGCTGATTAACTGGTTTAATTGCCTTATGTAAATAAGACAATATTAAATTCTTTTGTTGGTCTACAAGACCACTAGGACAAAATGCTATAGCGTCTTTTGCAATTTTAAGACCAGTAGTTGCACTCGCACCAGGTTGTACACCTTTTTCGTTGTATATAAAAAACTCATCAAAATCAATGGCTTGCGGTCTTTTTGGATCATTAGGTGCAAACTCATTTCCTGGTTTTTTCTTTGGCGACCTTACTTTTTTAATTTTTCTTGGGTCGATATATCTTAATTCAGTTATACCTTTTTTAACATTATCAGGATCTATTAATTTGTGATAAACTATTCTGCCATCAACATACCATCTACGAAATATGTCATGACCTTTTTGTTCAAACTCCAATAACGAAACAACTTTTTTAAACTCGTCTGAAATTTTTTTCTTTAGTCCTGTTGAGAATGGAACCTTATTCATATTAAGACGAACAACCTCTTGGTTGTCATCTACCACAATTGATTCATTAATGATATCTTCAATTGCTTGGTCGCACTCTGGGTGCATTGCAATTTCTCTATATCGTCTAATTAAATCTGATTCATTATTTACTTTACCCTCGATATCAAGATAGGTCCCAAAGTGACCACCACCCATAATAGTCTGTGTACCGTCATCTGTTGAAGGTGCGGTAAACTGTTGACTATTAGGTTTAGCCTCTTTACGCTTGATTTCGAAACCGAATATTTCTGCCACTACTATTCTCCTTTATACTATATTTAGGGCGCCTCGAAAGACGCCCTTATTCAACATTATGTTGTAGTGTTTGATTCCCAGTATTGGTATCTCCAAGTACATTCAAATGTTTCAAGTGTAGTTGCCTGTTCATATGATAAGTCAACCTGACCTATTATAGTTGGGAACATACCTCTGAAAGTGTAAGACTTAATTGTATTACCATTTCTATCTAAATGGTCGACAAATGCGTCCACTTGATAGTCAACAGGATTTACAAGTCCTTCGTTATCTGAATGGTTGTTTATACCATTGGACCATCTTTCAATAGCATTTCTGATTAAGAAATCAGTATCATTAATGATAGTTGTAGTCCAAGTTTGGAATGTTCTATCACCTGCCATGTAGATGGGTCTACCTCGGAAGTTTACAGTTAATTCACCAAGTTCACTTTGGGGTAAGTTAGTTGCTTGACATAAGAATGCCATGCTTTCTGTCTCACCACCAACAGCTGCAAAACCAGGGAAAGGCATAGTGACTTTAAACTGATTGTTTCTAGCACCTCCGCCTTTAAGTTTAGAGATAAAATCTGATACGTTTGCCATGTTCTACCTCCTATGCCCCAGCCACTTCACTAAATGCCACACCACTTCTGGTTGCCACAAAGTTTAGTTTGATGAAGTTAATTGAACGATTAGGTTTAACAAAGATATCTGCGATAAATTCGTTTCTATCAATTACTTCCGCTGTGTTGTTTGTTTCATCACAAACTAAAGCAAAGTCTGTGATACCTCGTCTACCTTGAATATCTCTAAGGAAAGGTTCTACTAGGTTTCTAAATTGTGCTCTTGTGAACTCATCATTGAACTCAAAAAGTTGGAATTTAGCCGCAGTAGAGATTGCTTTCTCTAAAGTTAAGAATAAACGTCTTACATTTATTCTATCAAAGGCACTAGGTTTTGATTGTGCTGTTTTATCTCCAAACAATACTGTACCTTGTCCAGGGAATGTAACAACAGGATTTACTCTTGCTTTATAGAGCACATCTCTTTGTGCTTGATTTGGATCGAATGCTAGTTTTACTGCACCTCTAATCTGACCTCTGTTAAATCCAGCAGGTGAGAAGAAAGGGTCAGCGACTGTATCTGTTCTTGCACACAATCCCGCAATGTCACCGTTTAATGGTACAAATCTGAATACGTCATTATATTTGTCGTACATGTATTTGTAACCACTATCAATTACTGCATAAGAACTTGATGATAAACCATCAGCAAAATTCTTAACGTTTTCAGTTGCAGCGATTGGGTCACTTACGTTTACTACATCAGCTCTTGCAGGCGATATAAACGCCACACAATCTTTTCTTGCTTCTGCAATATCAATCACTTTAGTTGCGTGAGTGTCACCTGTAGCGTCAGCTGCAGTTGCACCACCACCTTGAGATGGTCCGCCTATAAGTAAGTTTATTTCCTCTGTTTCTGCATCAGCAAACTTATCATATGCTAATGCCATTTCGCCTAGAGTTGGTTCATTATCTGTTGTTCCACCTGATAGACTACCACTAAAGACAGTTATGCCTTGAGTACCAGTATTATCAAATGTTTGTCCCACTTTACTTGAACCAGCATTTGCTAGTGTAGTTTCGTGGTCCATCCAGTAAATGTATTTACTGTTTGCATATAGATAATCAACGTAATATAATGAATTACCTTCTGCTGACTTTGCGTCAGAAGCTTGAGATAATCCTTCGTGTGTTTCTAAAATTGTACCAGCAGTACCTGTGATACCACCGTCTTCATCAACAACAGCGATATGTAATTCATCATTACTTCCGCCTGCGTTTGATACATCATCAGTAGTTGTTGGTGCTGCACTAAAGTTGAAATGGTATTCCCAAAATCTTCTAAAGTAAGCATTGTTTGCTACTGCGTGTCTCAAACCACCAGTTTCAGTTGCACCAGTTGACTGGTTAAACCTAGCAATTGTTAATACATTGCTTCCTGGTAATGCTGTTACCTTGTAATAGTGACCTGAAGGCACAGCAGTAAAGTTACCACTTATATCTCCAAATTCTATAATGTCACCTACTTGTATTTTATCTCCACCAGCGTCATCAATTGTAATTGATGTATCGCCAATAGCTGCGTCTGTGTCATTAACAAGGTTTGAACCTCCACCTGCACTTGAATATGCGGATGAGTTGGTACACATAGATACTTTTAAGTTGTTTCCTTCGGTGCCGGCTTCTCTTGCTGCAAAAGAGCCTACTGAAGCAGAACCGTCAGAATAGTTGTCTAGGTAGTGAGTTGTGTTTTTAATTTGAATACTGCCTCCTGAGGAGTTAGCATTCGAGTTTCCTGTCACAGCTCTTACTACTTTAAGGGAATTTCCGTACTGTAAAAAGTTGGTTGCACTAAAAAAGTATTCGAAAGTTTTAGCAGTTGGTTTACCAAATACTTCAACAAATTCGTCTTCACTAGAGATTAAAGTAACCTCGTCCATCGGCCCTTTCTCACTAACTATTCCTATTGCACCAATTGATGTAGATACAGCAGGAATGACATTAGTTAGATCCTTTTCCGTAACGTTAACGCCCGGTGATACTAAAAAAGCCATCTTATTCTCCTTAAGTTGTGTTTAAATTTAAACTCTAAACTATTTATAAAATGCAAGATTTACCACCCTCTTTTGACTTTTACAGGTGACCATGTAGTTCCGTAAGGGTCTTTAAAAGTTTCTGCTTCTTCTAAACCATCATCAATAAACCCAAAAGGTGCCATATCTTGTTCTAACATATTTTGTTGTTCATCTACAAGTCTTGCTCGTATATCTTGGTCTGTTAGTTCTTTAAAATATGTTTGATTAGATAACCATGCAAACATAACCAAACAAGTAACTAAATCATCACTAGATCCTTCTTCGGCCTCATACTTTTCTTTACCTTTGAGTATATAAGTTGATAATTCTGCGATAATATCAAAGTCTTGTATAATTAGTTTATCATGTTCTATTAATGCTTTTAAATTAGAACAACCAATTTTCTTTGTTGCCTTTGTTGTTCTTAAACCTAGTTGAGATTGTTTACCACTAAAACCTGTACCTGCAATCTGACCTGAACGTCCTCTTTGATTAACCATAATAAGATTATCATATTCTAAATCATATTGCATTGTGTCTGCTACTTGACCACCAATATCATTTACTTCAATCAAGACCTCTGCTAAATTATAACTTGTAGCAATCTTATGAATAATTTGTGGAAACACTAAAGGCTTAATTTCATTATTTCGATATTTGGCAACAATCTTATATGGTATACTTGTTGCGTCTGTAACAATAAAAGCAGAATAATCATTTATTGTGCCTCTTGCAACATCAACCGTGATTACATATCTATGACCTTTTTTTGGCATTTCATAAACATCTAAACCTGCGTTTGATGTTTCAGGTGTAGTATGAGACATTGACCTTAACTTTGAACTATTAATAAGTGTATCAACACTACCTAAAAACTCACACTCAAACTCAGTTCTAAATTGTTGTTCACTTGTATTTTTTATTGTTTCATCTTTCCATTTTTCATCACGACCAGGTACTTCTGACCAATGCACTTCAATAGGTTTGTAACTATTACGTTCATGTATGGAATCATTCCACATTTTATAAAACATATTCATGCCATGTGGTGTAGAAACTATCATTACTTTAGAAGACTTACCAGAAGATATTGTAGGATAAACTGAACTAAAAAATTGTTCAGCAATATTATTAGGTACGTATGCAAACTCATCAAGAAATATTATATTATATGAACCACCACGAACAGCACTTGATGATGTTGCGGCTGCAAGTATTCTACTACCGTTCTCTAATTCTAAACTACCTTTATTCCAGTTAATAACACCTTGTTGAATAAATTTTGGTAAGTTTTCATATGCAAGTTGTAAACGACCTAATAGGTCTCTTGCAATTGCTGCCTTGTTGGCAAGTATTGCAATATTAACATTTGCATTGAATATCGCATAGTGTAATAAGTATGCAATGATTGTAGTTGACTTACCCGATTGTCTAGGTAGTTTACAAATACTGAAACGATTATTATGAAATGTGTCAACCATTTCTTTTTGAAATTGAAATAATTTAAAAGGTTGTAGACCATGGTCAAGTGTAACTATCTTTAAATAATTTTCTATGAAATAGATAGGATTATCTTGACATTTTAAAAATTCTTCTACTTGTTTTTTAGTAAATCGAACTCTTTGATTTGCTGCCTTTAGATTAGGGTTACCTAGATATGTCTTTTCCATTTTTCTTTATCAATTTTTGTAATTCTGCTGTTGATCCAACAAATAAATTATTTTCTACTTTGTTAGGTCCTTTTATTACTTCATCATTTAATTTTTTCATCTTTTCTTGTAAGACTAAAAGTTTTTCAGTCACTTCACCTACATTTTTAATTAGTGTGCCTGCAACCTCATATGCTCGTGGATGGTCAGTATCTTTTGCCAATTGCACAATACCATCTATGGCGTCTTGACCTCTCTCAACAAGATTATATAAATTTTCACGACTATATTTGTAGTCGCTATCTATATCTTCTTTTTCTTTAGGACGTGGTATGACTGGTTTATGCTCAACGGGTACGATATCTTTTTCAGCGATATCTAATATCTCGTTGAGCTTGTCCTCAACCTTTTTCATTAACTATCTTTATCTGTGCCAGATACAGGATCGTAATCGTCAGCGTCTTGAAAGAAAGAACGTTCTTCATTAAATCCAAAGTTATCATCAGCGTCTGCTGTTGTTGGATTAGGTTGTACAACATATCTTTGCTCTCTTTTTGCGACAGCAGTATTAGTATCTGTATATTGGTCAACCTGAACTCTTTTAATAATTTTTTGACTTGTAACTGGTCCGTATAAGTACATCTTTGCTGTAAAACTTAAAGTGTACATTATAACTCGTCTTTCAGTAAACTCGCCATCATAACTATCTTCATATGATACATCACCTAAAACAATAGGCACATCACGCACAACCTCTAATGTTGGCATAACGTTTAATGTAATAGTATAGTCTGGTTGAAAAGTTGGTAATATTTGTTCAACAATTTGTAATGCGTCTTCACTATTTTTTGCCATAACAAATAAACTAAAACCTACATTGTATGGTACAGGCATATAAGAATTTTGTAATGACTTACTATCTGCACCTTTTACTTTTTTAAATTTTTGTATTCTATTTAATTTTCTCACAGGATCATATTGCAACGTAGTCATTTCAAAACCTATACGAGGTAGTGTTATTGCTGTTGTTCTTACATTGTCTGCTGATCTTGCTGAATCTTGTTCAATACGGGTTAAAAATTTTTGTTTTGGTCCGTATGCCAAAGGCACTTTCATTTTTTGTATTGTTTTACCTGTTGAATTTTTACGATAAACGTATAAGTCATTGAATAAAGTACCAAAAGCAACAACGGTCTTTCGTATCAATTCATGGTATTGTGAATCTTTAAACATTATATCTCCTAATTATCTCTTGGATCACCAAATGGATTCTTTTCTGTGAAATCAAAGATATCGTTATTTGAATCGAAATCATCAAGTCCAGCAGCTGTGTCAAAGGCAGCATTGTCACCACCAATTGGGTCTTCGTTCATATTTTCTGTTGCGGCGTCTTCCAGTAATATATATTCGATATAATCTGGATCGTCTTCGTATAGAATATTATCGCCATCTGTTTCATCAACCAAGAACTCACCTGCTTCTGTTAATACTGCTTCTACATCGCCTACAATATTTTCAGAAAGTAAAGAGCCTGATGATGTTGTTCCGCTTTCCAATGATATTTGATTGATTAATAAATCCATGGTATCTTTGTCTAAACGACTATCAATATCAGTCACACCTGTTTCTACAGATTGTGATTCGTATTCCCATACTGAACATTTTAGTTTAAATATAGGAAGGTCATTGATTTGATACATAGGATCTTCATCCTCAACAAAATCAATTTGGAAAAACTTTTTAAATCGTGACATCCAAATAATGTCACCTTCTCTTGGTCTATTGATTGAAAGTGTGTTTGATGTATTATCAACCAATATCTCGAATGTACGTCTTGCAACCACAAGGGTTACTTCGTCTCTTACTTCTAAACCAAACTTACCAATTAAATCACCTTGACCTGCAAAACCATTTACATCTTCTACATACATTTCAATAGCGTATGCGTCTGTAAATTTATCTGTGGTATTACCTAATACATCATCTTTGGTAATTTCTTCTCTAGGTAAGTAATAAGTATCTTGGCCATAAATCTTTAATTGTTCGATAATTAAATCTTCATAAAGATTTTTTTCTGCCTGAGTACCATTACTGAAATAAGTATTTCTCATGGTTTTAACCCATCATATAGTTTGGTGGTAATTCGTATGATAGTTGTATTTGCTCTTCTAACTTATTAATTTCATCTTGTGCTTGTGTATATATTTGTTCACCATTAAGTTGAACGCCGCCTAACATAGCAACGCCTTGAAATTTAGATAAGTTTTGACCCCATTGTCTTTTGATTAATTGTATTAAATATTTCTTTAAAAATATATCATCAAAAACATCCGTAAATGTAGAACCATCTAATTTACGATAGCATTCAATAATTATAAAATCACCAGCGTCAATATCATTTTTCCAATCCATATCAATGTACAATCTATTTTTATGTTGATTAAATCTTAATGGTCTTTCACCAACAAGTATATGGTCTAACATATCTAGATGTCTCAAAGTCATATCATAGTGTATAATACTTGTAGATGAGAAATCATATAAATCATTTAATCTTAACTGATATCTAACATCAAATAAATTTAATGCAGCCTTATCTGTAAAAGGAAATATTTGAACTACTGACATTACGTTTGAAGGCATAGGTATATAATTCTTACCTTCTTTAAAACTTGCTGTGACTGTGGAATCTGCTGTATCTGTAACCGTAGATAGAGTTTCATCACTTCTTGCTCTTGTAACATCATCCGCTGTAACTTGATATTTAAGATACATTCTCTCTACACCATCATAATGGTATTGAGCAAAATATTGTAGCGCTTCGTCTATTCTATCTTCTACTTGGTCGTCTTCTACATTTATCTCAATTACAGGTTTACCTAATGCTCTTAAGGCATACTGTTTAAGTGTTTCTCTTGTAGTTATTGGGTTATTTTGTGCCATGTTATAGTCCTTATTAGACTATTTATATTATCCTAATGCTATCGCTTGTGCAATTGCAAAAGAAGATGACGCTTTTGCGTCTAATTGTGTTTGAACATTACTAGATACACCATCTAAATGACCTATTTCTGTAGCAGTTACAGCACTTACAGATACGTCACCACTACCATCAGATACTAATGCTCTTGAATTTGTAAGATTTTCCATCTTACTAAATGCGATTGCGGCACTAGATTTGATGTCTGCATTTACAATATTTGTAATCGTATTATTATCACTATCAATACTTTTATTTGTTAAAGTATCAGTTGTTGCTTTACCCACTAGTGTGTCAGTTGCGTTTGGTAGTGATACTGTTCTATCTGCTGTTGGGTCTACTACTGTTAACGTAGTTTCAAAACTATCGTTAGTTGCACCTTCAAATATCATTACAGCGTCTTCGAGTAAAGTTAATGATGTACCAACAGTTGGTGTATTAATAATAGGACTTGTTAAAGTCTTATTTGTCAATGTGTTAGAACCTGCTAGGGTTGCAAAACTATCACTTTGTAATGCACTATTAAATTCTGCTACTGAACCTGTTAATGTATTGTTTGCTAAATCAATAGATTTATTTGTAAGTGTTTCTGAACCTGTTAGTGAAGCAAAACTATCGCCTTGTAATCCTGCATTAAATTCTGCAAGTGTACCTGTAAATGTACCTAAGTCATCTAAATCAATATGTAAAGTGTTTGCGTTACTATTGATAGTTTTGTTTGTTAAAGTATCAGTTGTTGCTTTACCTACCAACGTATCAGTCGCATTAGGTAATGTTACCGTTCTATCTGCTGTTGGGTCTGTTACTGCTAATGTAGTTTCGAAACTATCTGCTGTGCTACCTTCGAATACAATACTTGATGAGAAGACACCTGCTGATGTAACCTCAGATAAGTTACCTGTTGTGATAACTGTACCTGAAACGTTAGGAAAAGTAATTGTTCTATCTGCTGTTGGGTCTGTAACTGCAAGAGTTGTTTCAAAACTATCTGCTGTTGAACCCTCAAATACAATAGTTGGACTATTGATTGTAGGTGTATTAATTGTAGGACTTGTTAAAGTTTTATTTGTTAATGTATCAGTTGTTGTTTTACCTACTAGTGTGTCAGTGGTTGCAGGTAAAGTTAAAGTTATATTGCCTGCAAATGCTGAGTGTGCTGGTGCTTGTAATCTAGCATAATGGGCATTACTACTTTCACAATAAAAATCTATTCGTGATTGTGTGCCACTATTTTTAAGTGATATAGAACCACTTTCAATATCTACATTACCATCTAATCTTACAACACCTGAACCGTTAGGTGTAATTGCAATATTTCTATTTGAAGCAGATACGATAGCACTTGTCTCTACATCTAAATCACCACCTAAACTTGGAGAGGTATCATCTGAAACATTTGATAGACCTGCACCTGAAGCAGCAGTTGCTGATATAAATGATAAGTTACCTGAACCATCAGTTGCAAGTAGTTGGTTTGCGTCACCATCATTTACTGGTAAAGTTAATGTAACATCACCTGCCAAACTAGATGAAGCGCCTGTAAATGAACCTGTACCTACAACAAACTCATCAGCGCTTTCATCAAAACCTATAAAGATATTTGCACTACTACCTCTTTCACCAACAATACCTATATCGCCTGATGGTGTACCAGTTGTGCCAGTTGATAATTCTATAAGTTTATCTTCTATGACTGAATTAGTTGTAGATAGTGTTGTTGTAGAACCATTTACAGTTAAGTTACCTGTGACTGTTAGATTACCACCTATTGTTGGATTATCTACGATACCTACTGTGACTGTACCTGAACTTTCTGCGACAGTTGTTTCGTTTGCTGTACCAGCAAAAGTTAATGTGCCACCTAAAGATATTGCACTTGTATTAGAACCATCTGAAACTGTGATTGATGAATTACTTAATTTAGAATTACCTATACTACCTGCAAGTTTAGACGCAGCGATTGAACCTGCCAACATTGCATTTGTAACTGAACCTGTATCACCTGTAGTAACAATCGTACCTGTTACGTTAGGTAAGGTTAATGTTCTATCTGCTGTTGGGTCTGTTACTGCTAATGTTGTTTCGAAACTATCTGCTGTGCTACCTTCAAATATTAAACTACCTGACGTAATAGTCGGTGTAGTCATTTGAGGCGTAGTGATAGTAGGATTTGTTAATGTCTTATTTGTGAGTGTTTTAGATGTACCAGAAAATAAAGTATCTAATTGTGCAAGTGTAACACGACCTTCTGTACCACCATCTGATAATAGAAGTAAATCAGTTGTAACTAATGTTGCACTAGTTTTATCAGTTGCACCATCAATATTTACGATTGCCTCTACGTTACCAAACTCTAACGCACTCGCACCTGAATTGACTTTTAATACTTGACCTGCACTACCTATTGATAGTGAAACACCAAGACCACCATGTGTTAGTCCTACTGTATCACCAGATTGAAATTCTGCTAATCCTGTTGCGACATTACTGTCGTTAAAGACGGCTCTTATTGGTTTTTTATCTGCCATATCTTATAT
>LULO01000785.1_pt1 | contig 21591 bp, 18 predicted proteins | sample 728121 | NCBI WGS metagenome assembly LULO01 (sample SAMN03860287, study PRJNA289734) | marine metagenome | biome: seawater column; feature: ocean; material: water; isolation source: Red Sea water column Station 149 - depth 50m | place: Saudi Arabia: Red Sea | collected 2011-10-15 | depth 50 m | reverse complement strand
GTCCACGAGTGGGGCCGTGTCGCGGTGGGTGACGTTGGTTTCACCCGCGGCCAAGCCGATGCCCTGCTCGCTGCTGCGCGCGCCCATCCGTTCGGCGGCACCGATGGCACCGACATATTGTGCGACCATCATCGCCACCTGCGCGCGCGCCAGATGGTCGGGGTGATCGCGGCGCGTGGGACCAGTCTCGAAATCCTGCCCAAGGTCGATCCGACCACTCCCGACGATACGCCCGCGACCGTCCGCGGCCGTTTGATGCATATGCTCAATGTCGTACTGGGACTCGACATTTCGACGGGTGAGGCGTCGGCGATGTCTCACAGCGCCGACAGCTTGCTCGACCTCTTTATCGCCTTGTTTGCCGATCGGCTGCTTGCCGAGGTGCGGCACGGGTTGCCAAGGCAGTATCAGAGCTTCGACGAAGATCTACGCGCACTGCGGGGGCGCTTGGACCCGGTACGACAGTTTACCGTCCACGCCGTTCGGCCCGATCGGCTCGCTTGCCGGTTCGACGCATTGTCGGTCGACATACCGCTAATGCAGATCATGAAGGCGTGTGTGCTGTTTGTTTCGCGGCACACGCGATCAATGGCGCAGTGACGCCGGGCGCGCTGCTGTGGAAACAGGTTCGCGTCGACCGTTCGAGCCGTCGGTGGAACACCTTGCTGGAGTTCGCCCGGTTACTCCTTGGTCAGCGTTGGCAGGAGACCCATGCCGCGAGCCATGAACCTGAAGGCATTTCGCTGCTCTTTCCCATGAACGATCTGTTCGAAGCCTATGTGGCTGCTCAGCTCCGCCGCGCTCTCGCCGATAGCGGGCTGGATGTCGTGACGCAGGGCGGCCTTCGTTACTGCCTTGGTCCATGGCGAGAAGGCGAGGATACGGTCGGGACCAGCTTTTCAACCCGGCCTGACATATTGGTTCGGCGCGGCGGTAAGGTTGAAATTATCCTCGATACCAAATGGAAGAACCTGACCAACGGCGTCAGCCAGGCCGATGTCTATCAGATGATGGCCTATGCCCGGATCTATCGTTCTCCGCGTCTTGTTCTTCTCTACCCCGCAGTGCCGGGAGAAAGCGGCCGAAAAATTGAGATGCATGGTCTCGCAGAGGGTCGCGAACGGTTGGAGATCGCGACCGTGGCGGTCGAAGCCAGCGAGACCGAATTGCGCGAGGAGCTAAGGCACCTTGTATTTCCCCGCACGCCCGCCTGAAGCCATTCCAGCCCCCTTTAAAGATATCGTCAGCTATTCAGTTCAGACAGACCTCGAAGCTGATGGAAAAGGCTATGCTGGGACCTCACAACGCGATTTGGGACGACGGCGAATGGGTAAGCAATATCCCCATGCCGACCCTTCGCTGATTCCAATCTTTGAGGATCTGCTCGATACCGCCGAGGAATATCATCGGCTGACGGGCCGACACCTCCAAGTTTACGGCGACATAGGCGAACTCTACGGTGCCATCGCATACGGCATCCGGCTGCACAAAAATTACGCTCAGGGTTCAGACGGGCGGCTCGGGAATGATTTTGTCGAGGTGAAGACCATCACGCCCTTCAAGCAGAGCAACATCGTCACGCTCAACCTTCGGCGTAATTTCAGCAAGGTCCTGATCGTCAAGATCTCCGCCGATTTTGAAGTGTCCGCCCGGATGATCGACCGCAAGGCTCTACCCAAAACCACAAGGGATCACATCCAGCTCGATTGGGGGCAGTTCGATCCAGCGCCAACCGATGCCTAAGAGTGCGCGATGCTGACAGCACCGGAGCAGCCGGATTTCGAAACGCTGCGTGTACCCGTCATCAAGGTGTTTGACGGCGACGGGTTCCTCACGCGCATCTATCATCCGGCGCGCGGCACTGCAGTCGAGGTGGCAATTCGACTAGGATTCATCGATGCACCTGAAATGGATCAACCTGGGGGGCCAGAAGCTCAGGCATTTCTTCAGTCGATCATCGGCGGAAAATCGGTCGACCTCGCCATTCTCACGAAGATGGACACGGGCGGTATTGTCGACCGGCATGGCCGGATCGTTGCCATTCCCTATCTTCCCGTCGCCGAGCAGGATCCTCCCGCAACCAGGCGTCCTTGGGATCTGCGCCTGCCGCGCAATGTGGAACTCGAGATGGTGCTGAATGGATGGGCCTGGGTCCTGGAGCGCTATGATCCCGACGAACGATATTTCGAGGCGCTCGAGGATGCCCAGCGATGCCGTCGCGGCATTTGGGCGCTCGACAGCAATGTCCACCCGTGGGAGCATAAGAAGCAGCGTTACCGGACATCCAAGCCTCGGCGGCAAGGCACAGACAATCAGCCGAGCTTGTTCGCCGGTTCAGAACCCAGTCGCGATTGCCCGACAGGCTGCGGGGGAAAGCTTCTGGATCGGAGCGGACGGTTCGGCCAATTCCTTGGATGTTCCAACTTTCCGACCTGCCGATATTCCTGCAACGGCTAGCAAGGTCCACACGCCATATTGACAATTGGCATTAAATAATCATATATACGCCAATTGTCACAGGAGGCATTGATGGAACTCGTCGCAATCAAGGCTGCGCCGCCGCCGCCCGCGCCGAATTTTTCGGACGCGGAGGTGCAGGCCATGCAGCGCGCCGTGATCCGCCTCTTCGACAATTGGGGCGTCACCGATGCCCAGGCCGCCCTCCTGCTCGGCGACATCGCGGTCCGCACCTATCAGCGCTGGAAGCAAGGTGAATATGGCCGATGGAATGTCGATCTGGCCGCGCGCCTGTCGAACCTGATCGGAATCCATAAGGCGCTCCGCCTGCTCTACACCGAGACCGAGCGGGGCTATCGCTGGATCAAGACGCCCAACCGCGCCTTTGGCGAGCGCTCGGCGCTCGAGGTCATGCTCGGTGGGCAGTTGACCGATCTGATGCGGGTACGGCGCTATCTCGACAGCTATCGTGGAGCTTGGTGACCCGCCTATGCCCGATGCACCGTCGGCTTCAATTGACTGGCCGTCGGCTGTCCGCCTGATCGAAAGCAAATATCCGCCGATCGACCTGTTCGAGGATCTCGCCGATCCCGAAGATTGGGAGTTGCTGGCGGCGGCGGAGGCGAAGACCAATCCTCGGGTTGCCGAAACCATCGGCAATCTCGACCTCGTCCCGGTCGAACGCCGGGTGTCCGGGCCAGGGGCGAGCTATGTGATGGCGCCCTTCACCCATTGCTCTCCTGATCGGCCGGGGCGCTTCCACGATGGACATTTCGGCGCCTATTATGCCGCCAAGACGTTCGAGACGGCGATCGCCGAAGTGACATATCACCAGGCCCAGCGCTTGCTCGACACCCGAGACGAGCCAGGCTGGATCTCGGATATGCGCGAGCTGGTGGGCGCCGTAAAATCCAAGCTCGTGGATATCCGGGCGGATGGCTTCGATGATCTACTGGTGCCTGACGACTATGCGCCATCGCAAGCCTTTGCGCGTCAGCACCGCGATGCCGGCAAGGACGGGGTGGTTTACCCTTCCGTTCGTAATCCCGGCGGCGAATGCATCGCGGCTTTCTGGCCGGATGTCGTGGAAAAGCCGGTGCAAGGGCGTCATTTCCGTTACCATTGGGATGGCGCGCGCGTGGACATGATCCACGAACTTACTCTCGATGGGTCAGGTCAGATATTCCGTCTGAAGGTTTAGCGGCTCGGTGAACCCGCGCGGTAGCTGTCCGACATCACGGTCGAGCGGGTGGCAGATCGTTCGTCAAGGACGCCACGTCACATTTCATGGCCCGGCACAGCCTCACTAGTGCAACGAACGTTAGATTATGCTCGCCGCGTTCGATCCTGCCCACATAGCTGCGATCTAGCCCTGCCTCATTGGCAAGGCCCTCCTGTGACAGGCCTAGCTCGCCTCTGCGCGATCGTATGCGTTTGCCAAGAATGTCGAGATACGGGTCCACTGCCGCACCTCTCGCGAAAGCGGAGTATCAGTCCACGGAGTAAGAATCCCGCTGTTAACCTTTTCCTCCTATCGGCACCTCAGTGAAAGGAGACATGTTCATGACGCGAATTCATCTCATCATCGCGGCTTTCGCCGCGACTGCCGTTGGAGCAAGCCCGGCCTTCTCTGCCCCGCTGAAGGAAGCAGGGCCGTGGGATCTGCTGCTCATCCAGCAAAAATCCCCGGTGACAGCCGTGGCTGGGATCACGCGAGACAAATGCGAAGAAGGTTTACGGCTTGCGGTTCGCGAAGGTCACACGGCCTTCTGCGCTCGTTACATCGACAATGTGAAGGCGCCGACACCGTCGGAGCAGCGCTATAGCGCCTACCTTTATCCTGTTACGACGCCGGCCGAATGCCTCGCTTCCAAGCGGGCGCTTGGGCAGGTGGAATGCATTTATCGCTGAGCAACGGCGTGTAGGTGATGGTCCAGCCGTGGTCGCCTGAGATGCTCCGCTTGGAGCCGCCTTACCTCCCAATCCAACGATCAGGCTTCGAAGGATTTGAGCAAGGGAAACGGAAGAAAGGGACGGCGTAGTGCCGTCCCTTTCCCGCACGCTCTCGATCACGCTCCGGCATTCGGCGCCTCAGGCGGCCATTTCGCAAATCCACTCTGCTTGAATTCGCGCCAGGCCGGGTTCTTGTCGTCGGCGAAGAGGTCGGGACGGATCGGGATAGAATCGCCCTCGGCGTCGACATGAAACGCGCGTTCCCACCGTCCCGGAAGATAGTGGTAGAGGTCGATATCCTCGCCGGAGACGTTGAAGCAGGCACGCCGCGAATTGTGCCAGCTGATCTCGACGGCTCGCCAACCATCGCGCTCGATCGTCCCTTCGCCGACCATGGTCTTCGACTTCGCCATATAGGCCCGAAATCGGTTCGGGAGGATAGTGATGCGAAGCGGTGGAAGGTCGATCGCAATCCTGTGATCGGCACAGCCGGGATAATGGGCCGGCGAGATCTGGCCATGGCGCTCGATCAGATCGTCGATCGCGGCCAGGATGCGGCGCGCACGCGCAAGCTTATGCTCATGATTGGTCATGAAAATTCCTTTGGGGTGGAGGAGCATCGCGCCCAATCCGCCCCGCGGATCAAGAAACCAGTGATGCAGGAGATTGTTGCCGATATAATCCGAAGCAACGCCGCGCAGTATAGCCAAATTTACGTCTGATGTCAAGTGAAAACTGACAAAACCATCCCTTGATCTGCAATTATACACTTTTAATAGAAGCCATATTTTCTTATACCAAAATCCCGGTATTTTCTATGATTTTCAATATCATGGAATTTAGCCCCGAATTTCTTAATCCTCCTCGCCAAAGATCTTAAAACCCATCCGCAGGACCAGCCCGAAGGGCTGCGAGTCCGGGGCGAAGCCCCAGGAAAACACGCGAAGCCCCTCCCGGCCCGCAGGGCCGGCCAAGCCTCCCCGCCCCTCCCCCTATCGATGCGAATCACCCCCCCTTGCTGAAAGACCGATTCGCGGTGCGCCGAGCGCACTGATGCCCCACGAGACCCACCAAGCCCCCTGAGCGACGCCTGCCGCGGCCGGGTGTCTCGCGCTGGGACGGGGTTCCTTGGAATTTTGCTTACATTTATTTAAATAGACATTGTTCGATAAAGTTATCATGAATGAAATATTCAAGGCGCTCTGGTTCGCGTATTTCTTCCTTATGATTTTCTTTATTACTTATAAATGTCGCAAGTATCTGAAGGGATATTTCCATTAATACTAACGATGTTAAGGTTAATTTCTCCCATGATTTTCAGAAAATAACTTTCTATTGCGAATCAAAAATTTCTGTTGATGCTTATGGCCCTTCGCAACTGAAAGGAGCTCAAACGTGAAGAAAGGCATTTACCAGGAGTACCGGCCGTATAAGGGGCGGAAGCAGCAGGCCGAGCAATTCTATCTCGATCCGCACAAGCGGCCGCGTTCACAGGCCCGGATCTTGTCGGATCGCGATACCGACCGGGTGGAAACGCATATTATCGGCCGCGGCGGCGCGCCGACGGCCTATCTGCTGAAGTTTCGCTTGTCTCGGTATGCAGGTCTGCGCGTCGGTGAGATTCTGAATATCCATCTGTCGGATCTTGTCGACCCCGATGGCCGGGTGTCGGACTATGTGACAGTGCGGCCGAAGGTCGGCAAAGGTGGGAAGGGTCGAAAGATCCCGATGCATCCGAGGCTCGCAGAGGCCATCCGCAAATTCCAGCTGAACCATCCGGACATGACGTATGTCGCATTCTCGCAGCAGCACTACACACCCAAACGGCAGACACTGTCATCGCTCACCGTCTGGTTCCACCTGCTTTACAAGCAGGTCGGACTGGTCGGCTATTCCAGCCATTCTGGTCGCCGTACCTTCATCACCGAGCTCGCCAAGGCGGCACCGCGCGTTGGCTATTCCTTGCGCGATGTTCAGCTGATCGCGGGTCACGCGCGTCTCGAGACCACCGAGGCTTATATCGAGCCGAGCGCGAATCTCGGAAAGCTGGTGAGGGCGATCAAATGAGCGGCGCCCCCAGCATTCCGCAGCCGCAGGCCGGTCCGTCCTTCGATCCGGTCTCGACCTTCCTTGGCACACTTTCCCCGACCGTCGTCGAGACGGTCGAAGTGGAATCGCGGCAGCCCCGCCTTGCCGATTTGCCCGAGGTCTATCGCAGCGGCGCAGCGGCGACCGCCATGGCTTCCGTCCATCCGCCCGGCGGCAAGCTGTGGCACCATCAGGCGCTCGCGCTCGAGCTCGTCGATGGCGGCGAGAATGTGCTCGTCACCACCGCCACGGGATCGGGGAAGTCGCTCGTCTTCCACTATCCCGTGCTCCGGGAAATGGTCGAAGGCGATGGGACCGCGATCATCCTTTATCCGCAGAAAGCACTGGGCAGCGACCAGCTGGGTCGCTGGCGGCAGGAGCTTGGTGCCATGGACCTCGATCCGGCGCTTGTCGCCGAGATTAATGGCCAGGTGCCGATGTGCGAGCGCGGCGAGATTTTGAAGACGGCGCGCATTCTGCTGATGACGCCGGATGTGGTCCACGCCTGGCTCCTCCGCCTCCGGGCAACCAGGGACGTGCAGGACTGTCTGAAGCGCCTTCGCTTCCTCGTCATCGACGAGGCCCATCTGCTCGACGGTGTGTTCGGGAGCAACTGCGCCTATTTCTTCAGGCGGCTTCGGTTGGCGGCCATGCACGCCAAGGGAAAATGCGGCGGCGCGCTGCAGCTCATCGCGGCGTCTGCGACCATCGGCGATCCGGTGGGGCATGTCGAAGCCCTGACCGGCTGCCGCTTCGCACATGTTTCCGAAGACGATAATGGCGCGCCGACGCAGCCGATGACCTTGATGCACATCGAAGGTGCAGACCGGGGCCGGGCGGCCGAAAATGAACTCGCAAACATCATCGGTGAACTCATGCCCGAAATGGCAGGCGAGTCGCTGCTCGCCTTTGCCGACTCCAGGCAGGGGGTAGAGCGCATTAGCAAATTGACCGACGACGATCGGGTGCTCCCCTATCGCAACGGTTATGAGCGCGCCGATCTCGCCGCAATCGAAAGCGGTCTGAAGAACGGAAGTCTGGTCGCGGCAGCCTGTACGTCCGCCTTCGAAGTTGGCATCGACATCAATCGCTTCCGGATCGGCCTGAATCTGGGTGTCCCGCCGACGCGCCGGTCGCTGCGCCAGCGTGCGGGACGGATTGGACGTTCGAAGCCTGGCCTGTTCGCGGTCATCGCACCGCGCGCGGCGTTCACGAAGCTGGGTACCACTTTCGCGGAGGCGGTGACGGGATCCGTCGAATCCAACCATCTGCATCTCGGCAATCGGATCATCCAGTATCAGCAGGCCTGCTGCCTTCGCGCTGAGTTGGACGATGATGAAGCCTTGATCGAGGACGCTCTGCACCTGCTCGATTGGCCTGAGGGTTTTGCCGAAGCTGTTGGCTGGGCGGCACCCTCGGCTTTCCGTCCCCACGAAATTGAAGACGTCGCTCGGCTCAGGGGTGAATGCGCGCATTTCGACTTTCCGCTGCGCCGGATCGCGAACGTCAGCTTCAAGCTGCGCATGGCCGATGACCCCGGTGTGACCCTCGGTGATATCTCGATCGAAAAGGCGATGCGCGAGGCCTATCCGGGGGCGACCTACCTTCATCTGCGTAGATCCTACCGCGTCGTCGGCTGGCGCTATTCCCCCTTCGAGCATTCGATCCTGCTCAAGCCGGAAAGGGGCCGCATCACCACGACTCCGCTGATGATGTCCACCGCTTCGGTCGCCCTGAGCGCCGAGGGCATCTTCGATCAGCACTGTCTCGTGAGCGATCAGGGAAGTTTCGCCGAATGCCGGCTCAAGGTCTCGGAAACCGTCTTCGGCTACACCTATGGCGGAAAGAAGATACTTTACGCCGAACTGGCGAAGAAAAATGCCCATATGCGCCAGCAGTGCCGCCACTTCGAAACCACTGGTGTTCTGATCCGCATCGACGAACCGTGGTTCCGCGGTGCAGCGACGCGCGAAGTCAAGATCCGCAAGAGGATCGCGGAGGCACTCAAAGCCATCCTGCTCAGCGAGCAGGGCATCCCGGCAGGTGAGATCGACTATGCGCACACCGGGATCAAATCAGTGGAATATGGTGGCCCCCAGAAACTCGACAGCGCCATTGCGATCTTCGACGATGTGCCGGGCGGCCTCAGGCTCACCCAGCCCCTGTTCGAAGATTTCGAAGCCATTCTCGACCGGCTCGATCGCGGTGCAGGTATGGCGGGCGAGGACAGCTTGCTGGAGCCGCCGATCATCGAAAGGCTGCGCGAGTGGTATGGCAGCCTGACGCCCTCCCTGGCGCCGGTGACGGGATCCAACTCCGATCGCCTTTTCGCGCCCGGCAGCATCGTCGGGGTCTCGATCCACGGCGAACTGCGGATGCGCAAGCTCCTCGGACACCAGTTCGTCAATCTCGATGGCACCGACCGCCTGATGTACAATTACGAAGTCGCAATGAACGGGCCGCCTCTCTTTGATTTTCGCGACCATTTGCGAAATCGACCTTTCTTCTCTCAGGAAGGAACGGAACAGACCATCTTTGGCGCCGCCGTGTCCGCGCAGGGATTGGTTCTGTGTGCGCTCCATCCCGGTGAGTTTTCGCCGACGCTGGTCAAACGCTATGCGACTATCGTCGTGGGGCCGGTCGAAAAGGATTGGCCGGCGATTGCGACCGAGATGGAGCGACTGGCGAAGGGGGTGGTTCCCGGTTCCGTTCGCATCTTCCTGCGCGTCGATAAAGACGTCGAGTGGAATCCGCGAGCCAATGCTCTCGTCACAAAGCTGGAGAGTGTGTTTCCCGGCGCCATCACCAAGTTGCCGTCGCAGCAAGTGGCAGTCTGGTTTGGCGTCACTCAGCGCGAGATCCGGTCCCCCAACCTCCCGGAAAAGGAGCGTTGGTGTTTCCCCCTGATAGATCGCGCCGTCGAGACGGCACTGTACGCGGAGCTCGAACGCCGTTGTCACCCGAAAAGTTCGGCCTCTGCACAGTCGGCCGACAAAGCCTTGGAGGATAGGCCCGAACCGTCCAGCCGGTGGGTGGCTGCGGCTGCCTATTCGAAGCCCTATCTGTCCATTGTCACCGTCAAAAAGCACGGCGGCGAGCTGTTCACAATTGACGACGCACATTGTGCGACCTTCATCTATGAAGCGCGCGACGCCGAGGCGGGCTCCGATCTGTCGGCGAAGCTACGGAACTGCCTTTCAGATTTCGGAATCGAAAAGATTTATTTTCGTAGCGCGGCCGATCGCGGTTACTTCGCGGGACACGCGCTCTGCTACAAGGCTGAGGCTATCCTGCAGATGGTCCCCGGCCTGGAAGTCGAATCGGTGACGTCGCAATCGATCGCGCTTTGGCTGCAGAACAATGCGCCGCTCATTCCCGCACCGCAGACCGGCTTCGACGCTAGGTGGCGTAACGCGCAGCAGCGTGCCATCGAGCTTGGCACTTTCGTTCTGTCCCCACAGTTTGCACAGGGGCGGAGCGCGTGATGTTCGAGCGCAAGGCACGGAATTATCCGCGCACGTCCGATATTCGGCGGCTCGTCCAGGCCACCCGCGAAAGCGGCGTGCTTGTTCGCGCCGTCGAAATCCGGGCCGACGGCACGATCCGCCTCATGCCCAATGCCGAACTTCGTTCCGCCGACGAAGAGGCCAAAGATGAATTCGACGCCTGGGAAAAGGCAGGACGTCTTTGATCCAGGGAGTTCATATGGTCAGGGCGGAGCGAAACGGAAGGCTGCCCGTCTGGTATATCTACGCATGGCGCGGCGGCCCCAGGATCGGCCGGGTTGAATCGCGGACGCAGCCGCTGCTCACGCATTCGCAACTTGCCGCGCTCAAGGAGCATCTCGATCAACGCAATGCCGTGGACCCGACGACGCTGCGATCGCTGATCCGCGAATGGCGCTCACAAAATCCAGACCGCCCTTCCAGCCCCGAATGGGAAGCGCTGGCTGACGGGACCAAAAAGACGTGGGGACACGCGCTCGATCTCATCGAGGAAAAATGGGGTGAGGTTCCGCTCTCGCTTTGGTCCGATCCGCGAATGACGGCCAAGGTCGTCGCATGGCGGGATAGCCGTGCCGATACGCCGCGCGGCGCCGACATTGGTGTCGGCACGCTTCGCGCCCTCCTTGAATTTGGGCGCCTGCGCGGCCGCGTCACCTTCAATGCCGCTGCGAATATTCCGACGCTGTATCGAAATGGACAGCGCGCCGCCATTATCTGGACAGATGAGGAAATGGAGCGCTTTGCCGAGACCGCGAAGCGGCTGGAGCGGCCGCATGTGATAGATGGCATGCGGCTGGCCGCGCTGACGGGTCTGCGCCGCGCGGATCTCGTCACACTCGACTGGAGCCATGTCGGCGATACTGCCATTCGCAAGCTCGCGCTCAAATCGAGCCGCCGGACGCGGCAATATGTCACAGTGCCGATCATAGCAGATCTCCGCTCGCTGCTCGACGAGCTGCGCGATCGGCCGCGAAAAGACGGCGTCACCACCGTGCTGGTCAATAGCCATGGGGCGCCGTGGAGCGGGGATGGCTTTGGCGGCACGTTCAACCGGGTGCGGGACGAAGCCGATATCGTTCATATCGATGAGGAATCGAGGGAGCGGAAGCGGAAGCATCTCCACGATATTCGGGGAACTTTCTGCACGAAACTCCTCACCGAGGCCGCCCTATCCGATGAGGAGGCCGCCGGCATCATGGGCTGGTCCGTTGCGCAGGTGGCGTCGATCCGGCGTATCTATGTGGATCAGAGCTCGCTGATTTCCTCGATCGCGCAGCGGATGGCCAATACGAAATGATAGGTGCGTGATGCCCCAGCCCCTCGGGGTACAAGACAATCTTCATGGGATTCGACATATGCACTTGGCGGCGAGGGCTGAAGTCATCAAAGATATTCCGCTCGAGTGCCCCGCACAAATAGAGAATGAAGAGACATGAGCCGGCCACTGCAACTTAACTCGATCGTCGACCTCACACTCATGGCCGAGAGGAATTGGGACAATAGAGCAGAGCTGGAGCTGGTTCAGTCAGAATTACGGCACCGCACCACACAGGCAGCGGCCAAACTTCGTGACCGGGTTGAAATGTGGATCAAGGATTGTGATCAATTTTCGGCAGTGCGCGTGGATTCAAAAGCAACGGCGAATGCTGCCCCGACTACACCCAGCGAGGCGTCGCGTAATTCACAGGCTCAGCAATGGACCTATGATGCCGTCGCAAAGTTGAGAGGGAAGCTGATCGATCTCTCGCGTCGATCACCACTTATAGCGTTCAAACACACCTCGCGCAGTGCGAGTCAGCTTCGTTTTGTAGATGAGCGTCCCGACCTATTGTTCAATCGATTGAACAGCGGCAGCATGGGATTTGAGCCGTTGCCTGGTGAGGAGAAGACGCCGGCGGATGAACGAACGCCTGAATTTGGCATCGCCTACGAGCGAGCGCGACTGACCGACGAAGGATTTTTGTCCGCAACTGAGAAACTCGACGATACGGAACGCGATGTGCGGGCTTGGCAGGATGCTGAACGAGATCTTCGTAGCCGCGTTCGAGCACAGCTGGGCCTCCCAAAGTTGGACTATGGCAAAGGTCTCGATGTCGCAGCGCTTGCCCGCGCTCATGGCTTTGACCCATCCTATGATCTTAAGCCTAGCGACGATGGCGAGGTTGCTGCGCACCAAGAAGACGACGCGATCCGCGTTCTATTGACGCGCAAGGAACTCGACCGGCGATTGAAGTCGATCCATGATCGCGCAACAAGCCATTTGCGCGAGACCGGTCATCACACTCTGCACTTGGCCTTCGGCTTTGTGCAGTGGTTCGAGGATGAGGAGTCCGATCTCGCATCGCACGCCCCGCTACTTCTTCTGCCCGTGAATTTGGCCAAAGACGATGGCCGCGCCAAGAAGGAGTACCGGCTGAGCATCTGGGAGGGCGGTCTCGAAGTGAACGTCGCGCTGATCGAGAAAGCGCGCGAACATTGGGGGCTTCAATTGCCGCCGCTTCGCGACGGCGAGACACCGGAATCCTACTTCATCCGCGTAGAGTCTGTCCTGGCGCAGGGACAGCGGCTGAAGCTGCGCACATTCGCCACCCTTTCGGTCCTTCCGCCCATGATCCTTTGGCGAGACCTGGCGCCCGAGAAATGGCCAGATGAAGCTTTTTCCGAGCACCGATTGCTCCCCGGCCTTTTAGGCGCAACAGAGATTGTCGGTGTGGATGGCGATGACACGCTGATCGACATCGATGACCCCGTTCACGAAGCACGGGTCCCCGCCCTCATTACCGATGCTGATGCATCGCAGCATCGCGCTATTATGGACATGGCTGCTGGCCGAGACATGGCGATTGAGGGGCCACCTGGAACCGGTAAATCCCAGACTATTACCAACATGATCGCGACAGCTCTGTCGCAGGGCAAACGCGTTCTGTTTGTTGCTGAGAAGCAGGCAGCTTTACGCGTGGTGTCGGATCGATTGAGGGCTGCGGGGTTTGGGCCGCTGCTACTCGAGCTCCACGGCGATAGGGCAAGCCGGTCCGATGTATATGATGGCGTGCGTGAGCGCCTGGACGCGCAACCGCAACTGGATGCCCGTACGTTGGACGACAAGCGGGTCGAGCTTCGGCGCCACCGCGACTTGCTTCGGCGCTACCTGTCATTGGTCCGGGCCTCTCTCGGCAATATCGGACGAAATGCGCACGAACTGGCTTGGCGCGAAATCCGTCTCAGAAATCGGTTCGACCGCGAACAAGTCACGGCAATGGAAGCGCGTTGGGCGCCAAAAGATGCGGCCGATATCGACTTTTCGACAATGCGCGAAAATCGCGATCTGCTTGCCCAATTTGGTCGAGCCCTTCAAGCTGTCGATCCGGGCGACGGAACACCGCGGACTGAATGGGTTTCTGCGGACAAGCTCAATCCCTTTGACCAGAGCAAAGCTTTGGACGCTGCCGGCGGGGCGGCGCGAGCAGCCGAGGCTGTCGCCGAGGCTGCGGAGAGCTTCGTCCAGCTAGGGATCGTGCTTCCCAGCCCCTCCGACGACGAAATTGGCGACGCTAGCGGACAGCTATCGTCGATAGCCCGATTCACCTGCTCGGATGAATCCATTGTCAGCGCCGCGATCCGCGATCGCTTAGCTTCTCGAGCCTTGCTTGCAGCACAATCGGAATGGCAACATCAGCGCGATGACATAGCTGCTGACGTAGAGAGTCCAGATACAGTGCCGGTCACTAACGCGGAGGAAATGCGTGACGCGCTCAGAATTGACCGGTGTCCGGCGACCTTTGGCGACGTGCGAGCAGCCCAGGCTCTAAATGAGCGGCTATCGATGTCGTTGGCCGAAGCGACGCGGGACTTCGAGCGAGTTGCCGCGAAACTCTCCGAGGGACTGAGGACGCCAACGGAAAAGGCATGGAAAGTCGCTTCGGCGGTTGCCACATTGGGGCATGCAGATTCCTCCGTCAGTGCGCTGCTCTCGACCAGCCTGTTAGAAGCCGGATCGGATAGCGCCATTGCGTCCTCCGCTTCGGAAGCCACCGAGCTTCTGGCAGAACGCGATAGTCTTGCTTCAGCAACTCATGCAGAGGCATTATCGGTCGAGCCGGCCGAACTGGACGAAATTGCGGAAACGATCGAAACCACGGGCGCACTCGCACGCCTTTTCAGCGGACGGTACAAGTCGGCGTGGCGACGTGCTGCTCGCCTTTGTGCGGAAACATCGGACCGTAACGAGACTACATCAACCCTGCGTAGGACAGCCAGATATCTGCGCTCGCGGCGAGCGTTCCGCGACGAGGCCAAGGCACGCAGCTTATTCCCTGCAATGTTGTGGGACGACATCACAAGCGACTTTGCGTCACTACGGACCGCCCGCGCCTTGATCGCCAAAGTCGCGTCGCACCTTGCAATGCTCGATGAGCTTGGCAGCTTAAGAGACTGGCTAGCGGCAGAGGCCACCGATCGGCAAACATCTACCGCCGCGTGTGATCGGCTTTCGGACCTCCTAAACAATTTGATCGAAGCGGGATTCGGCCACGTTACGCTGGCTGATTTGCCATCCAGTTGTATGGAACGAATTGCCGAACTCAAACGGCTTGCTGAAGCGAGCCAAGCCGTCGGCGTTCAATCGGATGCCAGGTTCCAGCGACTAGCAGGTGGCACAGTTGCTGATGCGATCCTGAAACTCCATGAGGCACGGGAGGCATTCGACAAGCTCAAGTCGGGTCCAATGTTCGAATGGGTTGGCGACGTCGCCACTTCACTGCAGATGCTTGAGGATAGTCTGGCCGAAGTCGACGCCGTCGGCGCCGTTACCGGTCCAATCGATATCCTATCCTTGTTGAAGGATGCAGATACCCCTGCCGCATTGCTTTCATCAATTTGCGGTGGGGCCACCGACCTATCGAAGGCCTCGAAGGGCTGGGAGGACGCATCTGACTACCTATGGGACACCGCCGAACTTGATGTTTTGGATCTCTGCGAAGATTTGGACTGGCGGCAAGCGGCGTCGAAGCTGAGGGTGTTGGGTGACGACCGTGGCGGAGCAAGTCTTGCCGCTGACCTTTTGAAGTACCGGGCGTCTGTGGCCGAACGCGACCTGGCGCCGTTCGCAGATGCCGCCACATCAGGACTCATCGGTCCCGACCAATTGGACGATATGTATGAGCTGGTCTCGACGTCCGCGCTTTTGCGGTCATATCTGGGAGGCGACGGACAGGAGCTTGGTCGCCTCGGCAGTTTGAAGCTGAATGATGCCAAACCGCCAACCGGCGTCGGATACGGGCCGAAGTCAGCCTTTTCCGAGCTACGACTTCTTGAGCACGAAGTTGAGCTCACGCGACCGCGGACTCCCCTTCGCGATGCGGTGCACCGCGCGGGACAAGCCCTTCAAGCATTGAAACCCGTTTGGATGATGTCTCCGACGTCGATTGCACAATATATTCGCCCCGGCTCGATGCAGTTTGACTTGCTGATCATCGACGAAGCATCTCAGATGCGACCCGAGTTCTCCGTCAGCTGCATTCTGCGAGCCGATCAGTTTGTTGTCGTGGGCGATGCCAATCAGCTACCACCCAGCGATCATTTCCAGGTTGTGAACACCGACGATGGCGATGACGACGGAGATGGCGTCGGCATCGACGACAGCACGGAATCGATCCTGGACCTCGCCAATCAGCGGTTCCGGACAAAACGGCGTTTGAAATGGCATTATCGGTCGCAGCACGAGAGCTTGATCCAATTCTCGAACCGCGAATTTTACGAACGCGACCTCGTTGTTTTCCCGAGTCCGATGGCAAATGACGACGCGTTGCTGGGCGTGAAATGTTTCTACGCGCCGGAGTTCTTCCCTGACACAGTGTATGAATCTTCGATCAACCAGCGAGAAGCCGAGCTGGTAATCGAGCAAGCGTTTGGGTTGATGCAGACGCACCCGGAGCGTTCGATTGGTATCGTCGCGATGAATGCCAAACAGACCGAGCTTATCCAGAATGAGTTTGATCGGCTGATCGTCGAAGAAGAACGCGTCCGCAAATATGTCGAAGCCTTTGAGGGCACGATCGATGAGTTCTTCATCAAGAACCTCGAGAATGTCCAGGGCGACGAACGCGACATCATTCTGATTTCGACTGTCTACGGCCCCGACAAAAATGGCGTTGTTCGCCAGAATTTCGGCCTGATGAACCGTGAGGTTGGCTGGCGACGCCTAAACGTGCTCGTGACGCGTGCGAAGATTTCGTGCCGTCTGATTACCTCGCTCCGTCCTGACGATGTGAAGGTGACCGAGAAATCATCAAAGGGCGTCATCGCCTTCAAGAGTTATCTGACCTACGCGCATGGGGGAGCTACTTACGATCCGGGAACCGGCGGTGAGACCGACAGCGACTTCGAGATCTTCGTTGCCGACGCGCTGCGTGGAGCTGGCTACGAAGTCATTTACCAGGTCGGCGTCGAGGGCTTTCGGATCGATTTGGGGGTGCGCCACGAAAGCTGGGGTCTGGTCGACCGACTGGTTCGCTGATCTCTCACGGGAAACGTCGAAGCTAATTGCCTGGGTTGATCGAGTTCGAGAACAAATCTCTAGTACGCTGATCGAACAGACGGCGCCGGTCGAGGTACGCAGGACGAAACAGAAGGAATCCTCGACCCCGGCGGTACCCGATCAAACAGATGATTTGGCCAGCACAACCTCGATCACCGATCCGGTTTCGGACAACACTGATGTCATCGCCGAAATCGAAGGTCCGCGTGAGCCTCGAGGTAGAATGCTACGCTCGATAGGCGACTTCGAAACCTATGAAGCCATCAGAGGTCGGCTGTATGAAATCTGGCGAGATCAGGAGCTTTTGGGCGAGGTCGAAGTTGTGAAGCGTGCAACCGCCGCGCCTAAACTCTTCGGTGACCGCGCAATGGCAGCGCAATCCGAGTATGAAGGTCGGGTCGAAGCGACGGGCGATTCCTTCCGTTCGTTCGACCTATATGCTGCGATGCGGGAAGTTGCAGTTAGAGCAACGCCTTGATTGCGAGAGGGTTGGGATATTCGCGTAAGCACCGCCTAGATAAATGAGCCTATATGGCGGACTGCCGCTGTTCACCTTCCTTACATCCTTGACTGCAGAATTGGCATTCGTCGCAAATCAATCTGCCACAGCCGAAGCAGTTCAAGTTCTCGAAGATAACGAGCGGAAATTTGTTACAAGGAGCGCCGGCTTTTGAAAGACCACCACAATACGCAAAAACTGTAACATACTGATCGTCCGTGGTGCGACCGATCAGCGTATGCGGATTGGCCGCGCTGAATCCCTTGAAGCTAAGGCCTGAACTCGCGATGTTGTTACCCGCCAGCTCGAGCAAGTGCAGACACTCGTCGATTGAGTTCAGGGGATCATACAGTCCGCCACACGAACTACCTCGGAAGGCTAGAGATATCTCATACTTGTACCGCTTGTGATCCATCGTCTTCTGACGAAAATCTTCAATCGATATGATCTTGCGGAAAAATCTCAAGAAAGCAGCAGTGTCTTTCCCGAGAAGCACACGATCGATGAATTCGGAAAGTGCAAACAGATAGATCGTCGCCTTGCTGTAGCCTGCCTCTTCGATCGCCATTGCGAAGCGATCAACGATATCACGCTGAGCGACCGTTAGATTTGTGTATGGCCGTGAGTTCTTCGCTTCACCCACTGCAAGCGCAGTGGCAAGAACGGTCTCGGCATTCCAGGAGATGATGCTTGCTACCGAATGCAGCAATTGAAAATCTGGATTCATGTGTTCAAGCTCGAAAGCCCATGGAGGCAGTGTTCGCTCATAGAAGGTCAGTTCAAGCGCTTGCTGTCGACCTGAGAGGCCATTGATCGCTGATTGAACCGCATTGAGCGAGCGTTCCGTACAAATCCCGAGAAATCGCTGCTGAACAGAACCGTGCCGGACTCGTGGCTTGGAGACTACTCCGGCGATGGCGACTTCAGAATCATTTATACTTTTGAATTTACTGATATAGTTGTGACGTCTGCATGAATGAAAGCTCGTGGCATTCTTAACATCGATCGCGCGATCGGCATAAACGTCGTGCGACATCCAAGCTTTCGCCCCGAGATCTCCGCCGAGCTGTTGCGCAGAAACATCTACCGGCTCGCGTTGAAGCGCTGCTCGATAGAAGTTTATAACCAGCTTCTCGGCTAAGCGCGCATAACATAGAATGAGCGTGTCGATCGATTTCCTTGCCCTCGAATTCTGCTTCTCATTTTGGTCCTTGGCCTGCACTCTTCCGCTATTCCACGCTGAAATTAGTGCCCGATCTTTCTCGTCCAAATTCTCCGATCGTATACCACCTGATTCATCAACGCTGACGATCCAAGTTTCGGAAACAAGATTTTTGACCGAGCGGAATCGAGCAGTCTGTACATCGATTTCAATGGGGTCTTGGTAGGAGAGGGCTCGGTAATAAGGTGCGGCGCAATGATTTCGGATGGCCATGAAGCTAGCAGAGTATGCAAGAGCTTTCGACAACAGATCCTTACGGTGAATCTCTGAAAAAGGCACAAGATTCTTGTAGAATTTTAAGTCAGCGACATGAGGGGCATGCCTCTCTCCTCGAGCCATAATTATCCGATGCTGTAAACTGCATTCCAAAAAAAATGCTTCAGTTGATTTGGTGATGAACACTTCATCGGCATCGTCAAAATACAGGCGATAGCGCTCGGTCTGGATTGGTGGAGGGTGCGAAGGACCGCCTACCTCAGGTTCCCATCGCCACTGAAGAGTGCTCGCTATCTCTTCCTTCAGGTTACGAATAGACCGATTTCGTTCCACCATCATTATCACCGGCTAGCATCGAACTTTTGCGCAAGCCAGCCCAGCTCTTGCCGAGGAAGCACGGCAGGCGGGAAATGATTGAAACGTGACCATTGACCAACCGCGCACATGACGGCAAAGGCACTACGTGTCGGTTCTTGCTGTAAAAACCATTGTAAAAAATGCGTTTTGAATACAGCTAAGTGATTGAAATGCGGGTGTAGCTCAATGGTAGAGCAGAAGCTTCCCAAGCTTACGACGAGGGTTCGATTCCCTTCACCCGCTCCAGCCCCGCCGTAAGAGGCCCGGCGCAGGCCTCCCGCTTCCGACATTCAGGATCTTCTTGTGACGGCAAAGCGCACCATTCCGTTCATTGTGGCGACCATCTTCATCGATGCGATCGGGTTCGGCATCATCATGCCGGTGCTGCCGCAGCTCGTGATGGAGGTGGGGCGCATCGATCTGCCGCATGCGATCGAGGTCGGGGCGTGAATCGGGCTCGTTATGGCGATGGCGACCTTCCTCGCTTCGCCGGTGCTCGGCAATCTGTCGGACCGGTTCGGGCGGCGGCGCGTGCTGTTGCTGTCACTTGCCGGACTCGCCGCCGACTATGCACTGCTGACGATCGTCGACACGCTGCCCTGGCTGTTCCTCGCGCGCGCGCTGTCGGGAATTTTCGGGGGTAGCTATGCCGCCGCGATGGCGGCGATCGCCGATGTCGCGCTGCTCGCGGCGGCGAACATGATCTACGGCGCCTTCATCTTTCCAGAGACGCTGGCCCCCGACAAACGGCGCGGCTTCGACTGGCGCCGCGCCAATCCGCTTGGCGCGGTTCGCACGATGCGCGCGCTGCCGGGCATGAGCGGCGCGGCGGCGGTGCTGCTGCTGTGGCAGATCGCCAGCCTCGTCTATCCGATGACGTGGAGCTTCTACTGCATCGCGCAGCTCGGCTGGACGCCGGGGATGATCGGCGCGAGCCTTGCCGCGGTCGGCGTCGCCATCGCGCTCGGGCAAAGCTTCGTCGTCGGGCCGATGGTCGCGCGCTTCGGCGAACGCGATGCGGCGACGATCGGCATCGCCGTCGCGGTCGCGGTATTCGTCGGCTATGCGTTCGTCACGACGACCTGGGGCGCCTTCCTGCTGATCGTGCCGATCATGTTCCAAGCGCCGGTGCAGCCGTCGTTGAGCGCGATCTTGTCGCGCCGCGCCGATGCCGGCGCGCAGGGCGAGGTGCAGGGAATATCGGCGATGGCGATGGGGCTGGGACAGATCGTCGCGCCCCTGCTGCTCACCGGCACCATGGCCTGGTTCACGGGCGCGAACGCGCCGGTGCATTTCCCCGGCGCCGCTTTTCTGGTGGCGGCGCTGTTCGGATTGTTCGCGATCGCGATGCTGCGCCGCCTGCCGCGCGCGACGCGGACAAGCGACGCCGACGCGGCCGATCAGATGCCGCCGTCGGTCACCGCATAGCCCGCCGCCTCGAGCGCTGTGCGCACGGCGGCAACGCAGGCGACGACCCGCTCCGCGTCGGTCGAGCGAAAGACGAAATTGGCGCCGACGCGGCCGTCGCGAAAGAAGGGATAGCTGCCGATGGCGACGCCGGGGTGATCCTTTTCGCCCGCGCGAAGCAGGTCGGCGACCTCGCTTTCGGGTGCCCATGCGCCGATCGTGTGCGCGACGAGCGGCGCTCCGCCTTCCAGCGCGCCGGTCAGCGCATCGAGCATGCCCGCGGTGATGTGCGGCACGCCCGCCATCACGAACAGATTGCCGATGCGGATGCCGGGCGCGCCCGACATGCGGTTGGGGATCAGCTCGGCGCCCTCCGGGGTACGCGCCATGCGCAGCCGCGCCTCGGTCAGTTCGCCGCCGCGCGCCGTGTAATAGCGTTCGAGGATCGCGCGCGCATCGGGGTGGACGATGACCCCGACGCCGAGCGCCTTTGCCACCGCATCGACGGTAATGTCGTCGTGGGTCGGGCCGATGCCGCCGGTGGTGAAGACATAGTCATAACGCGCACGTAGCGCATTCAGCGCATCGACGATCTCGTCCTCGACATCGGGGACGATGCGCACTTCGCGCAGGCGAATCCCCTGCACGTCGAGCCAAGTCGCGATCTGCGCGACATTCTTGTCCTGCGTGCGGCCCGAGAGAATCTCGTCGCCGATCACCAGCACGGCGGCGGTCCAGATGCGTTCGTCGCTCATCCTCTTGCCTTACCGCGCCCGCATGACAAAACAAGGCTTCTGGATCGCAGACAATGTTCCTGATATGTTCTTTGCGACTCGCAGCAAGGGAGAGCAACCGTGGCCGACGATCTGATTTTCTATACCAACCCCATGTCGCGCGGACAGATCGTCCGCTGGATGCTCGAAGAGGTCGGTGCGCCCTATCAGACGCAAATCCTGGGCTATGACGACAGCATGAAGGGCGCCGACTATCTGGCGATCAACCCGATGGGCAAGGTGCCCGCGATCGTCCACCGGGGCAAGGTCGTCACCGAATGCGCCGCGATCTGCGCCTATCTGGCCGATGCTTTTCCCGATGCGGGGCTCGCGCCGCCGCTGGAGGCGCGCGCCGACTATTACCGCTGGCTGTTCTTTGCCGCCGGGCCGCTCGAAACCGCGGTGACCAACACCCACGCCGGCTGGGTGCCGAGCGCCGAGCAGCAGTCATCGCCGACGTCAGCGACGGATCGCGTTTGTTGATCCGCCCGGTTTCCGATCCCCCGACCGACGGGCAGCGTTTTCCCACCTTCATCGAATACAGGTTCATGCGCGCACTCGCCGCGCGCCTGACGACG
>LULO01000281.1_pt1 | contig 21649 bp, 10 predicted proteins | sample 728121 | NCBI WGS metagenome assembly LULO01 (sample SAMN03860287, study PRJNA289734) | marine metagenome | biome: seawater column; feature: ocean; material: water; isolation source: Red Sea water column Station 149 - depth 50m | place: Saudi Arabia: Red Sea | collected 2011-10-15 | depth 50 m | reverse complement strand
CATCTGTAGGCATTGGTGTAACATCTTCAATTCTTGTTATCTTCATACCAGCCCTTGTCAATGCTCTAATTGCCGCAGTAGCACCTGGAGCACTATAAGATCTATTTCCACCAGCACCTCTGTACTTTACTATGACTTGATCAAAATCTTTTTCTGAAAGCATTTCAGCTACTCTTTCTGCAGCTCTTGTAGCTGCAAATTGTCCACCAGAATCACTACCGCCTTTGGTGACCATTCCTCCTGATACCTTACAAATTGTTTCAGCTCCAGTAAGATCTGTAGCCGTAATCAAAACGTTATTAAATGTACTAAAAATATGTAAAATTGCCTTATGACCCATATCATTCAACACCTTCCTCTGTATCTTCGTCAATCTCTTCTTCTATATTTCGAACTTGCTCTAGATTTTGTCTAAATGGATGATCAGGCTCAGAAAATGGAGAATTTTGGCTATATTGTAAACCTTCTTCCTCTTCTTTCAATATATGGTATCCCGGGACAGTCATCCTCTGATTACCAATAGAAATGTGGCCATGAATTATTAGATTTCTTGCTGCTCTCATTGAAGGTGCTAAACCTCTGAAATAGACAACAGATTGCAATCTTCTTGAAAGCATGTGTTCTACATTGATTTCCAATACATCTCCAATTCCTGCACCCGAAACTAATAGTCCCTTGGAATAAAGAGATTGTAAAAATTGCTCTTTTTCTTTAGCATAATGACCTTCTGATGCATCAACTCTACCAATAAGCTTCATTGCCTGATTTCTATGTTTCCTCAGTGCAGATTTTTCTCTCCAAATCTCCCTCATTCCACCAACCTTCTTCAGTCCATATTTTTCTTTCAGCGCGTGCTCTTCTTCTATCCTCGCTTGCTTCCATGGATGTGTTGGAGTCTGGGTCTTAGGCCTAGAAAATTTTGGTTCACCCATTTAATCACCTCACTTCTTCCTCTGAACGCCAAGCGCAGTACCTCTTCGGCCGTTGGCCCTAAGCCTCTGACCCCTAACTTTGTGTCCTGTTCTATGCCTCATTCCTCGATATGTTTTCATCTCTGCCAATCTAGCAACATCATCATCTTTAGTCAATTTTACCTCAGTTGCGATTATGTGCGCATCTTCATTCGTTTCCAAATCTCTTTGCCTGTTAACTAACCACCAAGGAACCTTTGTTGCAAATTCATCAATGGTTTTCCTGATACTCTCTTGCTCATCATTACTCAAATGCCCACCTAATTTGTAACCATCAATTTCTGCCATATCGCAAATCAACATTGAGGTCCTCACACCTATTCCTTTGACCGATGTTAATCCATGAATTATAGGTTTTAACCCATCTATGTCGCTATCTGCTATCCTAAGGATATATGAAAAATCATCTCCAAGCTCTGCTTCATTAATTTTTGCCATTTACGGTTCCCCCGTGTTCACCATTTGGTGGCCCTATGGGCAATGTCGCGACCTACCATTCATATTTGAAACGAACGGAAGACAAAAAACATCGAATCCTCACCTTTCTACACAAACTACGAATAAATCTTGCTTTTGTCCGCCTCTGAAAATTTCCATGTCAACCATAAAAGCCCTATCTCCTTTTTTCTCTTTAAGGGCTTTATCGAGCCTTCTTTGTAAAGTTGGATGAATTTCTGGATTCAGACTACACCTTAGTGTAATCTTTCCAATTCCTTTCCCACTGACAGAGTCAGCTACTAGATCAATTGTATGAATTTCAGGTGGAGTCAACCTATGCTGAATTATCTTTCCTGAAGCCACGACGAATCCCTGAACCTCATCAACATCCCTTAAAGGATCGGTATGAATTAGTAAAGGCCTTCTTCCCTCGGTTCTAATCCAATTACAACCAGTTTCTGGGGTTACTGCATTCTTTAGCCAAACATCGTGAAGGCCACTGTGAAATATTGTAGGATCTACAATTGAAATCCAAGCTCCAAAATCAGGCGGTTTATTGAAAGAAATTATATTCGGTACTTCATCTGCAGAACCTTCTATCATAGAGATTATCCTCTTTCTCCCCATTCTAATGCACCGCCTATCTTGATTAGAAGAAATAGCTCCTAACCAAACAGATAATCTATCAACCCTGCCACCACCTTGACTAAGCCATTCCCAAGTCCTTGGAGATCCGGGAAAGCTAGTTTCTAAAATCCCATCAACCGCAGCTCTCTGAATAGAATCTAATCTTGGTGATAAGTCGAGAATGACTGCGGGACCTTTCGGACCTTTCTGTAGAAACTTACTCCAATTCTTTAGAATTAACCTAATATCTGGCTTCATTTCTTCAATACTATGATTCTGAGCATCTCTCGGTCTAGCAGGATCTAGATGTAACATAGCAATTGGTGGTTGAGCTTTATTCCCGTTTTCTCTCAAACTAGACCAGTATGAAGTAACAGCATTTTCAGCATCAGTTCCATCTCCAATCAATACCCTATCTAATGATCTATGAACTCCTTCTTCAGAATTTATTTCCATATTTGCCGCACATACTTCAGCAACATCCTTTTCCAACTCTATACCTAATGACGGTCTTTTCAACTCTTTAGAATATGCCAATAATTGAACTCCTGAACCGGCAGCTGGATCGAGTATTACTCCAGGTGGTAGTTTTCCTACATCTATCTGTTTAGCTCTAGTTGTTGCAATTGACCAAGGCGTAGAAAGTCTTTTGATATCTTCATTCATGTAGAATTGAGGATCTCCTTTTACGATTTCAATCGATTTCCTTTTTTTAATTTTATTTACAATCTTTTTTGATGGTATTATGCCCTGATGTGTATTTTCTTCCATATTATGACCCCATTACTACTAATCAGCTGCCAATGCCCTTTCGAGCTTGAGCTCAAACCTTAGCCATGCATGTTGTAACTCATGACCTTCACTATTTCCATACCCAATAGGTGGCGGTAATAGAGTAATATGTGATGTTCCAGTATCAATTACTGGCATCCCACTACCTCTGTCATTATCTATATCAAGACCAATTATAGACCATCCAAATCCTTCTATTGACCACATTGACTCTCCAGCAGACTCTATCCAAGTGCCGCTATCTAATTCTTCTCCAGTATCTGCATTCCAGACTGTATATTCAACCTCTACAGAATCAGAGTCACTAATGTGAACATCTCTTTCCTGAGATCCCCTAAATATTTGTACATCAAGTCGAACTTCTGCTTGCATTACTGATGTGTGAGAAGCGATGATACTTATTCCTCTATCATCAATGTCTTCTTGCAATAATATCTCTAAAAATTCACTCTCATTGGAACCAAGCTGATTAATAATCAGGTTATTCTCTCCAGATTCCATGAAAATAACTCCCTCTCCATTAATTTCCAATAACAAATCTAAGTCCGTATCTCCTCTATTGTAAACTACAACACTAGCCCGATCACCTTGGCCTTGGTGCTCCCAGTCACACTCCAATTCTCCCGGGTAAAGGAAAACATCATCTTGATCAGAAAGATTGAGATTGGAAGGCCAACTCCATAAACCATCCCTAGGCATACATGTATCAAATAGTAAATCCACTTCCCATACCCACCTACCTTCCATTTCCAGCAATTCAATTTCATTAGAACCAAATGTTTCCTCTAAATCTTCTAGGAAGGAAAATGCAGATAGTGCCAACCACACTGAAGAGGATATTAATAGGAATAATGTGGAAATAGATAGAATAATTGTCAACCTAGGAACAGTCATCTCATTAAGTCCCAATGGAATTGGCGGATGCTCAACTTCATCAGGTGTATCAGAAATCCACGACCTTGTCACGATTATACTTGTAATGGCATATTTCATCAAGGTTGGCACTATTTGTTATGTTTTTTTGTGTTTAATCAGCAATCAACTGTTCTTGGTTTGAAGAACTTAGCCATGAAATTATTCCTAATTCAAAAGCAATTGCGCTTAGAACTATCAGTAAATTGACGGAATTAGATATGTCTTGGAAAGAGAAAATCACGGCAAAAATTATTCCTAATACTAAGTCCAGTAATCCCCAAATCCTAAAAATTCTTCTCAATTGTAAAATACCTATAATCCAAACAATACTGGACATCCCTATAAACGCCAATGGTACGAATATATCACCAATTAGTCCTAATGCAAATAATCCAGTAATTATCAGAATATGTCCATCAATTGCAAGTGTGAAAGACCATTCTTGCGTCCTGAAAGGAATCGTTAGTGAGCAAAAAATGATTAGAATTAAACCAATGAGTAAAATTAACTCAGGAATAAGGTTTGATAATCCTTCTAACCAATTACTTAATCCAATTATCCCCAAAATAAATGATGGGATTCCAAATCCAGCCATCTCAGGTTTCTGAAATCTCCAGCTATTGACTACAGATGTGATTGCCGCTAGACAACTAGCTACTCCGAATGAAATTACTACTATTGCTAAAGTCCTCAGAATCATCATTCTTTGATCATTTGATTTTGTTCCTTCTGTATTTACTTTCATTTCATTTGCCCACAAACTTACAATAATACATAAAATCAAAATGGCTTCAATAAAAATCAAAGGAAAAATCCAGTTAAGTATGTCTCCCTCGGTGGGATTAATAGTGAAAGGCATAGGCAATGCTTCTCCTACCAATGCTCCACAAACTCGAATCATAAGAAGGGGAAAAACTATCCAATCGCATGCTATGGATATTCTTTCCAAAATATTTTTATGATTCATAATTGAAACTATAGATAGTAGAACTAAGAATACAATTCCTACTAATAAATCTAGTAATTCACTGTTACTACTTCCCGGAGAAAGAACGTGAGCAGAAAGAATTGATACTGACAGTCCACCTATAGCGATTGCAATCGGCATTTCTATACCAAGAAAATGAGGTAGCTCTAATTCTAGTCCCTTTGTTCGATTTCTAATTAGCAGGACAATCACGCTAGAAAAACTACCAGATAGTATTAGAATCAATGGCCAAATATCTTGATTTGCACCGTTAAAAATTCCAAATAGTGCAGTAACAAAAGTCACTAGAATCAATAATACTGTACCAACCAAAGGTTGATGACTTACTTCCGTAGTCATTAGTTCAGCCAAATCATCTGTATCAGCTTTCTCTCTTTTCTTCTTTCTTAATTCATTTAATTCGGCTAATTTAGGATTAAAAGTTTCTACCTTTCCTAAGTTATTGTCTAGATAGTTTTCACTTATTCCAATTTCACCAGAGTTAATCGAACTAATGATGGCATTTCTTCTAGAAATTACTTTAATTTCTGCTCTTATCTCTCCTCTAGAAATCAACCATACTGAACTGCCAATGAACAAAAATATTGATAATGCTTGAATGATATCTCTACCTCCTTCATAACTAATTATTATAGTAGAAATTAATAATATCAAACATCCCAGAGTAGGCTTCAGAATTTTTTCCATTCCTTCCGCTTTCTTTAGGAAGATTAGGATTATGGATGAAGAACAAAATATTGCCACTAGATCCAAACCAATTGTAGGAATCAATTCATTATTCAATAGTTGACTATTTACTTCTCTTCCAGATATAGAAATTAGAAGTGGAATGGACATGAAACTCATTCCTAAAGTGAAAATATTCTCATCTTCTTCTGTGACTAATATGGGAAGTACAGAAAGGAACAATATTCCAAGGATTATTTCATCAAGACCGTATTTCCAATTAATTATTGACAAAAATAATGCTAGAATTATCATTATCTGACTATTTTTACCAGAATGAACATCAAGTAATTTCGCCAAAATATGTAGTCCCGAAATTACAGCAATAATGATTAGAATTGTAATCGCTGTAAATCCATCAAATTGAGCTAAAACTATTATTGTAAATAGTGGCAACCAAAGCCCAAGATTCCATAATTGTAAGATTTTTGAATCTCTTATTGAAGATGAAATCTCTGTAATTCCCATGAATCTGGAAGCTAAATTAATTCCTGTCTCTCCAGCCTTCAAATTAACAATAAACAATAGTAAACTTGAGATAACTAGGTATACCAGTAAAGGAATAAAGTCTAAATCAACTATCGAGACTAGTCCATCAAAATCATTCGCCAAATAAATGGTATCGATTGTTTGTTGAATTATTTCTTCGAATAAAATCCAACTCCATGGTAGTAAAACAGTGATTCCTGAAAGTGAAGGCGAATCCCTAGTTATCGCCAATATGGCCGTACCAATGTGCAGAATAGATAGTAGAGATAGTAATAATATTCCGCCATCTCCACCATTTTCTGATAACTCACTTGGTACTAATAGTACTAGTAAAATTAAGATCGTTACAGATCCAACCCATAATACCCTATCAGACACACTATTTTGATCTCTAAGTAAAACTATTGATGTTAATATGAATCCTATAATAGTAAATATTTCATAAATTGAAAATCCATAGTAATCTGAATCTTTTTCAGCTACCAATAAAAAAATCGTTAGTAGTAAAGCCCCAGAAATCAAAGGTCTTGTTACTCTCTTCCAGCTTACTCCCCTCACTACTAGATATGAACCTCCAAAAGCACCACCGAGAAATGTAACCATCCCCAATGCATATCCAAGATCATCTCTATTTGCTGCAACAGCCATCAGTGCCCCTATCATTCCCAATGAAATAGAGACTCCCCAAAGACCAGGTTTAGCTAAACCTAGTACTATGAATGCACTGGAAAACCAGTTTTCATTTTTCGCAAATATAGTTGCCATAGTTGCATTTAGTATAGTAATCATCATCAATAAAAGAAATAGAAGAAGAGGAGAATCTAATGGCAGAACCCTTAGCTGACCAATTTCAAACCCCGATGTAATAGCATGCATACCAATCCAGATATTAGATGCAGCAATACCCTAGCTAATCCATGCAATAGTAATGTAGCAAGAAAAATCATTACAGCTATACCCACTTCGTCTAAAACTGAACCAGTAGTCGATCCAATTGCTAATAGAACTAGAGTGGCCTGTGCAGCAATTGCATCGTGATTATACCTGTAGGAAACAGCAATATTAACTCCAACCAATGATAATAATACAAGTCCTAAAGCAGGATCACTATCAATTACTTCCCATTGCCTAAGTTCTAATGCCAAACCATACAAGACTTTCATAGAAATTATAATCCATGTAACTCCAAGTAATTCCATCCTTTCTTTCGGGACCCACATTTCTCCAAGACCAAAACCCAGCATTGCCAGAAATATCAGCGATATAGTTCCTGGAAGTGCTTCAAAATTTGTTCCTACGAGTATACTGATGGCACTGTAAACAAAGATCATTGATACCATTAGAGCCCAATTTACCTTTTTCTCACCTTCAATGGAAATATCGGAAATCAAATCTCTATCAGGCTCTAAAGGTACACTACCATCAGGATTAATTTTTCCAGGAGTTTTATTATTAGATTCTCCAAATAAGTCAAAAACTTCCCCTAAAGCATCATCATTTTCATTTCTATTTTCATTGACTTTACTGCTTTCTCTACTTTCCAATCCTTCAAAATTAATTTCAAATGAGCGCTTAAATTCTTTCTTACGGATTATTTCATCATCCGGCTCATCCACGCTCATTGAACATATGCCCCAGTAACTAAGAGATAAATCACATCCCTTCTTAGCTCTTTTATTGAAAATTAACTCCAAATTTAAAAACAATAGAATAAATACTCTCCGTAATACTTGAAGCTAGAAAGTGTTTCGCACACTTCGGAGATGGGCAGACAATGCAAGATTCTTCTAACAGACCACTGACACCTCTCTCTAAACACGGTCTGAATCCTAAAGGGACAATTTTCTGGAACACAGATTGGGAAGATTTACATAATATTTCAGTAGAAAAGGGTGAATCTAAACTAACTTCAGAAGGGGTACTGCTGGCTACTACAGGTGAGAGGACTGGGCGCTCTCCGAATGATAGATTCATTCTAGATGAACCGGGACTAGCTCAGGAAGTATGGTGGGGGGATGTCAATAAATCCACAGATCAGAAGACCTTCGATCACTTACTAATTTTAGTTAAAGATCACTTAGAAAAATCAGAATCAATTTTTGTTAAGGATGCTTATTGTGGAGCAGACCCAAATTATAGAATGCCAGTAAGATTAGTTTCCGAAAAGGCATGGCATGCAGCTTTCATGCACAATATGTTTATTCGAGCCAGCAAAGATGAGTTGGAAACTCATAAACCAGAATTTACAATATTACATGCTCCAGATTTCAGAGCCAATCCAGAAAGAGACGGAACAAATTCTGAAGTTTTTGTAATGATTTCAATAGATAAAGGAATTGTAATTATTGGGGGGACACATTATGCTGGAGAAATCAAGAAGGCAATATTCACAGTTATGAATCATCTTCTACCAGTTAATGGGCTTCTACCAATGCACTGCTCAGCTAATACAAATGAAGAGAACTCAGCCCTATTCTTCGGACTATCTGGAACAGGAAAGACAACACTTTCTGCTGATCCTAATAGGGCTCTGGTAGGAGATGATGAACATGGATGGTCAGATGAAGGTATATTCAATTTTGAAGGAGGATGCTATGCTAAGCTGATTGACTTATCGGAAGAAAATGAACCAGCAATATATGCCACTACAAAAATGCCCGGAACAATATTGGAAAATATTGTTCTGAATGCAGACGGTACGCCAGATTTTTCCAATGATTCATTAACTCAGAATACTCGTGGTTCATATCCAATAGAATCCATTGAAAATAGGACTTCCAATTCTATGGCGGGACATCCAAAAGATGTAGTCTTCTTGACCTGTGATGCATTCGGAGTTTTACCTCCCCTCTCTAGATTAACACCAGAACAAGCAGCATACCATTTTATTTCAGGATATACTGCAAAAGTAGCTGGAACAGAAGTCGGAATTAAAGAGCCAGTTGCTACCTTTTCAGCATGCTTCGGAGCGCCTTTCATGCCTAGACACCCAAGTGTTTATGCAAATTTACTTTCTCAAAAAATAAAGAAACATAACTCAAAATGCTGGTTGATTAACACTGGATGGGTCGCAGGTGGAGCAGATGCTAGCAGTCGAATTAAAATCAAATGGACTAGGTCATTGTTAAATGCAGCTTTAAATGGAGATTTGGATGATGTTGTATTCGTGAAGGATGAAAGATTTGGATTTTCCGTCCCTACTACATGTGAAGGAGTTCCAGACTCAATTCTCCAACCCAAACAAACATGGGAAAATAAAGAGAAATTCGAAAATGTCGCAAATTTATTGGCACAGATGTTCATAGAAAATTTTTCAGACTTTTCTGAAGGTTGTTCTGAGTCCGTAAGAAATGCAGGACCTAAACCATTGCTCTAAAGTCGTTCACGTGCTTTTCTTTGTGCATCAACTGAGCAAATTGCTGCCATGTGAACCACATCTCTAACGCTATCTCTCCTTTGTAGAACATGAGCAGGACTGGAGAGGCCCTCTAAAATAGGTCCAGTCATTTCTGCTCCTGCAATTCTTTGAAGTAATTTATACGCTATATTGGCTGACGCTAAATTAGGACAAATTAGAACGTTGGCAGCTCCATCAAATGACATGAATGGATAATCCTTCTGTATTTCAGGGACTAAAGCTGTATCTGCTTGCATAGGGCCATCAATTACCAATCCAGGTTCCATTTCTCTAACTATCTCAATTGCTTCTTCGATTCTATCAGTACGTAATTCTTCTCCAGTCCCAAAGTTTGAGAAAGATAGCATTGCTACTTTTGGATCTACTCCAAATCTCCTAGCAACCTTTGCAGTTTGTATAGCTATTTCTGCCAAAGTTCTAGCATCTGGATAAATGTTAATTGTAGCATCTCCAATAAACATCAGTTTTCCATTAACTATCATCATATACATTCCAACGATTCTGTGAGATTCTGGATCTGAGCCAATTACTTGAAGACAAGGTTTTACAATATCTGGATATTGATGAGCTACTCCACCTAGATATCCGTCAGCATCTCCCATTCTAACCATCATTGGACCGAAATATGTCGAACTATTGAGTAGCCTAACTGCATCTTCTTCCGTCAATCCTTTCCTCCCTCTCAGTCTATGCAATTCTTCAGCATATAGCCCTCTCCTACGTTCATCATATCTAACGTCAATGATTTCACAATCGAAATTAAGATTTAATTCAACCTTCATAGATTTAATTCTCTCTACTTGACCTAATAATATCGGATCACAAATCCCCTCAGAAATACATTGAGCTGCAGCTTTTATTATTGTAGGGTCATCACCTTCACAGAATACAATTTTCTTTCTGTCTCTTTTTGCTTGATTGATTACTCTTCTCATTATTGACCTTGTCATCCCCAATCTTGACTCTAATTCTTCTCTATATCTTTCAATATCAAATTCTGAATCTTTAATTCTAGCCTTTCCTTCGTTTACTGCTGCTTCTGCAACTGCACTTGCTTCCCAAATTAACACTCTAGCATCGAAAGGTTTGGGAATAAGATAATCGGGACCAAATTGTAGTTGTTCTCCGTTATATGCCATCATAACATCATCTGGAACAGTCTCTTTAGCTAGTTTAGCTAATGACTTAGTTGCAGCCATCTTCATTTTCTCAGTGATTTCAGTTGCCCCAACATCCAATGCTCCTCTGAAAATATACGGAAAGCCAAGTACATTATTTATTTGATTTGGGTAGTCAGAACGTCCAGTAGCAACTATAGCATCATCTCTAACTTCATTTACATCTTCTGGAATGATTTCTGGATCTGGATTTGCTAATGCAAAAATTAGAGGTTTTTTAGCCATTTTTTTAACCATTTTCTTGGTTAATAATCCACCCTTTGATAAACCTAGAAATACATCAGCACCATCAATGGCTTCATTTAATCCGCCTTCTTCAACATCTCTGGCAAATTCCGATTTGTACTCATTTATATTCCCTTTTTTCATTCTCTCTTTGGTAATTATTCCTTTAGAATCTAGCATGATTAAGTTTTGTAAAGATACTCCCAATCTAACATAATGCTTAGCACATGAAATAGCAGATGCTCCAGCTCCCAAAATTATAACTTTTATTTCCTCAATTTTTTTCCCTACTACTTCTAATCCATTAATCAAAGCAGCACCCGAAATAATTGCGGTACCATGTTGATCATCATGCATAACGGGAATATCTAATTCATTTACAAGTCGCTTTTCTATTTCAAAACACTCTGGAGCACTGATATCTTCTAAATTAATTCCACCGAAAGTAGGAGAAATTGCCTTAACAGCCTCTACAAATTCATCTACATCAGTCCTATCTACTTCTATATCAAATACATCGATATCTGCGAATGCCTTGAATAATAATCCTTTACCTTCCATCACTGGCTTCCCTGCAATAGCACCAATATTTCCTAAACCTAATACCGCAGTTCCGTTGCTTATTACTGCCACTAAATTTCCTTTTGAAGTATACTTGTATGCTTTATCTGGGTCCTCCTCAATTTCTTTACATGGAAATGCTACTCCAGGAGAATAGGCCAAAGACAACTCTCTCTGAGTTCCATGAGGCTTAGTTGGTAATACTGAAATCTTTCCTGCTGGATTACTTGAATGATATTCTAAAGAATCTTTTCGCAGCATTTCATCGTCCAACGCATTCACCTCACACTCGTCGGCCCATACTTATCGTATCATGCTATTCCTATAATTTTCATGTAATGAAGTCAAATTTATTGATAATCTATCAATTTTTTAGGCCATTCTGATGATTCATATAACAGACTTCAACCCATACCTTTCATAAATTGTACAAAGAGGCCGTTCGTTCGTGCCGATGCAGACTAGTCATTCTCAAGGAATTAATTTCTTGCCTGCTGTGTGCATGATTTTACTAATGATTTTAGTTCCAATGAATTCTTTTTCAGGAGATAGAGAAATCAATGATAAGATTAATTCCGATTATACAAATCATAGATCTTGGGGGGAAAATGGATATAATGATACTGGATGGATTGATTTTATAGCAACAGGCTCAGATATAGAAAATAATACTCCCGCTTTGGGTGAACTAAGTTTAGAATTCGCTCCAGGAGCAATGATCAGTAATCTTACCTTAGAAGTCGCAGTCAACGGAAGTGATGGATATTGGATTAATCAACCACAACTGAACATTCTAAATCCTCAGACCAATATTTTAGACTGGCGAGGTCAAGGAGATTTTGGTAGACAAAATGATTTCCTAGATTACGATTCTACAGTTACGGGAGGAGTTTTAGATTCATCACTCAAACCCAATACTATTAGTGATGCTTCTTGGCAAATTCCAACTGGAATTGAGATAACAGATCTGATCATAGAGGCATTGAGACCAGTAGATCCAAAACTCTCACTCACATCAAAATCAGTATTAATTCATGATAGCGAAATCAATCCCTTTGATGGAAGACTGTATTTACTAGTAGATGATGATTTATTACATATAGACGATAACTCAGCAAAGAAGATTATCGATATACATCAGGATATCTACGGAAGAAGTATCCAATCAGATAGTATGCGTGATATTTTGTATATCGGTCAAAATGATGGAAATGTTACAGCCATGAGACTTTCTGATTCATCAATTATTACAGATTTCCCAATTGATGTAAAAGAAAATAGCTCAAATTCTATTCTATCAATTACACTAGATGATAATGGAATTATTTGGGCATCTTCTGAATGTGAAATTCATTATTTAATGCCTATGAATGGTGCTATTTGGAATTCCGAAAATTTCTGCTTGGGTTCAGAACAAGAAATCCCAACTGAAATCATAACTTGGAATAATCGACTATATGTTTCCACTGAAAATAATGGACTACATGTATTAAACTATAATTTATCCAGTTCAGGACTTGTAGAAATTGAGAAGAATACAGTCTGGGATAAATCTAATTTTCTCTCTGAAGACTCAATTTCTGATATCGATATTTCTAGCGATATTCTGTATGTTGCCACATCTCAATCCGGAATCAATAGGCTTGATCTTTCAACTACTTCTTGGCTAGGATCTTGGACGGAAAATAATTGGCTTGTATCCGATGAAATAATATCAATAGAAACCATTCCAGGATGGCTGTATATATTATCTGAAGACCACGTTCAAAGCTACAATACTAATGCTCTTTACTTCAGCTCCGATATTCAACTTTCATCAATTGGATTATTTGGTTCTGGAACTTTCCTTGGTTCTTGGACTTCTGAATCTTCAAGATCGCCTTCCAATTCCACCGCCATAGTCTCAGATTCTTCCGGAACTATTGGTAGAGTTGTGGGAGACAGTCCAGATGGACAATTTGTAGTTGTAAGTAGCCCATCTATTGAAAATGCTGATATTTGTAAGATTATAGAAGACGATGACCAAGGAGAAGTATGGATTTCTAATGGTTCAATAATTGATATGATGGACATCAGAGAAAGACTTTGGAAAACACCAATAGATATTTCATCATACGTTTCAGATCCAGGTTCAATTACTTCTATTGTTCAAGATGAAAATGGATGGGTTTGGGTTGGAACATCTCAGGCTGGAACTCTTCGCTTGAGTAACATTGATGGAACTTATTTAGAAACTATTCAAGGTTTAAATTCTAATCAAGTTTCTAGTATGGCATATGACTCAGAAAATAACTTCCTAGTAATAGGACATCCAGAAGATGGAGTTTCACTGTATTCTACATCTTCAAATTCAGTTTATTCATCTTTTACTATTACTGATGGACTCGACTCAAATAGTATTGAGGAGATTACCACCAGATATGGAATTGCCTACATCGCAACTGAAGAAGAAGGTGTAATGAGAATAGATTTAGACTCTCAATCAATCCTTGGCTCATGGCAATCATTAGGAATTGATAACCTTGAGTCTGCACCAATTGCAGTTGATGATGATATCATTTACATGGGACTTTATGGTTTTGGAATTCTAGTAATTGATAGATTAACTTCTGAAATAATAGATTTATGGACGGCAGAGGATCCGAATAGTTTTCCTGATAATGATATCAATACTCTGGAAATCGACTTTTATGGAGGCCTACTAGTAGGCTCAGAAGTTCCTCAACCGTGGAGTACTCAACAACCTAATGGTGCCTTAGCTCGTTGGGATGGAACTAGCTGGGAACTTCTACCAACTGTTATTCCAGGAAATTGGAATGATCCATTCGAATTCTACGATTTAACTAGTGATGCATCTGGAATCTTTGCGGGCACTAATAGAGGTGCGTGTATGTGGAGTTGGGGAGCTAATTCCGGTTCAATAGAGCTAGAAGATTGCTGGTCGAATACCGGCGGTGATGGCCTACCTTCTCGATTTGTAAATTCAGTAGAGCATATTGGGCCAGATTTTCTTTATGCAGGTACTAATCAAGGTGCTGCAGTAATCAATATTTCTAACGGTACTGTAGTAGATATTTGGACTGCAGGAGATGATACACAAAGAGCTAAGATTTTGAAACATAACAATATTCTCTACCTAGGTTTTGAAAATATTGGTATAGCTAGATATAATTTAACAACTAAGACTTGGTTACCAATATGGGATGGATCTTTTGGAATAATTGATGATGATGATGTCACAGTACTCATTGAAGGTCAAGTTGAAGGAACCATCTGGGCTGGTGGAGATTTCGGTCTAACTTTAATCGATGTAATCAATGAAACTTCATCAATTAAATGGAATAGAGGAACAAATGAAGATGGGCCAACACTACCAGATCAAGCACCTGGAGAACTATTGCTGATTGATGGTATAATATATTATTCTCCTCAACGCGGACAACAGTGGAATTCTAGAGACCAAGTTACTAGAATTGATATTTCTTCTAATTCAACTTTGGAAACAATGGATGCAGGTGAATGGTTAGGTTATGATGGAATAATCTACGATATGAGTAAAGTTGGAAATGAAATTTGGATTGGAATTGGCCAATCAGGTTGGGGCGGAAATATCGATGATGGAACAATAATAAGATGGAACCTGTCCACAAACTTTTGGTCAGATAATTTAGAAACTATTGATGATGTTGGAAGAGTTAATGCCCAATATTTGGGCGATTGTTTCCCATATCTTTCCTCTTGTGAACTTTGGGTGGCATATGGAGACAATATATTGAGAAGATTTTCTGCAGGAAATATGACCCTTTTAGACCAATGGGATGATATTGATGGTAGGATAAGGGGAATGGTCGAATATCAAGGAGAATATCTTTTTGCGAGTATGAATGGCATTCTACGTTGGAATCCCGATAATGAGACATGGTTGGAATCTTGGCTTCCAGATTCAGGACTGCCATCAGAATCAGAAATTGATTTCTACTCAATGAAAGTTATTGGTGATGATTTGTGGGCTTCCTCTGGAAGTGGTGATGACGGGTTAATACTACATCTCTCTGGAAATAATAGTAATTGGTCAACTTGGCCGATGGATACTTCCGAGATCCCAGATGGCTATGGAGCAGATATTATTGTCTGCGACGATATTATTCACTTCGCAATAGGATTTACAGATTGGAGATGGTGGGTAACAGGTGGTGGAATTGCTAGGTTCGATCTCGCTGACCATGATGGAAATGGTATTACTAATGAATGGCTAACTCCCTCAACTACATCAAATTCTGATTTATCAAATCAAGATCCTAGGGCATTGGCATGTGATGAAATTAATAGAATATTATATGTAGGATTCGATGAAGAAAATATAGGAATTGATAGGTATAGTTACGAAACAGACAGTTTCCTTCCAACTATTACTGAACAAGATGGCATCTCATCCGCCAAAGTTTTCCCAGGTGGAATGCTACACTACAGAAATACTCTATTAATTTCACACTATGAAGATGGAGGGGGAATTTCAGTAGTAAATACTGCAGGCATTACATTTTCCAATGGTCAGACTATTGGAACTGGAATTGATTCATGCTCTATTGTTCCAGAGCCTAATGTTCTTGGAATAGTACCTTGGGAATCATTTTCTATAGGTAGATCTGGAGATGATTCAGGAATCAATAGAGTCGATAGACTGGATAGCTCTGGATTGATTGAAGGGGGAATAGATGCATTAGTTGGATTAACTTCTGGGCAAATACATGATATGATTTCTAATGAAACACATGTTTGGGTTACAGTAGCTGGATCCCGTTTTTCTTATTCCGCCTCTACGATTTTACAAGGTGTGTTTTCTGAAAATAATACTATTGATTGGCAATATGGCTACCAATTCCAATCAGAGTCAATTAACGAACTTCTACTAGTGGATAATGAAATATGGCTAACTACAATGGGCAATGGCCTATGGTCAATCAATTTAACAAATAAATTATTCATACCCACTCCTGTTTCCCTCCACAATCAGATGGATGCAGTAATTATTGAAGACGAAAAGATCTATGTCGGACTAATTGGAATGGATGGTAGTTCTGCAGGATTCCAATCATTTTTCCCTGAGGATAGACAATGGGGACTAGGAAGTCTTATTGCTGGTTTACCTAATAATGCGGTAAATGACTTTGTTGAATATGAAGACCATATTTTAGTAGCTACTGATGGAGGGATAGGACTTTGGAATACAACAAAATCTGATTGGGACAATCCGATAACATCAATTAATGGTTTACCGAATTCTATAATTTCTCATTTGTTCATTCCACCATCTCCATTGATGAATAATGGAACCATTATTACAGGCGGACCCAATGGGTTAGTAATTCTCAACTCAAATTTCAATTTCTTAGGAGAAATTGGAAGGTTAGATGGTCTAATCGGTGATTCTGTTGCCGGAATAACATATGCTGATGCAGTTACCAGAGTTGTTAATGACTCAAATACTGGAAATCAGGTAATTCTTCATCATGATGCTTCACTTTTCATTTCACATGATGGATTAGGATCCACTCGTCCAGGAGTAAGTGCATGGGATTTAGCAACAGATAAATCAAATGGAACCTATAACATAGATATGTTGCCTAGTAATGAAGTAACTGCTATTACATCAGATTATTGGGGAGTTCATATTGCTACATCCAGTGAACCAATTGTCCATTGGAATGGAACATCTATGACAATGGAATCAGGACCTGGAGCATTCAATTTACAGGGATGGCCTGTAACTGACTTAACCTCTGACGGAATTCATATTTCAGCAATTTCTTCGAATAGAATTAGCGTTTTTACAGTTGATGGTAATCATGAAGTTAAAGCTCTGAAGAGCTTCCCCGGTGCAGTAGATATCGATTCTAACTCAGAATGGCTAATTGCTGTTGATGAAGATGGATTACATGCATTCAGTAACACCGAAACTCTACAGGAAATTCCACGTGTCGATCAAAGGAGAGCTGAACCTCTCAACGTCATATATGATTTTAACACATGGGAAATTACTGAGACTACTCACCCTGGAATGCCTACAGTTCTTGCTTCTGCAGATAACCCCATTACAATCCCACTAGAGCCGACACAGGAATTTTCGGAAGAACTAATTCTTTATCCAGGGAAATTAACTTTTTCTTCTCCTCAAGATTGGTCTTGGATTTGGGCTCGTTCAAATATGTTGAATTATTCAGGCTCATGGGATTTTGCATCAATTAATCCTTCTGTAGCCGAATCATTCCAAACAGCTATTTTTTCTTCTGAACCAGGTTCAATGTCTTCATTTGTCAATCTTCAGCTTCAGTCTCCTACAGATGGTAAAATAAAGATACGTTTAACATATGACTGGGAAAGATTAGAATCACCAACAATAATTACAAATTTGATTGATAGGCCAAATGATGGTGGCGGGGTACTAACAGCAAATTGGCTTCCAGCACAGGATTCTGCTTGGACAGCCTATAGATTGTACATCTGGGATTCAACTGATATTCCCGACTGGACCCCTACTAAAGATGATTTAGAAGACTTTTCAGTCTATGAAAGGATTCCATTTTGGACTCAAACATCCACAGAATTTTATTTTGCTGATAGGAATGGAACTCAAACTGCCCTGAGTGATACAAGACAATATAGGTCTGCAATATCAATCGAATATCCAGATGGAAGTTTAGGTGAGCCTATTACTTGGACAGGAAACACTACCCCAACTGATGAGATTCCTAATCCACCAGACTGGATTAAAGCAGAACCAATATCAGGCGGAACTCCAGGAACATTATCCATTGAATGGTCAGCATGTGAAGAACTAGATCCACAATTCTCCAGAATTTGGGCAGTTAAGCAGGAGATAACTAATGCTATTGCATTACCAGATCCAATAGACATTAGCAGTTCAGCTGGAAACTCTACAGTCCTCAATTTAGATCCAAATTCACCCTATTGGTTAGCAATAGTTTGTGTTGATGAATCAGGACAATCTAAACCCTCTGAGGCAACAATTTTCGGCCCAGTAGTTACAGCTGGCGGACTAAATGATGGAATTGCTCCTGTTCCAATAACAGATACAGTAGCATATGACGTACCAAATGATGAAGGTGGACAAATCCAGGTTAGTTGGACTCCAAATAGTGAAGAAGACTGCTCCTATCATGTAATTTACATTCTCCCAGCCACAGGATGGATTCCACCGACAAGTGTTGAAGGATGGCCAGTGGCAGAATATATTCCAGATTGTAGTACTAATATGACCGTAGTAGATAAAATTGGAGATTCCAATCTTGAAAATGGAATTGTCTACTGGATTGGAGTTGTTGCAGTAGATGATTGGGGCAATCAAGATGTTGAGAATGTTTTAGTCGTGGAGATGACTCCTAACTCACAACTAGACTCCACTTCAGGACTTCCTCCAAATCTCGTTTCAAATCTTCAGGCTTGGGATCATCCAATGGATGATGGAACTGCAATTGATCTTTCTTGGGATAGATCAGAAGCTACTGATTTCAGCCATTATACAGTTTGGGTTTCTGACTATCCTTTAGATGACTTGACTACTCTTTATTCACAATGTACTCAAAATGATAATTGTGATTTGACAATTGTAAATCAAAGACAGATTGGAAACTCTAAGCAATTAGAACTCACCGTGAATAAAGCTCTGTATGGTACAAATATTGAGACCTTACAATCACAGAAAATTATTCCATCAGTTCCATTGTACGTTGCAGTAACCGTTCACGATATTAATGGAAATGTTAAACTCACAGGTTTGGATATGATTATGTCTCTTGTAACACCTATTGATAATCGAGGAGACTCATCTCCACCGAATCGTATCCCATCTCCAATTTTGACAGATAGACCTTCTGATTCTGGAAATGCTATTTTTGTTGAATTTGAACCCAGTGATGCAAATGACATAGCTGAATACAGAATTTACGCAGTAGCAGGCAGTCCAATTGAAAGTGTTGAAAATATTCAACCAGCATTGATTTTAGATAGAGGAGAAAATAATACAGTTCTTCTTGAGAAATACTCAAATGGAAGCGAAATTATTGCTAATGTCCCAGTATGGGTTGTTGTAGTCGCAGTGGATGGCTCTGGAAATGCATGGGAGAATAGTCTCGAATCAAGTATGATTAGTCCTGTTGACGAACTATCACAAGATCCGGGCATAAATCTACCAGAAGTTACAGGTTTAATCGTATTCTGGGAATCAGATGGATTTAGAATCAATATTTTGTGGGATATGTCCGAAGAGGATATAGTAAAGTCATATTCAGTTTATGCGAGTAATACTGAATTTTCAGATACAAGAGAGGCACTACTAATCTCATCAGGAATTATCAATAGTAACTTCTCATTTGATTCTATTGGTCCTTCTTCAATAGATTCAACTCAAACTTATTGGATTTCCGTAGTAGCATCTGATGGGGAAGTAAACAGATTTGCAACTAGTCCTATATCTCTTCTGCCTCTTCAAGACTATAACTTAGGTAATCCGGTTTCTACCATTATTGATTCTGACGAATCTCTATTGGACCAACTAATGAATGGAGATCTAAACACAATAATAGCAATATTCTCTGCTTTGATGATTCTTCTAGGTGGAATTTTAATTCTTAGACCAAAGGAATCTATTGTTCCAGAGCCATGGGAAATGGGTACACAAGAAATTGAAGAACTAGAAGAGGAATTTGAGACAGAAAATTCTGAATTTGAGGCTATTGAGGCTATTGAGAACTCTCAAACTATTTCCTCGAGTGAATCACTCTCTGAGGATTTAATATCAATGTTTGATGACGAACTTTCTGTTCCCGAAATTCCTTCTATACAAGAAGATACTATGTCCGAATTAATGACTGAAGAATCAGAAGAAATAGACCTGGAAGATCTGAATGAATTAGCAGATGATTTGGAAGAAAAAGTATCAAATTCTGATGATATCGATACTTCATTTATTGATGATGCGTTAGATGGCTGAACCGTAGACTTGAAGGATAAACCACATCTGGTTAGCTTGATTATCATGCCGGCATGTAGGATGTGCAAACAATTCTACCCAGAAAGTCAATTTATCTCTGGTAATGGGCCTAGATACCAGGTATGTGCAAGATGCGGAGTTGAAAGCGGCCTGGCTTCCAAAGAAGAAACTCCACAACTATACTCAGATGAATTAGTAAATGCCAGATTTATACTATACACCAAGAGAGTCCTACCTTGGTTTGTTTTACTAGTTGGATGGATTTTGTATATCTCAATAGGCAGAGGAATTGAGTTATGGTCTAGTATATTATTCGTAATTTTATTATTGTCATCACTAATAGTTCCGGTACTTCATATACTTAGAAGTACAAAATTCTCAGCTGAACTTTCCCGATTAACCCCTTGACATTGATACGGGAATGTTTGAAATAGCTTATACTACTCTCAAAAGCTTAGAGGGAACAGTGGGTTCCCTATGAAAGCCCGTGGAATTGGAAGTTAGAAATAGGAGGAGCAGATAAAAATTAGTGAGAATTAAAATGACTGTAATGCAGCTCAATGTAGCTTTTATGCAGTATATTTGATTACTTTATGTGCTCTTCATATAACTTCAATTAGGTGAATATTCTCTATAATTTAAATAAATTCAACAGGCTTTACAAATTTAATTTGGACGTGAAAAAGAAAATGCAAACAAAAAAGAATACAAGTATGATAATCGCACTATTACTGGTACTAATGGCAGGATCATCAGGAGTAAATGCTGATCCGGATGGAGATGGGGGTTCAGACCCACTAGATCCTACCGATGGTGGAGCTGATTGGGACGGTGATGGTCTTACTAATGCTGAGGAGCAAAATGCTGGTACTGATATGAATAATGCCGATACAGATAATGATGGTATGGGCGATGGTTGGGAAGCAGGTTATGGCCTAAATCCTAATTCTGCCAGTGATTCAGGAGCAGATTTAGATGGAGATACTCTAACAAATTTAGAAGAGTATCAATCTGGAACTAATCCTAACTTAGCTGATACAGATGCTGATGGAACCGATGATGCGAACGATCCGTATCCAAATGATCCTAATGATGGAGCAGCACAAGATTCTGATGGAGATGGAATCCCAGACGCATATGATCCAGACTACCAAGAAGAAGGACAAGGTAGTGGTGGAACAGAAGGTGGCGGCGGTGCTCCAGATGGCCAAGGACAAGGACAGGGTCAAGGACAGGGTCAAGGACAAGGACAGGGTCAAGGTCAGGGCCAAGGACAAGGACAGGGTCAAGGTCAGGGCCAAGGACAAGGAC
>LULO01000662.1_pt1 | contig 21722 bp, 20 predicted proteins | sample 728121 | NCBI WGS metagenome assembly LULO01 (sample SAMN03860287, study PRJNA289734) | marine metagenome | biome: seawater column; feature: ocean; material: water; isolation source: Red Sea water column Station 149 - depth 50m | place: Saudi Arabia: Red Sea | collected 2011-10-15 | depth 50 m | reverse complement strand
GTTACAGTTCATAAACCAGATACTATTTTGAAAGAAAAAACAAATAATTTATCAGTTACTTACAGTGAAAAATTTAAATAGTATTTATCTTTCTTTAGGTTCAAATATCGGAGATAGAGCTGACAACCTTACTAAAGCAATAGTGAAACTTTCTAAAAAAATGAAAATTGTTAAATCGTCTTCTATTTACGAAACAGAACCATTACTTTTTGAAAACCAAAATAGTTTTTTAAATATGATTTTGGAAGTTGATTACAAAGGGTCTCCAGACCAATTGCTGGAAAGCATAAAGATAATTGAAAATGATATGGGGAGAGAATCCACATTTAGATATGGACCTAGATTAATTGACATAGACATCATATTTTTTAACAATTACGAAGTTAATCAAGATAACCTGACTATTCCACATTATGACTGGAAAAATAGATTATTTGTAATAGAGCCTTTATATGAAGTTTTAGAGCTAGAGTTGAATAAATCTGAATATAAAATTAATGGTCAAAAAGTTAAAAGAGTAGGTAATATAAATTTGTAAGTACGGGCACCATATTTAGGGCACGATATGACAAGAATAATAAATGAAATCGATAAAAAAATATTTCTTGAAGAGAAATGTTTTATTCCAACAATGGGAGCATTGCATAAAGGACATTTGTCATTAGTTAAACTTGGAAAGCAGTCTACAAATGGCAAAACAATTGTTTCGATCTTTGTTAATAAAAGGCAATTTAATGATGAAAGTGATTACGATAATTATCCGATTGACCTTGATAAAGATATAGAACTCTTAAGAAAAGAGGAAGTTGATTATATATTCGTACCAGATGAAAATTACATTTACCCAAAAGATTTTGTAGAACTAGATGGAATGGAATCTGGAGAAAAAGGAAGTTTGTTTGAAGGCGCTCACAGGCCAGGTCATTTTGATGGGGTCTTAACTGTTGTCAACAGGTTGTTTGAATTAGTAAACCCAACATCTGCAGTTTTTGGAAAAAAAGACGCTCAACAACTTTATTTAGTTAAAGAATTTTTTGCTAATAAAAGCAATAATTTAAAAATAATAGAAGCAGAAATAATTAGAGATAAATATGGATTAGCTATGAGTAGTAGAAATCGTTTACTATCTAAAAGCGGTATTAATATTGCAAGGAATATTTTTCAAATTCTCAAGAATACAAAAGAACACTTCTTTCAAAATCAAGACATTCAACAAGCTGAAGCTTTTGGCAAAGAATTATTCAATGAAAATGATATTGAGTATGATTATTTAAATTTTGTAGACCCAAAATATTTTGAAATACCAGATAAAAATCAGAAGAAATTATTGTTAATTACTGCTGCTTATGTAGAAGGAATTCGATTAATTGACAATATGGAGGTAATACAATGAGGAACATAATTGCTGTAGATATTGGCAATACAGAAACCACAGTAGGGATAGGAAGTAAAGATAATTGGGATTCCTACAGATTTACAACAAGAGACACAAATACACCAGACGAATTATTAGCTCTTTTTAATTCAACTTTTCAAATTAAAAGTGAAGTTAAGAAAGATATTGAAGGCGCTATTATTTGCTCTGTTGTCCCACAGGCTACGAATAGCTTTAGTGAAGCTATTCGTAAATATTTAAATTTAGAACCAGTTATTGTTGGTCCTGGAATTAAGACTGGATTAAAAGTTAATATCGACAACCCAAAAGAACTTGGTCCAGATAGGATTGCTAATTCAGTAGCAGGATATCTCATAACTGAAACTGATACTGTGGTAATTGATCTTGGTACAGCTACAACTTTTGATGTAGTCAGTAAAAATAAGGAATATCTTGGAGGATCTATAGCTCCTGGAATCAAAATAAGTCTTGATGCATTAACTTTAAAAACAGCATCACTAAAATCGGTCGAACTTGATACTCCAAACAAAGTTATTGGAAAAAACACATACGAAGCTATACAAAGCGGATTAATTATGGGGCATGCTTCAATGATTGATTCAATGGTCGAAAAGATAATATTAGAAATAGATATTGAACCAAAAATTATCTTAACTGGTGGATTAAGTAAAGTGGTTCAACCGATTCTGAATGTTAATGTTGAATATATAGAAAACCTAACATTAGTTGGTCTTGAAGAAATATTTAAATTAAATAATTAAGCTGTAGTTGTGAGTGACTTATCTAAATCAGAGAATGAAATTTACTCTTTAAGAAAAGAAAAAGAGCAAAAAATAAAAGATAGTAAACTTGAGTCATTCCAAACAAGTTTTAAAAATTCTACTCCTATAGATTTCCTACACAGAGAACATAAAGATATAGAAAATGGTTTTAAGACAGATATAAATGCTTCAGTAAGGGGAAGAATTTTAAGCATTAGATCCTTTGGAAAATTAACATTTATTGATCTTAAAGATGAAACTGGAAAAATTCAGTTAGTTTATTCAGACAAAGACCTTTCAGAAGAGCTAATTGATTATCTTCAAAATCTTGATGTAGGAGATATTGTTGGAGTTTCTGGAATAATAATGAAAACCAAAAAAGGAGAACTATCAATATACATAAGCAATCTTTCATTACTTACAAAATCATTTAGAAATTTTCCTGAGAAATGGCATGGACTTAAAGACAAAGAAACTAGATTTAGACAAAGATATCTTGACTTTGTAGTAAATGAAGATGCAAAGAATACAATTTCAACAAGATTTAATATTTTAAAGTTAATCAGAGAATTCATGACATCAGAGGGTTTTACTGAAGTTGAAACACCAACACTCCAGCCAAAAGCAGGTGGAGCAATAGCAAGACCCTTTTCTACCCACCACAATGCAATGAATATAGATATGTATTTACGAATTGCTCCTGAACTTTATCTCAAGAGATTAATAATTGGAGGTTTTGAAAAAGTATTTGAGCTTGGAAAAGTATTTCGAAATGAAGGAGTTGACCAAACACATTCACCAGAATTCACGATGATGGAAAGTTATGAAGCATATACAGACGTCAATGGAGTCATGGATATGGTTGAAAATATGTGCCAATATGTACTTGAAAATTTAAAAGTAGATAAAAGCATTGAATTCAATGAAAAAGTTGCTGATTTTAGTTTTCCTTGGGATAGAAAAAGTATGTTTGAATTGGTTAATGATAAGTTTGAAATAAACGTATCACATGATTCAAACCTTGATGAGGTTAAGGCATTATTAGAGTCAAAATATCAAATTGAATCTGAATCAACCACAGTTGGAGAGCTTGTTTTTGACATTTTTGAAAATTATATTGAGCATGATATTGTAGACCCAGTGTTTGTTACTGATTATCCCAAAGAAGTATCTCCTTTTGCTAGAGAAAGTGATGAGAAAGAGGGGATCACTGAGAGATTCGAACTTTTTGCATTTGGTAGTGAATTAGCAAATGGATTTTCAGAATTGATTGATCCTGTTGACCAAGAAAACAGATTGAAAAGCCAAGCAGAAAAAAAAGCTGAAGGCGATGAAGAAGCTCATGTTGAAGATAGTGATTACATTGAAGCTTTAGAGTTCGGACTTCCTCCTACTGGAGGATTAGGCTTTGGTGTAGATAGGTTTGTAATGATGATTACAAACAATGATTCAATAAGAGAGGTAATTGCTTTTCCTCATTTAAAACCAGAGAATTAATTCGTTCTATTAATTAAATAATTGTTTATATTCTCTAAAACTGGAAATAACGAATGGTTTTTTAGTTCAAATATTGACTCAATACTTTTACTAAAGTAGTCATTAATTATATCTTTAGAGTTACTAATTATTTCATCAGTTGTAAATTCATTAATTACCGAATTAATTTCAACTTCCTCCTGTTGTATTGATTTTAAAATATCTTCATATTTTCCACGATTCATTTCTAATGCAATCAAGACTGGAAGAGTATAGGTTCCTTCCAAGATATCATTTCCAGATGGTTTTCCTAGAGTTTTCTCATCTGAAGTTAAATCTAAAATATCGTCAGATATTTGAAATATAATTCCACAGTTCCAACCCCATTCACTTAAAGCATCAATAATTTCTATATCTGCATTACTTGCAATTGCACCAAGTCTTGCACTTGTTCTTATTAAACTAGCTGTTTTGCCTTCGATAACTTTTAGGTAGTCCTCAACGCCATGATCTAAGTTAAATGAAAGATTTAATTCTTTAGTTTGTCCTTCTACTAATTCTGCATAAGTTGAAGCTAGTAATTTCACAGACTCTAATCCTAAATTTTCGGCAGCTAACTCAGATGATCTTGCTAAGAGATAGTCTCCAGCCAATATAGATAAATTAGAATTCCATTTTGAATTTGAGCTTTCAACACCTCTTCGTGTTGTAGCATTGTCCATTACGTCATCATGATAAAGGCTTCCAATATGAATCAACTCAACTGCAACACCTGCATCTATAATTTTGTTAATACAGTTTTTTTCGTCTCCAAATTTTCCCGAAAGAAGTGAAATTAAGGGTCTAAATCTTTTTCCACCAGCTTTTATTAAGTATTGTGAGATCGAAGATAGGTATTCATCGTTTGAACTAGAAACATCAATTAGCCGTTCTTCTAATTTGTCCAAATTTTCCCACAAATCGTCAAATGGAATGATTTTTTGTATTTCTTTACTTTCCATAGTTAAAGAATACGTGAAATGTATAAATACTTGTAATTTTCATTTAAGTGTAAAAACGGATAGTTATTAATATAAGAATATGTTTGAAAGATTTACAGACCGTGCTAGAAGAGTAGTTGTACTTGCTCAAGAAGAAGCAAGAAGATTAAATCACAATTATATTGGTACCGAGCACATCCTTCTTGGCTTAATTCAAGAAGGAGAAGGACATGCTGCAAAGGCCCTTGACGAACTTAACATCAACATAGATAGTGTGAGGTCAGAAGTTGTAGACATTATTGGCGAAGGGCAGCAGTCTCCGAGTGGACATATTCCTTTCACACCTCGCGCAAAAAAAGTTTTAGAACTTTCATTGAGAGAAGCTTTACAATTAGGCCACAACTATATAGGCACAGAACATATTCTTTTGGGTCTTATTAGAGAAGGTGAAGGTGTAGCTGCACAGGTACTTAAAAAGCTTGGAGCAGAGCTTTCGCAAGTAAGACAAACTGTAATTAAATTAATCTCCTCATCAGGTGAAAGTAAAAAACAGCAGTCAGCATCAACTGGTGGTAGAGAGAGACCAGGATCAAGTACCGGTTCTGCTATCTTAGATCAGTTTGGACTAGCACAAAAAATTGTCTCAGGTGATGTACCTGTAACTCTTGAAGGAAAACAAATTTATACTTTAGACCTATCTGCCTTAGTAGCTGGTTCTAGATATCGAGGAGATTTTGAAGAAAGACTGAAAAAAGTTTTAAAAGAAATAAAGACTAGAGGCGACATTGTGCTTTTTATTGATGAAATCCACACCCTTGTTGGAGCTGGAGCAGCAGAAGGTGCAATTGATGCTGCATCAATACTAAAACCAATGTTAGCTAGGGGAGAACTACAAACAATTGGAGCAACAACACTTGAAGAATTCAGAAAGCATTTTGAAAAAGATGCAGCTTTAGAAAGAAGATTTCAATCAGTTCAAGTTGATGAACCTAAGCTCTCTGATGCAATCGAAATTCTTGATGGACTAAAAGATAGATATGAAGTTCACCACGGTGTTCGATTTACAGACCAAGCTATAGCTTCAGCTGTAAATATGGCAGACAGGTATATTTCAGATAGATTCTTACCTGATAAAGCCATAGATTTAATTGACGAAGCTGGTAGCCGAATGAGAGTGTACAAAAAGCCTCTAGACCCAGCCAAACAAGAAGCAGCTGATAAACTTAAGAACTTAAGAGAACAAAAAATTGATGCTGTACAGTCACAACTATATGAAAAAGCAGCACAAATTAGAGATCAAGAAAAACTTCTTCTAGATGAGGTTGCTGGTAGTAACCCAAGTGAAGTATCAGAAATTGAGATGGTTATTGATGAAGAAGAAATAGCTGAAGTTTTAGCTCAGTGGACTGGTATTCCAGTACATAGACTAACACAAGAAGAAACAGCAAGATTGCTTGAAATGGAAAATGAATTACACAAAAGAATTGTTGGACAGGAAGAAGCAATTTCAGCAGTTTCTAAAGCAATTAGAAGAACAAGATCAGGTCTAAAAGATCCAAAACGACCATCTGGCTCATTTATATTCTTAGGACCTTCTGGAGTTGGTAAAACAGAAACAGCAAAAGCCTTGGCAGAGTTCCTTTTTGGAGATGAAGATTCATTAATTCAAATTGATATGTCTGAATATATGGAAAAACATACTGTAAGTAGATTAATTGGCTCTCCTCCTGGTTACGTTGGTTATGATGAAGGTGGACAACTTACAGAAGCGGTTCGAAGGAAACCATTCAGCATAGTTCTTCTTGATGAGGTTGAAAAGGCACATCCAGACGTATTTAATACTCTCCTTCAAATTTTAGAAGATGGACGTTTAACTGATGCTCAGGGAAGAACTGTTGATTTCAAAAATACAATTATCATCATGACTTCCAACCTAGGAACCAAAGATATTTCAAAGAATGTTGGCTTTAGCAGTCTGTCGGAAATTGACAATTACGAAAAAATGAAATCTAAAGTTGGAGAAGAGCTAAAAAGATACTTTAAGCCAGAATTCCTAAATAGAATAGACGAAACAATTGTGTTCCATGAACTCACACTAGATGAGGTAAAAGAGATTGTTGACCTTATGCTTGATAGAGTTCATGAACAATTAAAAAATTCTGACTTAGAAATTGTTCTTTCTGATGAAGCAAAAGAATATTTGGCTACTGAAGGATACGATAAAGAATTTGGTGCTAGACCTCTCAGAAGGTCTATTCAACGTCTTTTAGAAGATCCATTATCTGAAGAACTTTTAATGGGTAAATATAAGGCTGGATCAACTATAGTTGTCTCCCTTGACAGTGAAAATCAGAAGCTTGACTTTGAACCTATTGAAGCCCCTGATGAACCTCCAGTTGATTTTGTCGATTCTGAATCATAATTTTGTCAAATTGAACTAAAAAAGATATATAAGAACACGTCTTCTTAAACAATTATTGTCTACTATATATCTCGTATAGGTATTTTGTATACCTTCAACTAGTTGAACAAGGAGTAAGACGTGACTCGAATGAAGTCAAAATGGCTGATACTTTTTATGGTACTCGGTCTCGTAATGGTCGCTTGTGGTGGATCTGATACAGCAGAAGAAGTAGTTGAAGTTGCAGAGGAGCCAGCTGAAGAGTTAGAATCTCCGGCTACAACCGCTGCACCAACAACAACAGCTGGTCCAACTGCAAGTATTGGAATGGTATATGACATTGGTGGTCGAGGAGACCTTTCATTTAATGACATGGCATATGCTGGCTTGGAGAGAGCTATCAATGAGTTAGGTGTTGATGGTGTTGACTTAGAGCCAAGCGAAGGTGGAGAAAACAGAGCAGAGCTTCTGGGATTATTGGCAGAACAAGGCAAAGATCTAATCATAGGTGTTGGATTCTTGTTTGCTGATTCTATTACAGAAGTTGCAACTGCAAACGAAGGAGTAAACTTCGGTATTGTTGACTCAGTTGTAGAACCAGGTAACGTAGCTGGAATGGTGTTCACAGAACACGAAGGTTCCTTCTTAGTTGGTGTTGCAGCAGGACTTAAAACCACAACAAAACAAGTTGGTTTTATTGGTGGTGTTGAGTTCGCACTTATTCAAAAATTCGAAGCAGGATTCGTTGCCGGTGTAGCAGCGGCTTGTCCAGAATGTACTGTAGACGTTAAATACGCAACAGTACCACCTGACTTTTCAGGGTTTAACTTACCTGATAAAGGTAAAGAAATTGCTTTAGCACAATATGAAGCAGGAGCTGATATTATTTATCATGCTGCTGGTGGAACTGGTGCTGGACTGTTTGAAGCTGCAAAAGAAGTTTCAGAGTCCTCAGGTTCAAAAGTTTGGGCTATCGGTGTTGACGCAGATCAGTACCAAACAGTTAGCGATGAGCTAAAGCCATACATCTTAACATCTATGCTTAAGAGAGTTGATAACGCAGTTTATCTTACAATCAAAGCAATAGTTGACGGCACATTTGCCGGTGGTGTATCAGTGTTTGATTTAAGTGTTGATGGTGTTGGATATTCTACCTCAGGTGGATATGTTGATGACATTGTTGATCAGCTTGAAGATTACAAAGCAAGAATTGTAAGTGGTGAAATAGTCGTTCCAGACACACCATAAAATTATTTGTTAATATAGTTTTGGGGCCATAAGACATGGCCCCAAAATTTTTTAAATATGAATACTGCAATAAATATCGAAAATATTTCAAAGTCTTTTCCAGGAGTATTAGCCAATGACTCCGTTTCTTTTGACATTACAAGTGGAACTATTCATGCAATAGTAGGTGAAAATGGTGCTGGAAAATCTACTTTGATGAAAATTTTATATGGTATGCAAAAACCAGACAATGGAATTTTGAAAATTAATGGAGACATAGCAAAATTTCAATCCCCGAAAGATGCAATTGCGTCTGGTATAGGTATGGTACATCAACATTTCATGCTTGCCGATAACCTTACTGTTTGGGAAAATATAGTTCTGGGAATTGATGGCTCAAATTTATCAAAAATTAAAAGATCAAAATATATTCCTGAAATCTCAGACTTATCAAAAAAATATAGCTTACCAATTGATGTAAATTTAACTATTGATGATTTGGGAGTTGGTGAAAAACAGAGAGTTGAAATACTCAAAGTTCTATACAGAGGGGCTAATATATTAATTCTAGATGAACCAACAGCTGTACTTGTTCCTCAGGAAGTTGAAGAATTGTTTGAAAACTTGAAGAATTTAGTCAGTCAGGGAGTAACCATACTGTTTATATCTCATAAATTGGATGAGGTTATGGAAATAGCAGACAGGATATCAGTCATGAGGGGTGGTCAACACGTAGGGACAGTAAGTAAGGAAGAGGCTTCAAAAAAAATACTTGCTGAAATGATGATTGGAAAAGATTTACCAACCCCACCAAGTAGAGAAACTTTGATTTCCAGTGAAAATTGTCTTCAGCTTAAAAATTTAAATGGAGAACCCAGCCTAGGAAAAACACCTTTTGAAGGTATCAACTTAGAAATTAAAAAAGGTGAAATATGTGGAATTGCAGGTGTTGAAGGCAATGGCCAAAGAGAATTGAGTGAAGCAATTTTAGGTCTATACCCAGTTGAATCAGGACAAATATTCTTAGAAGATATAGAAATTACAAAATTATCAACAAGAGAAAGAAGACTTACAGGTATTAGTTTTATACCAGAAGACAGACAGTCACAAGGTCTTGTAGTAGAGTCGAATCTTATCGAAAATATTATTTTAGGAAAACAAAGTAGTAATACATATCGTTCAAAATTTAAAAATGTTTTGTTTAAAAATGCTTCAAAAAATTCTAAAGACGTTGTAGAAAACTATGATGTTAAAACTCCAAGCGTACAAACTTTAGCGCTTGCTCTATCTGGAGGCAATCAACAAAAATTTGTAGTTGGAAGAGAAATAGATGGTAAACCCAGGTTTCTTTTAGCTTCCCAACCAACAAGAGGTGTAGATATTGGGGCCCAGGCACTTATTTGGGATAAACTAAAAGAAGCCAGGGACATGGGTCTTGGTGTTTTGTTAATTTCGGCAGATTTAGATGAGCTTCTTGGACTATCTGATAAATTGTATGTAATTTATGAAGGTAAGCTGGTTAAACAGCTTGAACCTAAAGAAGCTACACCAGAACAATTAGGATCATATATGACTGGACTCGGTTTATGAAAGTCTATCTAAAAATCTTAAGTTTTTTAACCCCGCTTATAGCTCTAGCTATTTCATTTGGTCTAACTACTTTTATATTAATTTTGATTGATAGAGACCCTGTTGAAACTTTTACATTAATGTTTGATTATGGTACGACTGGTAAGTCTATCATTTCAATACTTAATAGGTCTATCCCACTTTATATTTCAGCAGTTGCTGTAGCGGTAGGTTTTAAAATGGGTATGTTTAACATAGGTGTAGAAGGTCAATATATCCTTGGTGCATTAATTGCTGCACAAGTTGGTGCTGTATTAGTACTTCCAAGACCTTTACATGTCCTTACTATTTTTATTGTTGCTGCAGTAGTCTCGGGATTTTGGGCAGGCATATCTGGATACTTAAAAGTAAAAAAGGGGGTTCATGAAGTTATTTCAACAATAATGCTTAATTACATTGGGGCAGGTATAGTAGCTTACCTTCTAGCAAATATTTTTTTTGAAAAAGACGAAAATAATTCTCTTAAAGTTCCTCAAACAAACTATTTATCGGAGTCTGGTCAACTTCCTTCGCTAAACAACATTTTGGGACTTGAAGAATTACCCAACTTAAATAGTTTTATAGTCGGTGCTATTTTTGTGGGGATTTTTTACTACTGGTTAGTTTGGAAAACATCCCTCGGCTTTGATTTAAGAGCTACAGGGCTTAATCCTGTTGCAGCAAAATTTAGTGGTGCCGATCCCAATAAATTAATAATTTTAGCAATGCTTATATCCGGTGGTATTGCTGGATTAGTAGGAATGAGTAACTTAGTTGGTTACTTCCACCGCTATACGATAGATTTCCCAACAGGTCTTGGTTTTGCTGGTATTACCGTGGCATTACTTGGAAGAAACCATCCTATAGGTATGGCATTAGGTGCTCTATTAATATCTTTTTTAGAAAGATCTTCTCAAATACTAGATTTAAACAACATACCAAAAGAAATAGAAAGAATTATGCAAGGGATTGTAATTTTAGTTGTAGTTGTCTCTTATGAGGTTGTTAGAAGATATATATTAACTCAAGAAGTAAAATTGGCTTCAAGAATAGTAGATAAAGATGAGTAATTTTTTAAATTTTATTAAAGAGAATAAAGAAAAAACTTTTTTTATTTTTATTTTATTTTGGTTATTAGTAATTGCACAAATAGATACCTACTCACAGCTGACAACCAGTGGTACTTTTGCTGCAACAATGAGGCTTGCTATCCCTATTCTTCTTGCCGGTTTGGGAGGAATATTTTCTGAAAGATCTGGTGTTGTCAATATTGGACTCGAGGGAATGATGATTATGGGAACTTGGTTTGGTGCTTGGGCAGCTTGGTTATATGGTCCATGGTGGGGTGTCGCAGCAGGAATTTTTGGAGGACTAATTTTTGGTCTAATACATGCAATAGCAACCGTATCGTTTCAAGTTGACCATATCGTTTCAGGAGTTGCAATAAATATTTTGGCTGCAGGTACCGCAAGGTTTTTCTCAGTTGTTGCATATGCAAATGAATCTCAAGGAGGGGCTACCCAGTCTCCTAGAATTTCAGGAGAGATAGCATCTTTCTCATTACCATTTCTTTCAGGTGGAACTTTTTTGGGCAATGAAACTAGCGATTGGCTTAAAAACCTTGAAGATTTAAATTTATTTTTTATATCAGATGTTTCTGGTCTTTTAGGTGGATTAACAAGAGACATATCATATCTTTCGTTTATTGCCTTATCATTAGTTCCAATATGTATGTGGATATTATGGTCTACTCCATTTGGCCTTCAACTAAGGAGTGTTGGAGAGTTTCCCATAGGTAGCGAATCATTAGGGATAAATGTATATTTGATGAAATATATAGGAGTAACTCTATCTGGTGCTTTTTCAGGATTGGCTGGGGCCTATTTAGTAATTGAAAGTTCAGGAATTTATAGAGAAAATCAGACTGGTGGTAGAGGGTTTATTGCTTTAGCCTCTGTTATATTTGGAAACTGGAGGCCAACAGGCGTTTTAATGGGTTCTGGTTTATTTGGATATGCGGATGCATTACAGTTGAGGTCAGAAGAATCTGTACATGGGTTATTATTATTAATCAGTATTGTCTTACTTGCTTTATCTATTTACCTTTTATTTAGTAAAAAATCCAGAAACGGTGCAATATCTTTGTTAATGGCATTTGGATTTGGTATATGGTTCTTAAATTCAACATCTGTTCCTAATGAATTTGTATATTTCACACCTCATATCACTACACTTGTTGTTTTAAGTTTTGCTAGTCAGAGACTTAGAATGCCGAAAGCAGTCGGCCAGCCTTATAAAAAAGGTCAAGGGGGCTAACCTCTTCCGTAGAAAGTTATTTCTTGAATTGCACATTCATCAAATGCCTGATTTGTTCCTACATCTTCGCCAGGAAATGCGCTAAGAATGTCAATTTTGAGATATGAAGTTGTTTGATTTATATCTATCCATTGAGAAGTATTATCATTTTCAAGTTCTTTGTTTAATAAAAACCCACTGTCAGTTGTAGTAATTGCAATATCTCTTGCTTTAAAATTTCGTTTAAAAGATTTTGAATCTTCAAGATTTTGAAAAACTATAAAGTCAATATAAATTTCTTGAGCAAAAGAGAATTCAACCCAACCATCTTTACATTGACGAGCATTATCCTGCCAAGATGACGGATCTTGGTCATATAGATTTTCACAAGAATAACCATCTCCATCACTGTATGAACTAGAGGCAGAACAATTAATTGGATATGCTTTTCGTAAAATATCTTGAATAGTAGTTGTTGACGACGTAGTAGTAATTTGTTGAACAACCTCTATTTGTTCTATAACTTCTTCTGAAATATTTAAATTATAAAAATAACTAGCCAGTGCTATAACAGGAATCAAAAAGGTAAGGAAAAATACAGCTCTTATTCCCGGCACCTCTTTTCTGGAAGGCATAGGGGTGGCACCATATGTTGATAGTGGTTTATTTAACAACTGTTCAGGAACTCTTATTGTTCTCTGAACTTTCTCTTCTTGAGTAGATTTTTCGTTTTCCATATCTTGAAGACTTAACCCGAGCCAATCACCACAGCTCGAACAAAACTCTATAGACTTATCTACTACAGCAGAACAACTCTTACATTCAATTTTTTCCATAAAATATAAACTAATTACTAATAATAAAATAATACAGTAACATTCAAATAAAAAAATAACTCATATATAAAAGAGGAAATATGGAAAACGGCAATGAATTAAATCAACTACTGCCTGGCCAGCCATTGAGAGTTGGAGTGGATTTAATTGCCGATAAAAATTCTGGGGCATTGATAGTTATTGGTACTTCAAATAAGTTAGAAAAAATTTCTTCAGGAGGAATTAGCTTAATTGATTGTAGCTATTCTCCAGAAATGCTCAGTGAATTATCAAAAATGGATGGAGCAATTATTGTCAGTAATGATGTGACCAAAATATTAAAAGCTAATGTTCATTTAAATCCATCTGATTCTCTATCTACTTCTCAAACTGGTACAAGGCATAGAACAGCAGAAAGAACAGCTGAAGAAACTGATTTAACTGTTATAACTGTTTCAGAGGAGTCATCGTTGGTAAAAGTTTTTAACAATTTTGGCACAACTGAACTAGAAGAGCCATCAGTCACATTGGGTCGAGTTAATGAATCATTACAGTCAGTTGATAGAATGAGAAGAAGATTCGATGATGCTGTAGCCGAACTGGGTGAACTAGAAATTGAAAACTCTCTTACTAATCAGGAAGTGTTAGAAGTTATTCAAAGAGGTGAGTTATTAACTAGATTAGCAAAACAAGTTAGAATAGAGGCTTTAAAACTTGGTGGCGAAGCTGGTTTAATTTTGATTCAGATTGATTCTTTTGAGTCTGGAGTTAAAAATACTTTTAATCTAGTTTTAAAGGACCATTTGCCATCTAAAAAATATAGAAATATTTCTAAAGCAGTAGAAGAGACAAAAATTTAAAACACTACCTAAATTACTTAATTCTTCTCCAGAAAATCTTTATAGTTTAGAGGGAATTGGACGTGGTAGAGCTCAACAATTAAGGGATTATTTCGATACATTATTAAAAAATGTTGGTTTTTCCTATCTAAATGGCCATTAAATAGATTTCAATCTATAGTATTGTTGTAATCTATGGCAACTAAAACTAAAAAAAATCCAAAAGATAAATATAAACCAAATCAATTTGTTGTCCACCCTCATCACGGTGCAGCGAAAGTAATTAGAAAAGTTAATAAAAATGTAGAAGTATTTGTTGAAGGTGAACCAAAGTCAAAGAGAATTCAGTATTTTGAAATTGAAGTTCTTACAGACGGTTTATTAGTTATGGTTCCTGTTGACAGTGTTGATGAAGTCATAAGACCTGTAATTTCAAAGAATGCAGTATCAAAAAAAGTATTCCCTATTTTTAAAGAAAAACCTGAAGAGGCAGGAACAAATTGGAGTAGATGGTACAAAGTCTTAACTGAAAAAATGACATCTGGAGATGTGATACAGGTTGCTGAAGTTGTAAGAGACTTAACACATGCACAAATCAATAAAGGTATTTCTCCAGCATTAAAAAGAATGTTAGCCAAGGCAAGAATGACGCTTGCAAGTGAAATTGCGTGTGCACTAAATGTTGATGAGGAAACTGCAATAGATAAAATTAATCAGCAACTTCCAGAAGAAGATCCTGAAGACGGTTTATAATCAAATTAAACCAAGTTATCTGAGGTAATTATGTTGGTTGGAATAGGTTTTGATATACATAGACATTCTCAAGAGGACGCTCTTTATTTAGGTGGTCTAAAAATAGATGGTCCTGGATTCGAAGCACATTCGGATGGAGATATTCTTTTACATACATTGTGTGATGCTCTGCTTGGAGCTTTATCTAAAAAAGACTTAGGTCACTACTTTCCGTCTAACAGTGAGACGCCTAAAAAAATATCAAGTGTTGAAATGCTTGAAGAGGTTTTAAGCATTATTGAGTACAAAAATTATATCGTAAACAACATTGATATTATTGTTATTTCACAAACAATAAATATTGCAAATATTAGAACTGAATTGATTGAAAATTTAAGTATTTTATTAAACATTGATACATCAAAAATTAATATAAAGGGTAAAACAACTGACAATATTGGGACTATTGGAAGTAAAGAGGCATCAGCATGCCAAACTATAATATCCTTATCACATGCTTAAGTTATATAACACATTTACTAAATCCTTGGAGACTTTAGAAAGTAATGGTTCTGACATAAAGATATATCTTTGTGGCCCAACTGTTCAATCCTCTCCTCACATAGGACACGGTAGGTCTGCAGTAGTATTTGATTTTATGGTCCGATACATAAAATTTTCTGGTAACAGTGTTATTTTTGCTAGAAACATTACAGATATTGATGACAAAATTATTGAAAAATCAATTGAAGAAAATATTACATATCAAGAGTTAGGTGAGAGAGTAACTAAAGAGTTTAAAGATTCTTATGATGCGTTAAATTGTCTTACTCCAGATTTTGAACCAAAGGCAACTGAAACTATTGATCAGATGATTGAATTAATTGATGATTTGATTGAAAAAAATTATGGTTACATTACTAAGTCTGGTGTTTACTTTGATGTAAGCAAATACGATTCTTATCTAGAGCTATCAGGTAGAAGTTTTGATGAAGTGTTTAGAGGAACCAGGGTCAATATTGAAGAAGATAAGAAAAATCCAGAAGATTTTGCTTTATGGAAAATTTCAAAAGATAATGAGCCGAGTTGGGAATCCCCATGGGGTAACGGTCGACCAGGCTGGCATATTGAATGCTCAGCAATGATTCATGATATTTTTAAAGGAGAAATTGATATTCATTGTGGTGGCAATGATTTAATTTTTCCACATCATGAAAATGAGAGAGCTCAATCCACCTCTGCATTTAATCATAAATTTGTAAAACACTGGGTACATAATGGAATGATAAATTTCTCAGGTAAAAAAATGTCTAAATCTGAAGGAAACTCCAAATTTCTTCAAGAGTATATTAACAATTATGGTGGCAATATATTGAGGTACTTTTTTCTAAGAGCAAACTATAGAAAACCTCAAGAATTTTCCGAAGCTCTTTTAGACGAATCAAAAGCAACTTTTAAAAATATAGAAAATTTAATTTCTGGAGTTGAAGCTGATTTAAAAGATAGCAATCTTGAAACAATATTTATTGAATCAATGAATGATGATTTAAACACACCAAAATTTCTTGGTGAAATGTTCGAATATATCAATAAGAATAAAAATGGAGATCAAACTCAAATAACTAATATGAAATCAACAATTAAATTTTTATTTGAGACTTTAGGCTTTGTCTTCGAAGACAACAAGCTAACAATTGATAACAAATTACTAGAAGATATATTAAGTGAACAAAATATAGAAATTGAAAATGATATTAATGTTTCAATTAATAAATTTGTTATAAAAAGAAATGATCATAGGAAAAATAAAGAATTTGAAATTGCTGATTACATGAGAGATAGATTAGAAGAAGTTGGAATTGTGATTGAAGACGGGAATGAAAGTGGATGGCGTTGGAAAAATAGTTGAAGGCGTAAATGCGTTAGAGGCAGCATTAAATTCAAATAGAGTCAAAAAAGTTATTGTTTTAGATACCAAGCACAATAAATCAAACAAGTTCAATTTTCTAATTGAGGTTATTAAAAAACAAAATATAGAAATTGAAATCGTCAAAGATAATAAATTATGGGAATTTCATTCGAGACATAATATAGTTGGAATTTGTGAGGAAAAAGAAATATTCGATGAAAAAAATTTTGAAAATATTATTTCTGAAAAAATATTAATACTAGACCATTTTCAAGATACAAATAATCTGGGAGCGGTTGCTAGAAGCGCAGCAGCATTTGATTTTCAAACAATATTTTTGCCAAAAAAAAGATCTGTACAAATTACTGAAAAGACATTTGCAATATCATCAGGAGGAATGGAATATGTCAATATTGTTATGTATAACTCAATATTCTCATTAATTAAAAAGATAAAAAATCTTGGTTATTGGACAATTGGTTTAGATATGAATTCATCAAATCAAATTAAAGATTTAGATTTAAAAAATCAAAATATTGCATTAATTGTTCAGAAGGAACTGGATTAAGCAATGAAATTCAAAAAAAATTGGATTTAATTATCAACATATCAATGACAAACAATATGGAATCTTTAAATGCATCTGTTGCAACAGCAATAGCAATGCATGAAATTTTTATAAAAAAATAGATTTATTCAATTATCTCTTTGCTATTATTTTAATGTTCGCCGGAGTAGCTCAGTGGCCAGAGCAGCCGACTTGTAATCGGCAGGTCAGGGGTTCGACTCCCCTCTCCGGCTCCAAGTGACTAATTATCTAAAAACATTCAGAAATATATTTTATTTTGTTTTAGCCACGCAGGCTTCATTAGTTTTGTTTGGAATCTTACGTCCTTCAATCATCTATGATTACTTAGATAATTGGCCATTATCTTTACTGCCAATAGTAATTTTAATTTTTAACAAAATATATCTAAGCAACTCTAGATTCGATAATTATATCTATGGTTTTTTAATTATTATTTATTTATTATTCCCAGCTGTACTTTTATCAAGCCAAGAAATATTAACAACAAATACTTACAGTTCGAGTTTTCGTAGCAGCAATTTTGAAAAGGATATTGTTTACAGTCTAAATATAGACATTGATGGATCAGTTAATTTAAATTCTTTTGAAGGGTCAGGCTATATTATTGACATCCAAAATAGACCTGGAAATATTGGATTTCCAGAAGCTGTAGAATCAAATTTAGGAAATCCTCGACTCATTCAATTTAGAGAAATAGAAACTGATAGGTTACTGCAGGTAAAAGGCTGGGACCTGCAACTAGGAAATCAGACATTATGGAATTTATATGTATTGTCATTTGGATCATATATAAATCTGAATGATATAAATCTTATAACGACTGAAATAATTGGTACAGGAGAGATAAATCTTGGAGATAACTTAAATTCAGGAGATATTGTTATAAGTGGAAATTTTAATATTTATGTTGATTCAAACTTACCAATAGCTGTTGTTGGCCAAGCAGAAGTACCAGCAGAATGGATAAATGCTACAATAGGATATTTAAACCAAACAAATGAAAATTATAAATTTAAGGTTATCGTTGAAGAAGGTTCAAATGTGGTTTTTCAAGATGGAGAGTAATTAAGTGCTAGATCAATTAGGCAATGGTTTATTATTAGGAATAATAATCTCAGTAGCATCCGTTGCATTATCTTTACTATATGGAGTAACGAGAATTGTAAACTTTGCTCACGGAGAAATAATTGCATTGGGTGCAATTATGACCTTATTTTTTTCTAGTCCTGTAGATTATAGAGTGCTATTTTTAGATAAATATTCACCACTAGGATATAATTTTGCCCTATCTTGCATTCTTGCAGTAATCGTCTGTGGGCTTTTTGGTGCCTTATTAGAAATTTGTCTTTTTCGACCTTTAAGAAAGGGCAATGTTGGAAATATTGCTGTACTGGTTGTAACAATTGGACTCTCAATATTTATAAGACATCTGTATCTTTTGTTTGCAACAGGAAAGGTACAAGATTTTCCGCTTGAACTTCAGAGAAGACAAACATATTTATTTTTTGACATGACTCCAAGAAACTTAAATGTTCTTATTGCTGGAATTGTCGTAATGTTAATATTTGGCTTTCTACTTACTTATACACGATTAGGTAAGGCGATGAGAGCGGTAAGAGATTCTGAGGAGCTATCAAGCGTTTCAGGCATAAATTCTGACAATATTATTTTGATAACATGGATTTCATCCAGCATGCTTGCTGGTCTAGCAGGAATATTTCAAGCAATCATTAATGACGTCAGATGGAATATGGGCTTTCTAATACTTCTACTAATTTTTGCCGGAACTGTTTTAGGAGGGATTGGAACTTCTTTCGGAGCAATGGTTGGAGGCTTTCTGATTGGAATTTTAGTCCAAGTTTCAGTTGGTCTTCCATTTATGGAGGGACACACTGAAGCTAAAAATGCGGTTGCTCTTGCAATTATGATTTTAATTTTACTTTTTAGACCCCAGGGAATTTTTGGCCAAAAAGAAAGAATCTCATGAAAATTTCAAATAAATTTTTATTTGCTGTCTTTTTAACAGGATTTTCAATTTATTTAGTATTTGCATTAAATCCCGAAGGTGCGTCAAGAATATTATTAAACTTACTTACTTTTGCAGGCATTTATGGACTAAGTGCAATTGGTTTAAATGTTCATTTTGGTTGGACTGGACTATTAAATTTTGGGCATGCCTCTTTTATGGGTGTTGGTGCTTATGTTACCCTTATATTAATGCCGCACGCAGCTGGTAGAGAAGGAGAAATTACCTCTACTGGTCTCCCATTTATTGTTGCTTTAATAATTGGAATATTATCTGCCGCATTGTTTGGACTTCTTCTAGGCTTACCAGCTATTAGGTTGCGTGGTGACTACTTAGCAATTGTAACTATTGCTGCAGCGGAAATATTTAGACTACTTGTTAGAGACTTAGAATCAATTACAGGTGGTGTTTATGGGATTATAAATTACACAGAAAATTTACAACAATACCGACCAAATTTTATTAATAATTTTTCAGAAAGTTTAGGATTTTCACCTTCTCAAGCATGGGTTTGTTTAGTTGCCTGGGTTTCAATATTATTTACAGTTCTTTTTTTAAAACGTTTGAATAATTCTCCTTGGGGAAGAGCTTTAAGAGCTGTTAGAGAAGACGAAGACGCAGTAAGGGCTATGGGTAAAAATGCTGTCTGGCTTAAATTACAGAGTTTTATGTTGGGAGCAGGAATTGCAGGATTATCAGGAGTTTTGCTTGCATTTAATTATGGGTCATTAGAAACTACTGTATTTGTCCCTCTACTTACATTTTATGTTTGGGCAATAATGATCCTTGGGGGAGTAGGCACCATTACTGGTCCTATATTTGGTTCGATTATTTTTTGGGTCATTATTTCTGAAACTGATCGATTAGCATTTATTTTATTTGAAAACGCAAACGGGCAACAATTAGCAGGTGTGAGGTTTCTCCTTGTTGGTTTGTTGATAATGGCACTAATGATATTCAGACCAAGTGGGCTATTAGGCAAGAAAGAAGAGTTACTTTTAGATGTCAAATAGCCTCATTGAAGTAAACAATTTGAAAAAAACCTTTGGAGGTTTAACAGCAGTCGATATTAAACAGTTAGGGTTTAATAAGGGTCAGTTAACTTCAATTATTGGTCCAAACGGTGCTGGTAAAACAACATTTTTTGATTTAATTTCAGGCTTTCAGAATTCTGACAGTGGTGATATTCATTTAAAAAATAAAGATATCTCTAATTTTCAACCTTACAAAATTGCAAGAATGGGAATGGTCAGAACTTTTCAGCTTACAAAAGTTTTTGATAGGATGCCAGTTTTAGAAAATTTACTATTTTCTGGATCAGAAATAAGTAATGACTCTTTATTTAAATCTGTAATTAAATCAAAATCTCAAAAGAAATATGAAGAAAATCTGAAAGACAAAGCTAAAAACATAATGGAAGATCTAAACATCTTGCATATGGCAGATTCTTATGCGAGAGAACTTTCTGGTGGTCAAAAAAAATTGCTTGAATTAGCAAGGTCAATTATTAATGAACCCGAAATACTGTTATTAGATGAACCATTAGCTGGAGTAAATCCAAAATTAGCTGAGGATATTTTGTCGCTCATAAAAAAACTTTCAAATGAAGGTATAACAATATTGATGGTAGAACACAATATTGAAGCAGTAATGAAAATCTCTGAAAGGATTGTTGTTCTAGCTGAAGGGTCGCTAATTGCAGATGGAAACCCAAATGAAATTAGAACAGATAGAAATGTAATAGAAGCATATTTAGGAAAAGATAATGACTAAACCAATATTGGAATGCAACGGTATCGCTGCAGGTTATGTAAAAGGGTTAAACATTTTACAAGGAGTAGATGTAGTAGTTAATGAAGGTGAAATAGTTTCAATAATTGGACCTAATGGAGCAGGTAAGTCCACTTTATTAAAAGCAATAATGAGTTTGATAAAAGTATCCGCGGGGAGATTCTTTGTAAATGGAGAAGAAAAAACAAACCTATCTACTCATAGAATTGTTATGGAGGGAATAGGTTATGTTCCACAAGTAGCAAATGTTTTCCCATCTTTAACTATTGATGAAAATTTAGAGATAGGGTCATGGAGTATTAAAAGAAATAAAAAAGAAGCACTCACAAAAATTTATAATGACTTTCCAATGTTGGGAGATAGAAAAAAAGACAAAGCAGGAAATCTCTCTGGGGGACAAAGGCAAATATTAGCTTTAGCAAGAGCGTTGATTACTTCTCCAACTCTATTGTTACTCGACGAACCTTCTGCAGGATTATCTCCGGTAGCAATTAATGAGGTTTTTACATCTATAAAAGAAATAAACGATTCTGGAGTTTCAATTCTTTTAGTTGAGCAAAATGCAAAAAGAGCACTTTCTTTTAGTGACAGAGGTTATGTTCTTGACCAGGGTCGTAATGCGTATCAAGGAAAAGGCGAAGAGCTGCTAAACGATCCTAGAGTAATAGATTTATATTTAGGAAAACTATAAAAAAAAGGCCTGATTACTCAGGCCTTTTTTTAAATCTAATTAAAGATTATGAACCGAAATCTACTGATTTAAGAACAGGGTTAGTATCTCCCTCAGTTGTCCAAATATCGTAAGTAGCTGCTGTTGGATCACCAACTGCATTTAATTCGATTTCACCAGATGCGCCGACATAGTCAACATCCACAC
>LULO01000258.1_pt1 | contig 21745 bp, 22 predicted proteins | sample 728121 | NCBI WGS metagenome assembly LULO01 (sample SAMN03860287, study PRJNA289734) | marine metagenome | biome: seawater column; feature: ocean; material: water; isolation source: Red Sea water column Station 149 - depth 50m | place: Saudi Arabia: Red Sea | collected 2011-10-15 | depth 50 m | reverse complement strand
GCCTATATGTGTGGATTGATAGGATTATATCAATATTTCAACGGTAAAGAATCTGTACCTCCTAGTATCTTAGATAGAATGGATGACTTGGTTGAATTTTATGATGAGGATATTTTGAGTTTAGACTCTAGACCCGAGGTTCTAAGGAGAAAAAAGGAAGCAGAAAATGCTGCTGATACTCTAGGTGTAAAATATCAAGCTAGACTGAAAGGACTATACGAAATGTTAGGAATTAATGTTGGAAAGAAGTACTCAATGCCATCGATTCATCCTAATAGGAATGTAAATCAGCCCTCTGAAGTAGAAAAAGAGGAGGAATGAGTTGACAGATCCAGAAGTCGACCAACCAAATTCTAGTCTTACTCAGGATGAGGTTAGGGGCGTAGTAGCAAAAGAAGTAATACTCGCTCTTGGTTTAGTTGTACTAATACTTGGTGCAATGTGGATTTCTACCGGTTCATTTCCGCCTATGGTAGTTGTAGAATCAGGATCCATGATGCATGACTTAGATGATGGGTCTGTAGGAGCAATTGATGCTGGAGACTTAATTTTAGTGATGAATCCTTCAAGAAAACAAATAATTACTCTAGTTGAAGCAACCCAAGAAGAAAATCCAAATTATAATTATAATTCTCATGGAATGCCAGGAGATGTGATAATTTACAAGAAAAATGGTGGAAATGAAACACCTGTAATTCACAGAGCTTTATTGAAAGTAGTAGCAAATTCCACTCTAGCTGGTTCAGAAACATGGGATGTAAGTGGAACAAATATCACAAATGTAGAATCCATTTCAATGACGCTAGATTATAATTGTAGATTTCATGGAAATCTAACAATAATAAATTGGATTCCTACTCACGAAGGCTATCTGACTACTGGAGATAATCCTATCACAAATGGATGTAAAATCGATCAACTGGCTGCTACAGGACAAGATCCTAGAAATGGACTAAAAGACGAATTTGGAAATCCAGTTACCGCAGTTAAAGAAGAATGGGTATTAGGAATAGCTTCAAGCGAAATACCTTGGGTGGGATCTATAAAACTCCTGGCATCTGGAAATCACCATTCAGTTACTGAAAGCTCTTGGCTAAATCTTACATTTTCAGTAATCCTTCTATTGGCCATTCCAGGAATTATTGAGGGAATTCCCAAAATTTCTAACCCCGAAGAAGAATGATTACCAAGGAAATATAGGACTAATTAATGGTACTAAGATTATCATCAGGAAGAAAAAACTACTGTAATTACTTATTTGATTAGCAAAATTCTCAATCTTTATTGGATGTTTTGAACTAATCTTTCTCAATATCGAGTGAACTGCGTCTCTTACAATATGTCCACCATCAAATGGTACCATAGGAACCAAATTAGCAAAACCAAGTAGGAAATTCACCCATACTAACCAAAATAGGAAATCAAAAATCCGAAGAACATTTTCTTTTCCAATCGTTTCAGAAAAAAATCCTTCAACTTCTAACAACTGTCTTTCTTCGATTATCATAGTTTGACCATCTAGACTCATTGGCTCAAAAAGCATTATAACCGGAGTAACCAGTGTGTAAACTACTCGATCTAAGATTCCAAAATCACCTTCTAAAATAATTGAGTACCTTTTAGCAGCAACAATATCTTCTGCAATATCAACTCCTAGGAAAGATTTACCCGGTTCAGGATTTCCATAGAAATCCATACATTTTTCGTAATCATTATTTTGTTCACAAATTGAATTGAAATGTTCAAATCTATCTCCCAAAATCACGGATACCTCTTTTTCCTCTCTCAAACCATCTTCTTCAGGAAAAGTTAGAACCTTGAATACTATTTCATCCCCAGGCGAGGTATCATTAAGTGTAGAACTAAAACTACTATAGTCAGTAATATCCGATCCGTTTATCTGTATAATTGACTCATAAGGTTTCAGTCCCGCTTCCTGAGCTGGCTCCCCGTCAATAATTTCTCTAATATGTATTCCTTCTTGATTAGCAACCAAACCAGTGGAAACTAGTGCTAATAAAATAACTGCAAAATATGTTGCAAAGATATTAATTGAAGGTCCAGCTGCAAATAATCTCATTCTTTCTCTTCTTGGCGCCCTAGCCATTTCATCTTGCTCGGGTTCAGCAAATGCCCCCAAAGGCAATGGACCCATAAGCAGAAGTCCGAAACTCTTCAATCTCATTCCATGAACTCTAGCTTGAATTCCATGACTATACTCATGAATTACCAAAGTGACAATTAGTGCAATCACAGGCCACCAAAAAGGTACAAAACTAGTCACTCCCGGAATAAACAGAACATCACTAGCTGGAATATATTCATCTCTCGGACTCATTACAGTGGAAAACGCACTAATCAAAAGTACAAACACAACTAGAGCCATTACTGACAAGCACATCCAAATTGAAATTTCTCCAAAAAACTTCCAGAATCGTTTGAAACTTGATATCCTATCCAAAAAATTCTTTCCCCTCTTGGTTCTAAGCATAAGAATGAAACCAAGAATCCTTGTTGCATCTATCTTGTCGAGTAATCCAGCTGATTCCAAAGAGATAAGAGAGAAATACCAAACTCCAATCAATACAATTATCCAAATCGGAACGCCGAATAGATATAATAAAAGTAAGAAAATTAGTGGAAATGTGCTACTAAACATGTATGTTTGCTTAGTTGTTTTATTTTTATGCACATGACCACCCAGTTGTCGACATAGTTGCTACTAGCAAGCCATTATTCAACCTGCGTAGTGCATAAACTGAAAATCTATCTGCTCTTCCCGTAGTTATGCGAAGACATAATCTATCTGAAATTAGAAGTATTAAGAGGAGAATTGACTCTTTAGCTAGAGAAAGAGATAGTATCTCGAGAATTATTGAGCAATCTAATTTAACAGAAATTAAAGAAACACTCATCTCTCAGGTAATTAAAATTAAATCTATAGAAAGAAGAATGTCTGGAATTGAGTAATTTATGAGTTAAATAGATTTAACTCCTTCAGATTTACATACTAGTGCCAAAAATCTATGAAGAGGCATTCCTGCATCCCAATTCAAATGTGGGACTCCTCTATTTGTAAGAGGTAATTTGGGGATACTTCTTGAAAGATGTCTAGATTTCCCAGTTAAACCTTCTACCTGGACCCTCATTATTCTCCAACTATCTCCCCTCACTCCTTTCAAACGGAAGGCATACAGAGGTTGTAGTCCACATCTTTCACCTACTTCTTTCAAAGAATTATATTGATTCATAGTCCTTCCAGAGAGATAAATTCTATCAGTCTTTGAAGATTTAACCTCAACTTGGAAACATAAATCGCCCCTCAAAACTAGTAAATCACCAGTACCTTCAGTTCCACTTCCTGGGGCTCTAACTACCAAAAATGGCCTGTTTACTACCCTCATAGCCATTGCTCTTTCTAATTCAGAACAAGATCTAGTTACTGCCCTAACTCCCTTCAATTCGCCTGCCAGCACAGATCGTAATTCTCTTTCATATGAAGTGCCCACACAGCCAGAGAAATCTGAGGGTTCTTGAGTTAATTGGTTGTGAAATCACTGGAACTTACCTTTTCTATATTCTCTAGTCCTATCCACGCCTGGAAATTGATCTTCACTTTCTCTATAAACAGTCTTCATATTATTCATGAAATTATCTTCATGTGTTACAATAAGGACCATTCTAACTCCTGGATCTTCTTCACCATCCATCCAAGGTAGAATAATCTCCATTGTCATTCTGGCACCCTCTCTATGAGGATAAGCAAATACATCCATTCCGAGAGGCGGCAATACAATAGTTTCTCTATCTTTCAACTCATTTACTTCATTAAATAAAGCTTGATATGAATTTCTTAACATTTCTCTACGGAAATTATCTTGAGTGGGCCTCCTACAATCTGGACCTACTACATGTATCAGATTTTTAGCAGGTAAATCGTAACCGGGAGTAACTACTGCCTCTCCAACTCCACATGGCTGAAGATTCAACAACCTTCTTTCCTTAGCAATATCTTGACACTTTTCCCTTAGCTTCGGTCCAGCCGCCACTTGCATTCTTTCATCCAATCCTTCTCTTCCTGCTAGTCTGTTGTTGGCCGGAATTACCATGATGTCAGCTTCGACCCCTATTATGTCTCCAAATAGTACTCTAACTTGTCCATGACGACATTCTCTAACAATTACTACATCGGCCATAAATAATTGGTGTAAAGCCATCGGATATGTATTCATCGCTCATTCCTATCTGAAATTTGGGAAGATTTTTTCGTAAAGACCAATTCGCACATCCGTGTACTCGAGTTATGTATTAATTGATGTGGAACCCGGAATGGAAAAATCAGTTTTTAACACTATATCTAAACTATCATTAATTTCAGATGCTAATTTACTATTAGGAGATCACGATATTATTGTAAAAATTCAAGCGGAAGATATGAGAGAAATTGGAAATTTTGTCATAAATTCTATTCGCTCAATAGAAGGAGTTTCTAATACAAAGACATTGGCATGTGCAATGTTCTGAAATTATTCAACGGACATACAATGTCTTCGCAGTAATTCATTTCTCCCCAAGATTAATACATATATACTGGTTGCATTAATTTGAGGCGTAATATTATGACAGAAAAAAAGTACTTTGTGTTGATGAATAAAGGAAAGGATACCGCACAGGTTTTTCACAGCAGACAACCTAGGGGAGCTGCTCTTAAGGCAGCAACAAGGGGTGTAACCGAAATCCACCTTAGAGAAAGAGGAACTAATAGAATTCATGTATTCAAAGGCTGGAAAGAAAAAGTAGCAAAAGGAGCAAATGCGCCAGATTGGCTTCCAGACATGATTAACAAAGCAAATGTCAAGAAATTAAGAATAGATAGAAATTGAATATTTTTATTTCTTTTATTTAGATCGATTTCTTTGCCTTGCTCGCTCAGTTCTTTCTCTCTCTATTTTACTGGCTTCTGCCATCCTATCCTTTTCATTAGCTAAGGCATCTTTTGCCATTGTCAGATTTCCTGGATCAGACTTCCTACCAAATTTTTCAGTAACAACACTGAATACACCACTTGCTAATTCTTTCATAGTTCCTATTGGATTTAATATGGGATCATAATAATCAGTTACTACCCTCTCCTTGAGAGGAATTATAGCATTATCTGTAATCTGAATTCCAGCTGGACAAACTTCTGTACAACACCTAGTAATATTACAGTATCCAATTCCAAAATCTTCCTTGATTTCCGGTATTCTATTTTCTGTATCTAGTGGATGCATTTCTAGACTGGCTAATCTAACAAAGAAACGCGGACCCGCGAATTCTTCAAACATTTTATGTTCTCTCATTACATGACATGTATTTACACACAACATACATTCAATACACGATCTGAACTCCTGTAACCTGTCCGCTTCTTGCTGATAAAAAGTCCAATCTGGAACCTCAGGTCCATTGATTGGTGATATTTTTTTATCAGTTTCATAAGCCCATGAAGTATCAGTTACCAAATCTTTAGTCAGTGGAAATGCTTGCATTGGTTTTACTAAAATTGGTTGATCTTTAGGAGTTTCATCCAAGATATCGTCCATCCTAGTCATACACATTAGTCTTGGTTTACCATTTACTTCCGCACTACAAGAACCACATTTTCCAGCTTTACAATTCCACCTACAAGATAAATCTGGAGCATGTTCAGCTTGGATTCTGTGTATTACATCCAGAACTACCATTCCTTCATCCAAATCAACAGTGTAATCAACAAGCTCCCCAAAAGGGTCTCCATCTTCATCGGGCTCACCTCTAAAAACTCTAAATGTGACTTTTTCATTCATACTACTCTTCCTCATTCAAATCTCCAGCATCTAATAACTTTCTTAATTCACTAGGTATCTTAGGATAGGAAGTAAACTCAATTTTCATACTTCCATCTTCTGATAATTTAATGACACTATTTATCTTCCCCCAATGACTATTATCAGCCTCAGGAAAATCATCTCTAGTGTGAGCGCCCCTACTCTCTTCCCTCTTTAAAGCTGCAAGAGCACACATCCTACTAACATCAATCATTGCACCTATTTCAAGAGCTTGATGCCAACCGGGATTATACTTCATACCACCACCGGGTGATGAAAGCTTTGCTCTATTTTCTAACTCATCCAAATCTGCCAAAGCCTCCTTAAGTAACTCACCAGTTCTAATAATTCCAGCCTTTTTCTGCATCATTACCCTCAAATCATTTACAATTTTTGCGGGATTTTCTCCCCCTTTCCTCGATAGAGGTTCTAATGTCTCTGCTAATACTTCATCGATTTCACTTTGATTGATTTCTAAAAGAGAATTTCCTCCCAATCTGTTAGCTCCATGAAGTCCTGTAGCAGCTTCTCCTGCTGCAAATAACCCAGGAACTGAAGTCTCTTGAGAATAGGGATCTACCTTCACTCCACCCATCACATAGTGAGCGGTTGGACCTACCTCCATCCTTTCTTTAGTAATATCTACAGCAGCTAATTCCTTGAATTGATGATACATACCAGGTAACTTCTTCTTTACTTGATCTGGATTTCTCCATGAAATATCAAGATATGCTCCCCCATGCTCAGATGCTCTTCCTGCATCTCTCTCACTATTTATTGCCTTAGCTACTACATCTCTGGTAAGTAGTTCAGGCGGTCTTCTATGTGTTGCAAGTTTGCCTGACACTACTTCCTTCACCCAAGCCTCAGATTCTTCAATGGAATCGGCAAATTCATCTTTATACATTTCAGGAATATAATCGAACATGAATCTTTTTCCTTCACTGTTTAGTAACTTTCCGCCCTCTCCTCTAACTCCTTCTGTTACTAGAATCCCTTTCACAGAAGGTGGCCAAATCATACCAGTAGGGTGAAACTGAACAAATTCCATATCACCAATTTCTGCACCAATCCAATAAGCTAGCGCATGTCCTTCACCAGTATATTCCCACGATCCTGAACATACTTCCCAACATCTTGTAATTCCTCCAGTTGCTAATACAATTGCTTTAGACTTAAATAAATGCATCGAACCGTCATTTCTATCATACGCAAAACATCCACTAATCTTATCTTGGCTCTTGAATAATCGTCTAACTGTGAATTCCATAAAAACATCCATTCCCATATGAATTCCTCGTTGTTGCAAGGTTCTAATTAGCTCCAATCCTGTTGCATCCCCAATATGTGCTAATCTAGGATATGTATGCCCACCAAAGTTCCTTTGGCTGGATAAACCCTTAGGAGTTCTATCGAAAACTGCACCCCATTGCTCTAATTCTCTAATTCTATCTGGGGCCTGTTGTGCATGAATTTGAGCCATTCTCCAGTCTCCAAGATACTTTCCTCCTTTCAAAGTGTCACGAAAGTGAGTCTGCCAAGAATCTCTAGGATCTTTGTTAGCTAATGCAGCTGCAGCTCCACCCTCAGCCATTACAGTGTGAGCTTTTCCCAACATTGATTTACTAATCATTGCTACTTTCGCTCCTGAAGAACTAGCTTCAATAGCGGCTCTTAATCCAGCTCCACCAGCCCCAATAATCACTACATCATATTCATGATGTGTCAATTCAGTCATTATGGGCCACCCCATAGAATCATATCTGTCCATCCAAATAGGGGATCAGTACAAGCCCAGATGTAAAAGTCAGTAAACATTACCCAGAATAGGCTATAAAGTGCCCAATCTTTATGATTTTCATTCAAATATGTTGAAACTCTCCACATCATGTATTTTATTCGATTCATAGGACGACCAGTCCATTTGTTTGCTCCACCACCTACCACATGTCTGAAAGCATGACATCCGAAAGTATAGCCCGATAACATAAGTACATTGATTAACAAAACTACTGATCCAACAGTCACAATCTCAGGATTGAAAATTTCTAATCCAGAATGTTCCGAATCTAGATTTATGGATAGTAGGAAATCCCAAGTCAGGATTGGCATATAGATTAGGGCAACATACATGAAAATTCTATGTAAATTTTGTACTACGAATAATCCAGTTTCACCGCTATATTCATTCCACGGTTTTGAAACTGCACATCCAGTAGGTTGATGAAAAAATACTCTATAGTATGCCTTTCTGTAGTAATAACACGTAGCTCTAAATCCAGCTGGGAATATAAGAATGAACATTGCTGGAGAAAGCCATTGTAATTCTCTAGGAATCCATGAATTTTCTCCTGGTATAATCAATGGACTGAATAACGGACTAAGAACGTGGGATCCATGTTCTTCAATTGCCATAGTTCCAGCACCATGTCCAACACCGGCAGAGTAACCTAACTCACTAAAAATCCAGAAGTCAGCTTCCATAAATCCTCTCCAAGTAGCATATACTATCATCAAACCTAAGTATGCTGCCATTGCAGTGGGACCTTTCCACCATTCGTCAATCCTATCTGTTCGACCAAAGCCACGCTTAAGTGGGAGCTTCACCCTTTCCCCCATTCATCACACCTAACCATCCGTAGAGACCGGGTACAATAAGTAATTGTATCAGCCCAGCTCTAAGCTAGAGACGAGTAATCCACCTCAGCTTCCTCAATATGTATTTCATCTACGTCCATTTGAGCCAATTGTAATTTTCCTGACAACTCATCATTAACAGCATGCCAGTAAGAATATGATTCGATAACCCATATTCCAGATTCCCTAGTGCCATTTCCACTATTCTTAACTCCTCCAAAGGGTAAGTGAGCTTCAGCACCAGTTGTCGAATTATTTATTCCAGTCATTCCCGCCCTAATTTCTGATTTGAATCTATAAGCTTCCAACCTATCGTTAGTATAGCAAGCGCTGGACAATCCATAAGGAGAAGCATTAGCTAGATGTAGAGCATGATCGAAATCTGAGGCTTTGACTATGGTAACTACAGGACCAAAAATTTCTTCATGGAAACATTCCATATCTTCAGTCACATCTGAGTAAACATGCGGCCACATATACACACCTTCAGATGGATCGCCCTGAAAATTAATTGGCTTATTATCTTCAGAAATTGCTCCTTTACCCCATATCTTTGTAGCCCCACTTGATTCGCAAATTTCTAAATCTCTCAGGAAATCTTTAGCATATCTCTCCGAAATCATAGGCCCATAAAGAACATCTTCGAATCTCATTGAATCGCCAATCATAGTATGTTCCACTTTATCTAGAAACTTATCTAGAAATTCATCATATATTTCTTCATGGATTATTAAGTTACCAAGGCTCGTACATCTTTGACCAGCTGTTCCGAAAGCGGCCCAATAAGCACCTTCAACAGCATTATCTAAATCAGCAGAAGGCATTACTACTAAGGGATTTTTTCCTCCTAATTCTAATGAACATGAAACTAAATTTCTACCACAAATTTCTCCAATCATTTTTCCGACTGATGTAGAGCCAGTGAAACTAATCTTGTCAACGAGTCCTTCATCTACAGCGTCTACTAGATGTTGTCCTGCCCCACTTCCCTTTCCGTGAATAAGATTAATCACTCCATCTGGAAGGCCAGCTTCATGCATTATTCGTGTTAGTACAAATGATAGCAAAGGAGCATCTTGTGGACTTTTCCAGACACAAGTATTCCCGCACATTATTGCGGGTATCATTTTCCAGAAAGGTACGGCTGCAGGGAAATTACTGGCATTAATAATACCACAAACTCCTAGCGGCCTTCTGTAAGTAAATAACTCCTTATTAGGTAGTTCTGAATTCACGGTTTGCCCATATAATCTTCTACCTTCTGATTGAAAGAATAAGCAGGTATCTATGGCTTCTTGAACCGATCCGGCACTCTCCTTCAATGTCTTACCAATCTCCCTAGTTTCTACTCTAACAACATCATCTTTGTACTCCATCAATAATCTTCCCATATTTCCAATTATCTGTCCACGTGTAGGTGGTGGAGTGGAAGACCAACTCTCAAATGCATCTCTAGCTGCATGTAAAGCATCTTCCACATCCTGTTTGGTGGATAAAGGAAAATTACCAAGGCAATCATCTAGAATTGCAGGATTTATACTTTCAAATGTCTCAGAATTACTTGATTCTTTTAATTGTCCATTGATAATATTATATCCTTTGATACTAGGACTTCCGTTGGGATTTTCGTAATTTATTATTTCAAACCCTGCTTCGAGTATGTGGGGCATGCACCTCCGACAAGCATTAGTGCCATAATAATACTCATTTCGACATCAGATAATATCCCTAGAATTAAGCAACTATTGATAGAACTGGATTGGTGGGTTTAACAACCCCCTATAGTCTGACATGTTTGTAAGGGGAGTGGAAAATGGTTGAAGAATCCAATGAAAATCTGACTCTAAGAGTCGCCAAAGCAATACCTAGCGATGTAGGTCATGGAAGAGCACGAGTTCCTTTTGATAATGATTTGAATCTCAAACCCGGAGATATAATTGAGATTGAGGGAGAAAGAAAGACTGCTGCTATAGTTTGGAGATGTAGGCCTGAAGATGCAAATTTGGGAGTTATAAGAGTTGATGGTATTATTCGAAAGAATGCAGGAGTAAGTTTAGGAGATAGAGCGGAGATAACCAAGGCAAAAGTTGAACCCTGCCAAAAATTAATTCTCAGCCCAGTAATGGCAAAGCAACAAAAAGTTAGATTTGGTCCGGGAATTGAAGGATTTGCAAGAAGAGGACTAAACAAAAGACCAGTAGTTGCCGGCGATAGAATTTTTATCCCGGGAATGACATTATTTGCGGAGGCACTACCATTTGCAATAGTACAAACTAATCCTAAGGGGATAGTACAGGTTCTTCCAGATACAGAGATAATCATTAAAGAAGACGCAATAGACCAAGTTGATTCAGACTCAATTCAATCAATTTCTTACGAAGATATAGGTGGAATTGGAGGTCAACTACAAAAAGTCAGGGAGATGATTGAACTACCGCTAAAGCACCCTATATTATTTAGGAGACTTGGAATTGAGCCTCCTAGAGGAGTTTTACTTCATGGACCTCCAGGTACCGGAAAGACTCTGATTGCAAAAGCCGTTGCTTCAGAGACAAAAGCTCATTTCACCTCAATTAACGGACCAGAAATTATATCCAAATATTATGGAGAGAGTGAGAAGCAACTCAGAGAAATTTTTGATGATGCTGCTGCAAATTCTCCAGCTATAATATTCATAGATGAATTAGATAGTATTGCCCCTAAGAGGGAAGATGTAACTGGAGAGGTGGAAAGAAGAGTTGTTGCACAATTACTAACCTTATTAGATGGAATGGGTGGTAGAGACAATGTAGTTGTAATAGGTGCAACGAACAGAAGAGATGCCATTGATCCAGCTTTGAGAAGACCCGGAAGATTCGATAGAGAACTGGAAATTGGTGTACCAGACAAAAATGGAAGAGGAGAAATTCTCGAAATTCATACTAGAGATATGCCAATTAGTGATGATTATAATTTAGATTGGCTTTTAGATAATACATACGGGTTTGTTGGAGCAGATATTTCTGCACTAGTTAGAGAATCAGCAATGAAAGCACTACGCAGATATCTGCCAGAAATAGATTTAGATCAAGATGAGATACCTCCTGAAGTTTTAGAAAAATTAGAGGTAAAAATGATAGATTTCCAAGAGGCAGTGAAAGAAATTGAACCTAGCGCCTTGAGAGAAATTTACATAGAAGTTCCCGAGGTTTCTTGGGAACAAGTTGGTGGATTAGAAGACGTCAAAGAAAGACTCAAAGAAAGTATTGAATGGCCGCTAACCATCCCAGAAAAGTTCGAGCATTTCGGAATTAATCCACCCCGGGGAATTGTATTATTTGGAGCCCCAGGAACCGGAAAGACATTAATTGCTAAGGCAATAGCAAATGAAGCTAAAGCCAATTTCATTACAATCAAAGGTCCAGAGCTAATTTCTAAATGGGTCGGAGAATCAGAAAAAGCTGTCCGAGAAGTTTTCAAGAAAGCAAAACAATCTAGCCCATCAATCGTCTTTTTAGATGAGTTTGAGAGTATTGCAGGCATTCGTAGAAGTAGCTCAGGAGATGGCTCAGATGTAATGAATAGAGTCGTTAATCAGCTATTGAGTAGTATGGATGGAGTTGAAGGGATGGATGGAGTAATCGTCGTAGCAGCTACTAATCGTCCAGAAATGATTGATCCTGCACTTCTCAGAAGTGGAAGATTTGAACGTGTTCTACATATCCCACCTCCAGATAAAGACTCAAGAAGTGCCATTCTGAACATACACTCCAAAAAAATGCCATTAGGGAAGTTTGACATTGAAGAGTTTGCTTCGAGATTAGAAAATTATACAGGAGCAGATATTGAAGCTGTATGTAGAGAAGCAGCACTAATTTCTATGAGAGATGGAAAGAAAACTGTATCCAAAAAACACTTTGAGCAAGCAGTTGAAAGAGTTAGGCCCACAGTTAACGAAGATATGATGCAATATTATGGAAGGATGGAATCTATGCTGACCAGTGGCCTGGAATCAGTTAGAAGAAGCCCCTCTGGCATCCCAGGTATAGAATCGATATGAGGTCAAAAAATGAAAACTACTTTCGGTCAGGAAATTATAACTAGACAAGTAGTTGATGCTGCTGGCGACTTATTGGGGCATTTAGCCGATTTCAATATAGATGTAGAAACTGGTCATATTGTTAATATTCTAGTAGTTACAGAATCTCAAATCGATCCTAATGACCTTCCTTGGCCTACTACAGATGGATTATTATCAATACCTATTGATGAAATTGTCAATGTTGGTACTGTAGTGGAATTAGCTAGATAACCTATTTCCTAAAAAAAATTAGATATTATTTAGATGCAGTTTCCGTTCATCGTCACATAATGGTCTTAAGTTCATCTTTAGGCTCAAAGCTTAATTGATAAGGTGGACTCAATAGATGGACTGGAAGAAATCCTTAGATATTAGTCGTTTTACCAAGGGATTAAACCAAAGAAAAATCAGGAGAATCGTTATTTTAGGAGCATTTTGGATTTTCCTAATTTTACTTCTTCTATCTATAGCCACAGTTTATATTTCCCCAGGTCAAACTCAGCAATCGGCTTATGGAGATGATTGGAATGATTTAAATTCATTCAGAACCGAATTAAATGAATTAGGAATTGAAACAACTGCTCTGGTGTCCAGTCCACTTCTTCTAAGTGATATAGATCACCCAGAGGAAACAATTTTTATTATCTCAGGAGTTGAAAGAGATACTATTTCACTACCTAGATTTACCGGTGATGATGATATTATCCAGTTTTCAGAAGGAGATGGGTATACATCATCAGAAATTTTCGCTATAAAAGATTTTGTTGAAAGAGGTGGAACTGTAATTCTTATGGATGATTTTGGCTATTCTAGTAATCTGGCTTCTGAATTCGGACTAGAGTTTACTAACCATAGATTATATGCAGATTATAATTATGACTCAGATTTAGGGGCAGATTTTGTATGGGTCAATACTACATCCGCATTCAATTTCACAACATCTCTACCTTCTCAGTCAGAAGTAAATCCGTGTTTACGGGATATTGATAAAGATGGAATTGTAGATATTTTAGACCAAGATCCGAGAAACTCTGAGATTGGAGCGTCATTAATTAATTCCAGAAACTCTGGACTCTGCGCTCATCGCTATTTGGGGATAAACCAAACAACACTATTGCCAATGTGGGATTGGTCTGAAGGATATAATCTACTAACTAATTCTCCATCTTCTTTTGAAAAAACAACGTCTTATAATCCAGCAGAAAAAAGATACGTAATTTCCAAAACCACTCAAGATTCATGGATTGATAATAATAATGATGGTAACTATACCATAGGCGGATATACTGCAATGGGGCTACAGGGTGATGAACAAGGCCCATTCCCTGTTTATGTCAGATATTGCGAAAAACTTCTTTGTAGAAATTATGAATCAGGTAGAATGCATTTTGTTTCTGATGGATCAATGCTAATCAATGCTCTATATGATCCTGAAGATGAAAATACAAGATATTTTGGAATAGTTCCAGAAAATGATAATAGAAAATGGATTTTAGATTTAGTAGCAGAAGCTCTACTAATTTCTAGTAATAATTCATTTGCCAGTGATAATGCACTTGTAATATTCGATGAAAGTAGGCACCAACAACCTACCTTACTTGGAGACACATATAATCTACTTTACTATATTCTAATTTATTTTACAAATGATTGGATGGCTATGTTGATATTATTCCTCATATTATTCATTACATTGGAATCAGTTCTAATTAGAAAGGAGAATCCAGAAAATTGGAGGCATATTTTCAGAGTTGTTTACTATGGCTTTGGGGATGCTAGAAGATACGAATATTATCAAAAGCCAGAGAAGATAAGACAAGTTCTATTAACTAGAGTTAGAAATATAAACGCTCTTTCAAGAGAAGAATTCGACCTTCTTCCAGCAAAAGATTTACAAAAATTACTCAAAGATCCCATCTTAATTAGATTCATTTTTGAGGATAGAAAATATCGCCCCGATGAGTTAGTTGGAATTGTTAAGCGGATTAAAGAATGGGGTTCTAACGAATACGGAAGTGAAGCATAGATGTGGACTAGAAAAGCAGCAATTATGCTAGCAGGTGGAATTAGTTTAATCCTAATAGGGATGATGATTTCTAATTTCCTACTAATGATAATTGGACTGACGTTTATAGCTTTCATATCTGTAAATGGATGGTTAGAAGGGCACTCAGAACTCGAAATTACCAGATTTGTTCCCCATTCAAATGTGTATAAAGGAGACTTGGTTGAGGTTAGCTTAAACATTACAAATAAATCATACAAAAGAACTCAACAACTAGAAATATTTGACAATGTTCCTCATGAAATGAAACTTAAACAAGGTATTAACCAAATGAGACTTAATCTAGGGCCAGGGCAATCAACAAAAATCGAATACAAACTACGTTGCCCTCTTAGAGGTCATTATTCATTAGGCCCAATTTCAGTAAGATACAGGGATGCATTTGACTTATTTGTTACGGAATCTAAAATCGAAAATATCTATGATATCACAGTTTTCCCTCAGGTAAGAGAAATTGAGGATGCAATGCTAAAATCTGATGTGCCAAAAATGTATACTGGAGCTACAACTCTTCGAACTCCCGGTCCAGGGATGGAATTTTATTCTCTAAGAGAATATTTACCTGGTGATCCTCTAAGATCTATAAATTGGAAAGCATTTGCTAGAACTGGAGATATGATGGTAAATCAGAAAACAAGAGACGCAGTTACTGATGTTTTCATAATTTTAGACACCAGAGATGTTACTAGAATTGGAACTGTTCTTAAGAATCCATTGGAGATGGGAACCATTGCTGCAGCTTCAATTTCAAATCATTTCAATAAACGCCGAGATTCTGTATCCTTAGTCACATATGGTTCGAAGATGGATTTCCTACCGCCAGATACCGGAGATAAACAGAATTACAAGGTCTTGAGTAGATTAGCATCTGTTCAACCTTCAGGATCGATGCCTCTACAAGCAGTAACAAATTCGCTTGCTCCTAGAATTAGTCGCGGATCTCCAGTTTTCATTATTAGTAGTCTAGAAGGAGATGCGACCACAATTCCAGCAATTAGAAATCTATCTGGAAATGGCCACGCAGTAACAATTCTATCTCCTAGTAGTATAGATTTAGAAAGATTAGTTAGTAGAATTCCAAGGATGTCATATGAAGTTCTAAAGTTAGAACGTCAGAATAGGCTAACAGCAGTTTCTGGATATGGAGCTAAAGTAATTGATTGGATGCCAGAAGTTGAACTCTCTCAGGCATTAATGCAATCTAGGGTAATATAGTGATAACATGAATGAAAATAATCCAAAAAAATTGGAAACACTCCATTTACCCACATTAAGAAAGAAATGGCAAATAATTTTCTTACAAGTAATTTCTACTATCTCTCTTATTCTTTTGTTAAGAAAGATGAGCGAGATATTTGGCTCATGTAGTGAAGAATTTATAATGAATAATTCTCCAGAAACATGGTGTCCAGCTTATGACCATACCAAGGGATTAATATGGTTTTCAAAAAGTAATGATTTACTTATTCCAGATATTATTCTAGGAATCAATGAAACTGGGGCATCTTCCCTATTAGGCCCATTAATTCTGTGTACATTTATTACATTTGTATGGATTTATCTAAGTACATTGAGACAGAAAACTCAAGATTTAATTAGAAACATAGTTATTTCTGGATTATTAATCTGGGCAATAGTTCCATTTATTTTTACTTGGATAATACAATCCATTTCAAACGGGTTTCACTTACCTTTCGGAAATGAAGAAAATAATCTAAATCATCTTGATGTATTATTTGAACCATTTAATCTATTTATTGAATTACTATTTTTAGGTCTAGTTTTTGCTCCAATTTTAGCCGGATTTATAGGAATTTGGGGGCTTTCTAAGAGGCCTATTACTTGGGCAGTTGGATATTTTCTTGTGATAATTGGAATTCATGCATTACTAACTTTCGAACCAATATTTTCTGAAATTGATTTAGGCCTTCAACCCCTTTCTACTCAGATTGGGGAAGGTTCAGAATTCTTTGGCTTATTATCTCCTTTCGCATTTTCTCTTCTTGAAATTTCAGTTTTGATACTTATCTTCTTAGAATCTGGAACATCCGTAGTGAATCATCTTGAGTATGCAGTCACACTTCCAGAGGATGCAAAAATAAATCAAGAATATGTAAGACAGTTTAACAATATAGTAAACTCACAGCTGGTACAATTAGTTGCAGCAGTCATAATAGTATCACTGATTACTGCTATGTCATTATCATTCGATGACTTATTGATTTCAGTAGTCGAAATGCTTGAGGGAACTCAATGGTCTGGACAAGTACAAGAATCCCTGGAATTAAGGATGACATATGGAAAAGTAATTTCAGCTGGATTATTTATTTTCTTTATAGCTGGAATGAGATATTTGGTGCCATGGCAAAATATAATTGGATATATCGGAACAAATATTTCAAGAATCAGAAATTAATTTAACCTGATTCTAGTAATAGTCTTTCCAACCTTTGTAGCAAGAATTGGGATAAAAATAATTAAGAAAAATAATACGAGTAAATCACCGTAATTTGGGAATATTTTTTCCGTTTCTTCAGATAATAAAGGGAAGCTGAAAAAACCTATCAATACAAATAATACTAATGATAATCTATCAGCATTAGGAGTCATGTTTTTGCTCGGATTTTTATCACGATTAGGCAGTTCGCGTATTTCGCTCATGATTCTATGACTGCCATACTGTCCATGAATTAAACGGCTAAAAGCTATAAATAAAATGGGTGGGTTCAAGGATGAAATCCCTCTGCTAGTTATATGAGTGCTGCGATTAATATTCAAAAATGTAGTAGATGTAAATCAGATGCAGTAATTTTTCAGGCATATAGTGGCCAGCATTTATGCGGTAGACACCTCCATTCTTCAATCAGAAAAAAAACTTCAAAGGAACTTAGAAATCAATTGAATTTACCAAAAAATGCGGTAAAAGAAGATGGCAGTAGATATAAAATTCTAGTAGCTATATCTGGTGGAAAGGACTCCGCAGTACTACTTTCTATGATTGTTGATATAATAGGAAAAAGAAGAGATATAGAGATTATCGCTGGGTGTGTTGATGAAGGTATTGATGGTTACAGGTCACCGTCATTGAAGTGTGCGAGAGATTTAGCTGAGGATCTGGATATAAAATTTGAAACTGTTTCTTACGAAGAGATGGACTATGAAAGAATGGATGAAGTTGTTTCTCGAATTCCTACTATTGGGAGTTTACATCAAGAGGCTAATGGAATGATGCCTTGCTCTTTTTGTGGTGTATTTCGGAGGCAGAGTTTGAATTTCTTGGCCGAAAAGGTTGGTGCGGATGTAATGGCATTAGGACATAATCTAGATGATATGGCCCAATCGGTTCTAATGAATTTACAAAAGGGAGAAATTGATAGAACTGTAAGATTGGCACCTCATACTAAAATTCCAATTCAAGGATTAATTCCTAGAATAGTTCCACTAAGATGGATTCCAGAACAAGAAATCCATGCTCAAGCTATTCAGGCAAATTTGCCAATATATCATGGAGATTGTCCACATGCACCAGGTGCAATGAGACAGCAGAGCAGAACAATAGTAGCCGATTTAGAATCCTTAACTCCCGGAGCTAGACATGGACTTCTACACTCACTTGATCAGATTAGAAATCTCCATCTACAAGCATATCCAGATTCTAAACAAGAAGTAAAAAAATGTAGTAAATGCGGAGAAATTACCAGTAAAGAGATTTGTCAATCATGTGTGATGAAGAAATGGTTGACAGAAACAGCATGAGGGTTTTTATGAAAAATAAATTTGTAAATATTGCCGGATATAAGTTTGTTAAAATCTCTGATAAAGAAAATCTTCAATTAAAATTCAGAGAATTTTGCTTAGATTATTCATTATTAGGCACTATTCTACTCAGTAGTGAAGGAATAAACTTCTTTCTGAGTGGACATAATGATAATATTGCATCCTTCTTAGAATTTTTAGACAAGGATGAGAGATTCAGATCTATTCCAATAAAACAATCATTTAGTGAAAATAGTGCATTTAGGAAAATGAATGTTAGATTGAAAAAGGAAATAATATCAATGGGAAAAGAAGAAATTAATCCTTCAATAAAAACAGGTGAAAAAATCTCTCCACAAAAATTTAGAGACTGGTTGGAAGAAAATAAAGATATTATTATTCTCGATACTCGTAATGACTATGAAATAAGACTCGGATCTTTCGAAAAATCTGTAAATTTAAACCTAAGCACGTTCAGAGGTTTTCCAGAAGCAATATCAAATTCCTCTTTAGATCGACAAAAAACTGTAGTTATGTTTTGCACTGGTGGAATTAGGTGTGAGAAGGCAAGTGCTGAAATGATAAATCAGGGATTCAAAGACGTCAGACAATTGGACGGAGGGATTTTAGGTTATTTTGAGTCAGTAGGTGGACAATACTGGAGTGGAGACTGTTTTGTTTTTGATAGAAGAGTTGCTTTAGATTCTAGCCTAAGTGAAACAGATATAGAAGTATGTTTTGCTTGTAGAGAACCGTTGACCCCAGATGAAATATCAAGTAGAAAATATATCGTTGGGCAATCATGCCCATATTGTTTCGGAAATAAAAATTAAATTATATTTTCAATTAATTCTTCTAATGTTTGCCTTTTCCCACAGTAATAGCATCTTATTTCTAAAGGATTTTCATTTACTATCTTCATCCTTTGAGGCAATGGCTCTCTATCTGCCTTAGTGATACAATTTGAAAATGAACATGACGCAATATTGTACAACTCACCAGATAGCTCAACTTTCATTTTTCCAGAAACTACATGATTTCTAATTATAGCAATACTAGCTTCAGGAGCAATTAATGCTAATCTATCTAACTCTTCTTGATTAAGCTCCCTATCCTCAATTTTGAGTACATCCTTCCTACCAATTTTATCACTTGGTACATTCATAACTAGTGATACAGGAGTTGATCTTTTCACATCCATTCTTAACATTTTTATTACTTGTAAGGCATATCCGGAAGGGATATGATCTATAACAGTACCATTTCTAATGGCTGTTACCCTTCTCATTTCAGTCATTATTTCACCTTCTTGGGGACAGATACTCCCAGACTTCTGCATAGTAATGCCATTCTAGTTGGTACTCCATTGAACGCTTGTTGAAAATATCTGGAATGTTTCGTTTTGTCTACGCTACTATCAATCTCATCCACTCTTGGAAGTGGATGCATTACAATCAAATTTTCTTTAACATTGGTTAAATCAGAGCTAGTAAGTTTGTATATCCCGGCAACCTTCGAATATTCATCATCATCAGGAAACCTCTCTTTCTGTATTCTAGTCATATATATAACATCTGCAGACACAAGTTGCTCTTTGAAATTTTCAGTTTCTAAGATTTCACAACCCGAGTTTCTCAGATCGGTAACTATTTCACTAGGCATTCTTAAAGATGGAGGAGAAACAAGTACCAAACTGGATCCAAATCTTGTTAATGCATGTGAAAGACTGTGAACTGTTCTACCATATCTCAGATCTCCAACCAAAATTACTCTCAAATTTTCTATTTTATCTTGTGCTTGCCTTATAGTAAATAAGTCCAACATGGTCTGAGTAGGATGATTTCCAGATCCATCTCCAGCATTTAGAATAGGAATATTTACAGAATCTGCGCTATATTGTGCTGCACCTTGTTTAGGATGTCTAATTGCTGCAACATCGGCATAACCATCAATCATTTGCATTGTATCATATAATGTTTCACCCTTCGAAACCGAGGTTCCGACAGAACTAAAATTCAAAACTTCACCACCTAGTCTTTTCATAGCAGTTTCAAAAGACATTCTTGTCCTTGTAGAATTCTCAAAAAACATATTCGCTAATACTTTCCCCTCTAAGAGTGGTAAGGAAACTCTACCTTCAGCTACAGGAACCAAACGTTCTGCTTCATCGAGAATTTGAGTTATTTCATCATCGGATAAGTCATCCATCGTCACTAAGTCGCCCATGTTCCTTCTATCCTTCGCGTAAGAACTCATCACTTATGCATTACCTTAGAAGTAACTTCAATTTCCAACTCTACCGACGAATTGATGTGCATAACTCATCTCCGTAAATTCATGATTATCAGCCGAACTCCTCTTCGAGTTTCGTTCTGTGGCGGTGGAACGGACATTGATGACTTCTCAAAATCATCAAATAATGGAGGGAAAGTAGTTTCAATGGCAATAGATAGACACGTATATGTTACAATCAATCCTAGATTCGACAATAGAATTAGAGTATCCTACTCATCCTTAGAAATAGTAGATTCGGTTGATGAAATTCGCCATGACTTGGTACGTGAATCAATGAAATTAACCGGAGTAGAATCTGGAATTGAAATTACAACAATAGCCGATATTCCAGGAAAAGGAACTGGCCTAGGATCTTCATCAACAGTCACTGTCGGACTCTTACATGCATTACATCATTTCTGTGGAAGAAGTGTGGATAAAGATCAATTGGCCGATGAAGCTTGTAAAATAGAAATAGAACTCTTAAATCAACCAATAGGTAGACAAGATCAATATGCGGCTGCATTTGGTGGACTCAACGCAATCAATTTTAGTAAAGAAGGTGTTAATGTTAATCCATTGACTATCCCGACTGAAACAGTTTCACAAATAGAAGATGAATTCTCCTTAGTATACACTGGAATAACCCGGAAAGCAAGCTCAGTTCTTTCGGAAAAACCTATTGATTATGAAGAAAAAGTCAACCGACTAAATGAAATTAGAGAACAAGCAGAAATCGCTGAAAAATTATTGAAAATTGGAGATATTAGTAAATTAGGACTACTCCTTAATGAGGCTTGGATAAACAAGAGAGCCATTTCTAATTCAGTTAGTAATGACAAAATCGACTCTCTGTATCATAAAATTTTGGATATTGGAGCTAATGGAGCAAAACTCGTTGGAGCTGGTGGAGGGGGTTTTTTTCTAGTTCATGGTACACCTGGACTAAGAAATACGCTTGAGAAGAATTTAGATGAAAAATATAGAATTATTCCAATTAAGATTGACAATACAGGTTCTTCTATTATACATGGATAAGATTGTAAGAAATTAATCATCAAATGAAAATTGAACTGTATCATAATCATTTAACAGTATATCTAT
>LULO01000147.1_pt1 | contig 21961 bp, 35 predicted proteins | sample 728121 | NCBI WGS metagenome assembly LULO01 (sample SAMN03860287, study PRJNA289734) | marine metagenome | biome: seawater column; feature: ocean; material: water; isolation source: Red Sea water column Station 149 - depth 50m | place: Saudi Arabia: Red Sea | collected 2011-10-15 | depth 50 m | reverse complement strand
AACATATTTTTTATCTTTAAACATAAGGGTATCCTAAATTCCAAGTTACTAAACTATAACGTGTTCCTTTTGTTACAGGGGTAACTCTATGGTAAATAAAAGAAGGGAAAACAATTACACTTCCTTTTTTTCTAAACTCTGTAACACTTCTAACATTTTTTCCTTTATCAGAGTTTCTAAAATCAAATTGAAAATCCCCACCTTCATATTCATCATCATCAGATAAAGATATTACAGCTGATAATTTTCTTATTTTTCCATGCTCTGGTTTACCAGGACAATCATAGGGTTTAGTGAAAGCATCACAATGCCAATGATAAAATTGATTAAGTTTATATTTTGTAAATTGACATGATTCAGTAAAATCCCATTGAAAGTTCCATCCCGCCGCTTGGTTTGCATCTCTTACAAAAGGATGTATATATCTGTATAACCATCTTTGTTGTAACCAAACAACGTTTGAATTTCTTTGTGTTTGTACTTTTTCTACTGCTTCTTTGTTTTCTGGTTGAATTTCTTCTTCCCCTACCCATGCTATAGATTCTTTTTGTGAAAGCCCATATTTAATAATATCATCACAAATATGATGAGGTAATTTTTTTTGAAACAACCAATACCCTATTTCAATATTCACTGTATAATTTCTTTTTTCTTTGTTTCATACCATATTTTACTATGGCTGCAAATGAATAGTTAAGTAATTTTAACCCACACTTTTGGATTAGCTGAGTCATCCCAGTAAAAACTATCACTTACATCAAAATCAGGAACTAAATTTAAAGTTACAAAAGTGTTACGTGAGTCATCCCAAATGGTGTAATCTTCCGTGATGGTTTGAACTGGATCCGTTGGTAGAGCAAAACTATTAGGAAAAGCAATTGGAGGATCCCACCACCCATTATTATTTAAAACCCAACTATCCCAAGGTTGTGCAGGGATAAACTTATCTATGTCTGATTTATAGATATTTGTAATTCCAGCATATTTTCCTCTATGAGAGCCGTCTTTAAATGTTTGTTTATAAGTCCCTAATTTTATATTATCTGAAACCCATTGTTCAGCTTGAGTTGATAAATCGCCACCATTAGCATCAACATCAGACTGAGAAACTGAAATAACTTCTAGAACAATATTATCATCATCTAAACGAGCAAAATAAGCCATATTTAATCCTATTGAAATTTGTACCTTACTATTACTACACCATCTCCACCAGGGCTACCGTGAGAAGGGGCTGGACCTGGACCGCCGCCGCCAGAACCTACGCCGCCACCGCCACCGCCGCCTCTTCCATCAGTACCAGCACTAGATGTAGGTCCTGAAGTAGGAGGATTTCCTGATCCCACTCCACCGCCACCTATTGGAGGTGCAGCACCGCCACCACCAGTTCCTGTTCCTTGTGCGCCACCGCCTCCGCCAGCGTAACCGACTGAACTTCCTGTAATAGATAAATTTCCTCCAGTGCCACCAGTGCCACCAGCACCACTACTATTTGCTCCTCCTACTGCGCCGAAACCACCGCCACCTGCCGCTCCTGAAGGAGGCGCTGTTGGGGAAGTTGTGCCACCATTATTTCCTTGTGATGGAGTTACTGGAGGGGTATTTCCTGCTCCACCAGGGGCACTACGAGAAGAACCTCCTCCTGACCCACCTGATTTAGCTGTTGAACCTCTATTATTAAAAGTATTACCTCCGCCGCCACCAGCTGAAGTTATTGATGAAAAAACTGAATTGGCTCCATTAGAGCCTTGGCTCGAAGTGCTTCTTCCGTTAAGATTAGCAGCTCCACCGCCACCTACAGTTATAGGAAACGTTGTAGCTGATACAGAAAGGCCTCCTGTAGCTGGGCTTGGAAAATTATGTCTCATTCCCCCTGCACCGCCACCGCCACCGTGATCTGAACCGCCACCGCCACCGCCAGCGACTACTAGATATTCCACAGTGTTAGAACCTGCTGAATTACCCAGTGTAGTAACTTCAAATGTTCCTGAACTTGTAAATGTATGAATTTTAAAATCACCAGAAGTTGTTATTGTGACACCTGTTGCTGCTATAAATACAGCGTCAACTGCACCATAAAAATCTGATAATGCGAGTGTCCCTGAAGTAGGAATGCCACTGTTAGCTGGAACGTTAGGAACTTCACTACCTCCACGGTAGTATTCACTCATAGCGTGAGGAGTAGAACCTCCAAACTCATCTACAAGATCTTGTATTGATATTGTTCCACTTGAAGGGACTGCCATAAACTATCCTTTCTTTAATTCATTAACTTGATTTTGTAAATCCTTTATAGCTTCTATTAGAACACCAACAATGTTACCATAAGCAACACCGAGATATTCCTCTCCATCTTTTTTTTCTGTAGAAACTATCTCAGGTAAAACTTTTTGCACTTCTTGTGCAATAACACCAATGCTTTTGTGTCCGTTTTTAACAAAACTTACACCTCTCATTTGTGAAACTTTATCTAAAGCGTTATCAATTGTTTTAATATCACTTTTCAATCTTTCATCTGAAAAAGCAACTACATCATCATTAAATGTAGCTTTACCTGCAGCAGACATATCAAAAGTACACGCTGTGATACCAGAACCACCATCACTACCTTTTATTAATAAATCAGCATCAGATACTTTTGTTTCTATTTCTAAATTATTACTAGCATTATTAAAGGCAGCTATTTCCGTGCCTCCACTTTTAAAAGACAAGTTGTTACCACCTGCGTCTAAAATAATATCACCTGCAACATCTAAAGTTAAATCGCCAGATGATAAATCTATCTCTGTTCCGTCAATTGTAATATTGTCGATAGTAACACCTGCGTCAGCGTTTACTACACCATTAAAAGTAGCTTTACCTGCATCAGACATATCTAAACTTAAAGCAGTGATGGCTCCTCCGCCATCATCACCTTTGAAAGCTATGTCTTTATCTTGAACAGCGTTAGTAATTACTAAATCACCTGAGTTAGCTGTAGTAACATTTGCAACATCAATGTTTGCAATTTTAATATCTATTTGGTCATCTGTATCAGCAGTTAAACTTGTATCTGCATCCGCATCCATGACTAATTCTTGACCTTGTAGGTCTATTGAACCAGCTAAAGAAAAAACATCAAACCAGTTTGTTCCATCTGTTGAAACAAGTCTAGTTGTACCATTAGCTATTGAAATTGTATTACCTGAAGCCCCTAAACGACAAGTCATTGCGTAAGGACCAGAGGATCCTGAATCTGTTGTAGCGTTTGTAATTAAATAAACTTTTTGAGTAGCTGGGAATTGAGCTATTCTTACTGCACCATGTGCCCCTGTTAATCTTATATGTGCGTTTCTAGCTTGGTTGTTTGCTTGAGATTGTGGTCCATCTGCATTCGTAAGAGTCGTGACTGCAGCGTCACCACAAGCTACATCGACAACACCAGCAATAGCAAACTCTAAAGATTGAGAAAAGTTGTTGTTTGTAATAGTACCCCAAGTTCCTGAATTTGCACCAGTTGCTTGTAACTCTATTCTTAAACTTGTCGAATATGTCGAACTCATAATATCTCCTATATAAAGTTAAAAATTAAAGTTTGTCAAAACTTTTATGCAGCTTTATGAACCTCTGTCCAACTAATATCGCTGTTTGAGTCGTCTACTTCTGACCAGAAGGTGCCTTGTAGAGTACCAGTTGTACTTGTAGCAGAAACTCCAGTCACTGTCAAAGTCGAACTTCCAACTACTGCTACTGTTCCAACATTAGAAGTGGCTGATACGCTTGGAGCCGTGTAGATTGTCTCTTGAGTTTCATCACCAAGGCTTGCTGTCATTCCCACTCCTGTAACAAAAACAGAAGTTTCAACAGTTCCTAAAGCAGAAGTTAAAGCGTTACCACTTGGGAATACAACAAATTCAGGATCAGCCTCTGCTGTTCCAACAGCCGACTGCATGGCTGTTTCAGAACCAGCTACAACAGTGATTTGTCCATCACCTGATATAGAGAAAGTTCCTAGTGCAGATGTTGTGCCTAATCCAGTAACTGAAATGTTCTGATCGGTAGTAAGAGATTCATCGCCTATAGATGCAGTTAAAGCTTGACCTGTAAGAGCGAATGATCCACCTACAGCGCCCCATTGTTGATCACCCCAACCAATAGAACTTCCCGTATTAATGTCAGTATCACGGTTCCAACCTGTGGTTTTTGTTACAGAGGTTGTCTCATTACCTACAGATAAAGTAGTCCCTAATCCCGATACTGAAATGTTTTGATCTGTTGCAGGAGACTCTTCACCTAAAGATGCAGTAAGTGCAATACCTGTAGGAGCTACTTCAGCTATACCTGTACCAACAGCTGTCCCTGCTGTAGAGGTAAGTCCAATACCTGTTACTGATATGTTTTGGTCAGTGGCAACTGTCTCAGTACCTAGAGATGACGTGAGGCCATTACCTGTAACAGATACAGGTGCTTGCTCCGACCAGGCACCACTGTTCCAAGTTTCTCGGCCCCATCCTTGGATAGAGGCCATGTTTTATCTCCTATGCGATTCTTAAAATTGCAGCAGTTGCTTCAGCTGCAGGAAACGTAATTGTAAATGTTCCTGAAGTTGAAGACTTTACTCCACCAAAATCTAATACACAAACAGACGCATTTGTAGTTAAACCAGATACAGTTGAACTATTATAAATAACAGCAGCTTGCGCTGAAATAGTTGCACTTGTAAATGATATGTCATTAAAATCACATACAGCAGTATCTGTAGATAGAGTAGGGGTAACAGATGTTAACGATCCTCCACCTTCAGAATAAGTGCCTGAGTTTGCCACTTCATCAGTTTGTTGAAAAGCAGTTGTTGATTTACTTAATGTTGCTTCTGAGTCGTAAAGCGCTAGTTTAAAAGTGTTCCCTGTCGTAGCCGTAAAATTGTGTAGGCCTTTAAGGATTTCCACTTTGAAACTGTTGCATACAGCTTGAGTAATTGCCATAATAATCTCCTATGGGTTCCTTGATTCGAGAGGGATACGAATAACGCCGTCCCGAAATTCGTCTCTACGATCACGCCCCATCTCATATGTGGCTAGATCTGATACAGACTTGTTATACATATTATCATAGTATTGTATCATATCGGCTGGACCTTTCAAGTATCCAAGTGCCTCTAAAATACAACCATACAAAAGCACGTTTGGAGCGTTCTGACTAACCCAATTCGATGTTGTCGTACTGGATAAGACAGGTGGCTTGTACGTGTATGCGAGCTCTACAGTTAATGCAGCGTTCGGGGTTGGCGCCAACATATGAGTGTCATCGTCATATACAGCATAATACTTGGGAGTACCTGCTCCTGTTGATGTCCTATTCGGCGCAAATTCATTCATAAACGAAATATCTTTTTGTATCAAGAATGTTCTATTATTAGAACCATCTATTAGTTGTACATATCGAGTAGCCTCCCAATCTGCTGGTAAAGGTAAAAAGGGATTGTTTACAGTAAGTGTTGCTGTGTCATATCTGCGGTAATAATTTAAATCTACTTGTCTGCGTAATTTATCTTCAGTAGATTGTATAAATTGATTTATAATTGAATCCGATAATACATCAGAAGATGTTTCAGTATAATCTCTTACATTAGATAATAAATCTGAATAATCGGTCATGATGTACTCACTGTAACATTTCCAGTAAAACTCTGCAATCTTGTTTCTTTAGCATCTGTTTTTGGTTGCATGCCAACGCTAGCAAATCTATTGGTGTTTACTCCAACTAATCCTACAAAACACGTTGAATTAGCGATCTGTGGCTTTGCATATTGTAAAGACTGAGGATCAGTTGGATGATATCTAGGATCTAATTGTGGGTGTTTTTCTTCATACTCAGAAACATGAACCCTAGATCCGTTCCATTCTTGAACCATCTCGTTGTAAGGAAAAGCCAATCCCGATCTATCTGATATTCTTTTAGCATATCTACCGCTTGAATACTTAGACATTTAAACTCCTGGTAAATAAGTTTTTGGTGTTAAAAATAAACTTGTTCTTTCTCCGTCTTGTGCGGCTGCTCTTTGAAACTCGTCTTCATAAATTTGTTTTAGTAATTGAATTCTGTCTGGCGCTTTTTTCATAGCCATGTAATAAGCTAATCCAGCGGTTATACATGGAAGAAAACGAAAAGGAATCTGAGCATTATTGGTGTAATCACCAGCATCAAACATGCGAACAAGGGCATAATAACGTAGAGTATACGTTGTATCAGCTGCAGGATATAGAAATAGTGTTGGGTTTATCGTACGCTCAAAGTAGTATTGAGTTGGTCTTCCGCCTGTTGTTTTAACGGTATAATTTAAATATGTAGCTCTGCTAATTGAAGTTGCAGAATAATCATTGTTACTGCTATCTCTAATTACAACATCAGTAATATCTACTATTTGTTGACTGTCGTTTGCACCAGATCCAAATAAATTTGTTCCAGTCAAACTTGTTGTGTTAGCAGCAATAGTTTTTTCTTGTAATTGTATTGTCCAAAGATTTAATCCTCTATTAGCCCACTCTGCTAATAAAAGATTTAAAGAACGTCTTGCAGTTTGCAGATCGTATCCACTACGAACTTGCAAACCACAACGTTCATATGCTTCCTCAGCTATATCATCTATGCTGAGGTCAAAACTAGCTGTTGAAGCGTAAGTTGGCATTAGCCTCTCTTCTTAGCTTTTTTTACTTTTTTCTTTTTACCCTTCATGACTTTGCCGCCATTTTTCATGCCCATAGCCATTGCTTTTCTGGGAGAAACATTCATCATGCCTCCGCCTGCCATTTTCTTTTTAGCTTTCATAGCAGATCCGCCACCAGCCATTTTCTTTTTAGCTTTCATAGGACCACCCATAGCCATAGCCATAGGATCTTTTTTCATCATCCCACCGCCACGTTTTTTAACTACTTTACCACCACGTTTCATGGTTTGTTTCTTTTTACCCATCATGTCGACCTCCGAATATTCGTTTATAGGTTTTTGCTCTAGATACCACAACGTCTTGATAGTATCCTTTTGGCCACAACTCATAGTAACCAATTCTGTGCAGTTTATCAGAAGCTTCTTGTAATTGCGAGAACTTTTGTGCTAGCATCATACTGTACTCTAGGTTGCTTTCTACAATAGGGGTGTCCCCATTTGGAGTGACAAGGAATTCTTGCTCCTCCTCATTGGCTGGATTGCTGGGATGAAAACCCATAAAAAATATATCCTTTTTATTATACCACTTATTGTACGCATCTATTATGTCCTGAAAATCTTCAAGAGAGTAATTAAAGTACGGATCACAAAATATCAATATCTCATGAACAGAAAAATCCAACTGCTTTAAATGACAATTAAGCTCTGCTTTGTATTGTTTAAATTTTCTTTTTACTTCAACAACTACTTTGTCATCTTTCCAAGTTTTCTTAGCAAAAGGACAAGCTGGAAAACCACCTAAATGTTTATTAGGTATTTCTAAAAAATGCTCGGACCACTTACGTACGTCTTGTTTTACGTCCTCTTCTAATGGCATCTTTACCTTTCTTAAAAATACTTGCTACTTGTGTTTTACCCATAACCTTTGCTCTTTGTTCGCCTACGGTTAAGATCTGAATTTTTCTAGCAAAAGGTTTATTAATTTTTTTAACTTTTGCGACAGTCCTCCTGGCATCAGTAGGAGTAGCAAACTTAATACCCACAGTGTCACGTGGATTTTCGTCAGTATAGAGACGTCTTCCACTACCTTTTGGTTTCTTTCCTGTGCCTACTTTTGGATCTTTTTTAGAAGACACCTCTAAAACCAAATCCTCTCTGTGCTACACCAGCTCTTCTTTGATCTGTAATTAATCCGCCTTGAGCTGCAAATGTTTTAACGTTAGTTGGTTTACCTCCAACACCTTGTGGTTTACTTCTTTTTCTTTTAACTGCTGATCTTCTTTGACTCTCTGTCATTCTGGCTGCTTTAGCCGCTGGAACACATTTTGGATATTTTCTTTTTCGATCTGCTTTAAGTTTAGATCTACCACATTTAGCAAATCCGCCACCTTTTTTCTTTGATCCAATATCAACCCAATCTTGCTTGAACCATTTTGCTAAACCTTTATGACCAGACATTAGCTAAACTTTGTTATTTTTCTTTTATTCTCTTTTATTGCCCCACAAGCTCTTGCCATACCACCTTTATTAAATTGTGATATTTTTTTTCTGTCTTGTGAAATTTTGTTAAAATCTATTATCTCTCCACCTTTAGCTTTACCTGCTGGTTTAGGTCCTTTAAAATCTTTTCTCTTAACACCACTTGGATCTTTGATTTTACCTGCACATATTTTAGAAGCGTAAGCATTTGCATATGCACTAGGATAAACTTTAAATTTTCTTTTAGCTGCCGCTTTTCCTCTTGGACATAATTTTGTCATCCTTGCCCCCTGTATTTTACATATTGACGTCTTTTGTTTTTGTTCTTTGGCCTACTGCGTGGAGAACGCCCTATACTAGTCCTTTTTTTGACAGGTGTAAAGTATTCGTTGCTTGGTGGTTTAGCCATTACATTTGTGATAAAGGGTTTTCTAATGCGAGTTTTATTCTCTTTTCAACCTTTTCTTCTAGCTCAGTCATGGCTTGCTCCAACTTATCCGTTAATAATTCCATGTCTTCCTGAATGTCCTTCGTGGTATCTCTTAACTCCTGGTTGGTTTCTCTCGAATCTTCTTTAACTAGTTGTTCAACATCATTTACTATTTTTTCTACTCGTCTTACATCTTGTCGAAGATCATTCTTCAACTCGTTAGCTACATCACTTACCAATCTAATTTCTGACATAATCATTTCCATCTCTTGCATAATCATATTGACTTCTGTTTGTATGAGATCTGTTTTGCTACTTAACTCTTCTTTTGTTAAATCTATTCTTTTATCAAAGCCAGATAGGTCTGGTGCAACGTATTCTTGTATTTGTTCTTTCATAGTGAGATAGTCTTTGTAAAATTCAAAGCCACCCCACAGTCCACCACCTAGTGTTGTTAAAGCTGTGATAATAACAAAGATCTTCCCGCCTTTGAACTTCAAACCCGCAAATTCTACTTCTGCCATTGTAACTCTATCATATCATTCATCATGCCGTCACTACCACCAAATAAATACCACTGCGCTATATTGTTATTCTGTATCTGTGCATCTGGTATCATATAGTCAGTAAAGAAATCTAATCGATCCTCCAGTTGTTTTTGTGATTCAAAAAAAGATTTTGTATCTCCTAACACTTGCATCACGATTAATGTTTTTAACTGATTTGTTGAGTCATATCTACCCTTATCGCCCATCTTCTTTACAATTTTCTTTGCAGCTTTTTCTTTTTTAGATTCTGGTTTTTTTAAAGGTTTCTCTTCGGCTTCACCCTTATCTTCTGGTTCTTCCATATCTTCTGGTTGCTCCTCATCTGCCTCAGTCTCTTGAACGCTCTCTTCCGATTCAGACTCCTCTTCCGCATTAGTTTCAGCTTCTGTAGAATCTTCTTCAGTAGACTCATCCACGGATTCTGGCTCAGCTTCAGCTTCGGGTTGAGATTCTGGTTCTGGTTCTGGCTCATTTACAGGCTCCTCCATTTCAGGTTCTGACTCTATTGTATCTGGTTCTGGTGCAACTTCAATCTCTTCTGTAATTTCTGGCTCTGGTGTTGGCATTTCTAACTCTAATTCCATCTCCATTTCCATCTCAATTTCAACAACAGCAACTTCCATTTCAGGCATTTCAATCTCCATTTCAGGTAGCTCCATCTCAAAACTAGGCATTTCCATTTCCATCTCTACAGTTTCGTAGGACACTTCTATGTCTGGCTCGTCAAACTCTGGCTCAAAAAACATGTCTTCACCAGGTGACTCTGGTACAACAATATCATTGTGATCAAATATATTTTCTACAATGTCTATAACCTCTGTTTCTGTACTGCCTCCGTAAGCTACCCACATCTCAACAGATGTAATTGATTGTGTCACTATTGTGGACACCACATTGTATAATACGTTTATACGCACATCATCAAAAAGAGGTCCGATTGCAAGGTTGATATCACGTCCACCTACTTCAATTACAAGCTTAGTTATTGTTCCTGCAAAATCAAAACCACCTGTGTATTCTTGATAACCACTAGTTACACCTGATTCTGATAATATGTCTGTACCAGCAAATACACTTGTATTGCCGTTTTTTCCTGTAATGTGCATGTAAATACGATCTTGTGCATCTCTTTTATCTACTTTTATGGAATAGTTTGTCCTGCCCCCGTTTTCGATGTCTAACTCAGATATGTCCACTGTTTGAATAAATGTTGTGCCCATGCCAGATACACCCATTGTAGATGTTGAATTACCAGATCCAGTTATCTGCGCACATTTATCTGTTCCTAATTGATAACAGTTGTTACCAGAAGGCATATTTGCAGGCCCTTGCCCACCCCAGTCTGTATCCATGTCGCCTTCATATCTAGGTATGACATATCCTGCATCTCCATCTAATATATTACCCGAATCTTCATTAGTTACTGTAACTGTTGTAGTATCTGTTGTTGTAGTAGTAGTTACGGTATGACCGTCAGCTTCGTATTCTATTGATTCTGTTTCTGTTATTACGATTGTTTCTTCTACTCCAGGTGTGCAAACACCAGAAGCAGTTACTGGACACTCAGCTCTAAGGGAAGAAGGCCACGATGCCAGAGTGCATAACCATAGCAGCAATAATAAATTTCGCCAGTTTTGACCCATCGCTCTCGACTCCTTCTTTTACTTTAATTTGTTTTATTTCATCATTCCATTTCGCATAGATTACACTGCCCTCTGGAATCATATCCATATTCTCTTTCCAACCAGTTTCTGCATCTTGACCAATAGAACCCATGTACGGACACGGCGTGCCTGCCATAGTCATGCTGTCCCAAACACGTGGATCTTGACATAGTATACTGACCGATGCAACTTTCATGCCTGAAGCATATAAAGATCTTGCTAATTTTATTCTTTCACAGTTTTCATCAGTCACCGTAATTCCCGACGAAATTCCGAGGATCTGGGTCTGCACCGCCCCCGCCACCGCTGTCTTACAAACATCAGAATTATTTACAACAACACTTGGTGAATTTGCTGTAGGTGGTGTATTATTTGTAACAACAGTAGAGCTTACTGTATTTGTTTCTGCAAAAACTTGTGTCGATATAAATAATAAAAAAATAATTAGTCTTAACACTTCCAACGTCTCCTAGCTTGTCTTAGCCTAGAGTTTGGATCTTTTGCTGCTTTAGGAAATTTTTTCATTTGTCCTGCACTTCTAGCACAAAATGATTTACGACGCTTTGCGTCTTTTGACCCAGGCTTAACTTTTCCTGTCACAGCAGTTTTTAATTTAGAGCCTGGATTATCTCTTCTATATCTTGCAACACCAGCAGCGGTCATTCCCGCTCCAGACTTTGTGGAGCGGAAATACTTCTTTGTACGAGGTGGCTGTTTATCTCGTTTTCTAGCCATCTTACTCAGAATAAATTTTTTGGAACTCTGCGATAACAGTATACGTATTGCCTGAATCTGCTGCACCAGGTACTATTAAATTAATATCATTCTCATTCGAGTTAGAACTTGTGTTTGGCGGTAAGCCATTGAAGTCTCTAAAGTCCCAATAACCAGAATCAATTAAAGTAACAATCGGTATGTCTCCATCACTGTCTTCATAATCAAGACGAGCAAAAGAATCACCACCATCTCCGTTAGCACAAGCCCACCATAACTGTTGTATGGATATTCTTGTAACGGATTGACCTAATTTATTTGCAGCTAACGCCGATACGTCACCGAAAACGGTTGTGCCACCTGTTCCATCAGATTGCACTACTATTTTCACATAAGCTTTGTTGTCGGTTTGTTGAAGGATTGTTGGTCCTGTAACTGTATCAGCCATCGTCTACTCCTATCTTTCAACTATAGCACTTACGTAATCTACAGTTAATGACTTAGCTGCTGCCGCTCCCGCTTGTACAGCGATAGTTACAGTTAGCTCTTCATTATCTGGTAAATTTGTATTTACTACGCCAGTTGGTTCTGCATTATTGATTGAGTAATAGACTTTGGATCTATCTGGATCAATAAAGAAAGTTGCAGTGATAAAAGTATCATCTGCTACAGTTCCTACAGCTGCAGTTGCAGTTTCAGTGGAGTCCTTTTCTACAACAAAGTCTAAGTTCGTGTCGCCATCATCTTTTTTAAAAAACACACCATCAGATACTCCATCAATCGCAGTTGTGTCTGTGATTGTTAAGCCTAATAGCATGTCAGATTCCGTTGCATCACTTAATTTAAATCTTGCAGAGAAATAAGCTTTTTTACTTGTGCTTAATTTAAATGCTTCGCCTTTAAGTTGTAACTCTTCTGAATCGTTGTCAGCATCGTTAGTTGTAATTAGTAAAGCCCCTCCAGCCGAGCTGGTAGCTTGTATAACTTCACCTGAGTCTCCGCCACCGTCTGTTGATGTGATCGTCCAGTCAGTTGCAGTATACGTCATGAAGTCATTAAAATATCCGTAGAAAGTTTGATCCGACGGATATGGCATGAACATTGGTTGATTCTTTTTCTGCTCTGTAACGTCTGTGTTACCAGCCCATAGAATCATGTTCTGAAAATGTGGGTTAGCCATATTGCCTCCTTGGTTGTATAGCCCTCGTCATGCAGTCTCTATACACGTCTGCCTAGCCAGTGTGCACGACTAAATTAATCTAGGATACTTACTTGTACTATAAATAAAAAAAGGCGCTCTTACAAGCGCCTTTATCCTTGGGAGGATCCAATAAATTTTATGAACCTTGTGATCCGTATACACATCTAGGATCTGAAAATCCAAAGCTGTATCTCTCACGTGCTTTGTATCTCATGTTTCCTGTATCGAAATCGCCTTCCATACCAGTAGTAAGGGCAGCTCTTACGAAGTGTTTAAATCCATTAGGTGCATCAGTTTTAATGAAATATGCATCAGTATCTGTTAGATAATGGTTAATTGTATAACCATCTGGTAGCATACCCATGTTTCTGAGTGCATTGATATCATTGTCTGATGTACCAACTCTGAGGGTAGAATTTAATATTCTATCCGCTACAAATTGGATGTTTACTGGGATAATTAATTTTCTTCCCTGCATCGCAATTTTTAGTCCTCTTTCATCGATGAAACCAGCAATATCAATCATTGCTTGCTCTAATGAGGTTTCGTTCAAGTCAGCATCAGTTGAACTTCTGTTTGAGAAAGTTCCGCCTAAAGCAGTTGGGTGTGCAGTGTTTACTAGAGAAACACCATCACCACCAGCAGTTGAGAACGCATTGTTTAATATGTTCGCTGCTTTTGTTTGCTTTGTGTACGCCATTGAACGTGCTAATGATCTTGTGTAACGAGCAGATAAAGTGTCGTAAAGATTGTCTTCGACTGCTTCCTCAGTCAAACTAAATGCTAGTGCAATAGTTTCATGAGTATATCTGCTTGTAAAAGATTCTTGTGCAGTATCAAACTGTACAGCTGAACCTTCTTGTTTTACAGCAGCTTCACCGAAGCCAACTAACATTACTTCTTCTTCAAAAGCTCTGTCACTTGTTTCTTGATCAAAAATTTCTGCATGCTCGTTCTCATAACGAGAATACTCCATACCGAACAAGGCGTTAAGGCCTGGTTCTAACTCTTTCGCCAGTTGGGCTCTATTAATAGCCATATTACTCTCCTATACGCCTTATTACGAGCTACCAACTGTACCAGTGCCACCGTTAAGTTCGTGGTTGTTAATTTTTACAACAAAGATTGAGTTGTTCGCAGTTGCGTCATTACTCGGAGTGTCATAAAAATCAATCAACTTCACTTGTAGTGCAGCCGTAGTATTTTTGGAACTCGAATCAATTTCAACACCTGATATACCCGTAGTGGTGCTACCAGATCCGAAAACTAGATTACAGTTTTCATTTAAATTTGCAGCTACTAGATTTGTAGAATCTGAATCTTGCTGACAGATAAATAACTGATGAGGATCATCAGCTACAAATGCTATCGCATCAGATGCAGCCGTTCCGTTAGGGAACGTATTATTAAATCTAGGCTTTGATGTACTTGGGTCTGTATAGAAACAACCCATAAATACTCCTCTTATAGCGTCGCCTGCTGTTGCTACAACGACTGTTCCGTCGTTTGCTTGTTTAACTGGATCGCCAGTAAAAATTCCGCTTGCGCCACTTGCAATAGAGTATTTAGTAGTACCAGTAGTTCCGCCTGGGGCAGAACCAACTTTAGCTATTGGTCTTAAACCAAATGCTTGGTCTATGTTAGCCATAGTAGTCTCCTAAATTATTTCAGAGACATTGATCTCACTTATTGAGACTTCTTGCCCCCAAAAGTTACTCTGCTCTGTCTCTCTTGAGAGATAGGCATGCTTGGGTGCTCTTCTTTATGGAGATCATTTTCAATTGCCTTTGTCTTTGTATCAGTAAGATTACGGAAATATTCATCCCGATCCTCTTTAACCTCGATAGGACAACGCATTAAAATTAATCCGCCAATACCTATGACGCCTTTGTACTTACCGTCGTTGACAGATGGAAGATCCATTCTATCAGGATACTCGTCTGCTCTCACAAATTCATAACCACTTCGGAGACGGCCAATAATATTTTTTTCATCAGCCATTCCTCTGTACTCAGCTCGCACCCACCTATGATGAAAACCATCAGGTGGTTCTGGCGCTTCTAAGTTAGAAGGGGGTACCCAACCCCTTGGTCTAGAGACTTTTTCACGTGTCTCTGATTTGCGTGAGGGTAGTGATTTTATACCTTTTGTAGTCATGTTACGCCTCCTTCACGTGTTTTGCGTAGTCTTCAAGTGACACACCTAGCTTTTTAGCTATAGCAACTTGTGAAGGTGTGAGTCTCACAGTGCGGCGCCCAGATTTAACCGATCTATTTGCAGAAGCAACAGCCTGAGCGGGTCTGTCCTTCTTGTTGGTATCCTCAAACTTGTGAGGAAACTCATCTCGTATACGTTTATCTAATTCTTTATAATACTCATCTGACTTCCCGTCAAATCCTTCTTCTTGTAAAAGTTTTTTATGAATAGATAGTGCAGTATACGTCATTGCTTCGTTTGCACCAAACCAGGAGTTTTTTTCTGCCCAAGCCTCTGCTTTTGGATCTGGTTTAGCTTGTTGCAATGGCTGTTGTTGAACTGGTGGTGCATCTTTTTGCTCTTTCAATGCTTTTTCTCTTTGTGCTTTTGATGCATTAGCTCTTTCCTCTTCTATGGCGAGTCTAGCTATAGCTTGTTGAGCTTCTACTTGTCTCTTTGCATCTTTTGAATTTATTGCCGCTTGTAAAACAGCTTGAGCCTTTTCCATTTCAGAGGTTACTCGTTTAGAATATTCATCTAAATAACCATCATCAACATCTCTTACTTTAGATCTAAGATCAGCATTTTCTTTATTTACAGCTTCTGCAAATTTTATAGCTTCTTTTTCTCTTCGTTCTGCTTCTCTAATTTTAAAAGTAAGTTTGTCTATTCTTTTTTGTACGTTAGCACCGTAATCATCAACTTCTTTTTTATTTTCAAAATTTTCTTCTTCGACTTTGGTTTCTTCAGTTTGTTCCTCAACTTTTACATCATCTTTTTTTTCATCATCCTTTAATTCTACATCAACAGGATCACCAGATGTATCTATCGGAACCATTTTGTCTTTTTCAGACGCCACTTGTGGTTGCATACTTTTCTCCATGTTATAGTAAGTTCCTTGGTAAAATATCTCGAGGATCATCAACAGTTGCTATGATCTCGTCTTCATTTACTATTCTAAGTTCTCCGTCTTCAATCTTAATTCTAGAACCAGCATATGATGTAATTAATACCCAATCACCCTCTTTGCACCAAGGTTTACCATCTGGATATCTTGTTTTATCTTTGTATGCCATAGGACCAACTTTTAAAACTTTACAAATATTTGTAGTCATCTGTGATTCAGAAACTGTCTCATCAGTTAAATACAAACCGCTTTTTGTTTTATTGTTTAATTTTAATGGAAACAAAACTATTCTCCAACCCGTAGGAGTTGGTATTTTTTCTAACTCTTTTTTTTCTTTCTCAGCTTTCTTATTATCCCAAATATGTTTTGGTACGATAAGTTTTGGTTTAGTCATCTTCTAGCTCCGTTTTCTTTAGCAGGTCCGTGAGTTCCTGTATTTCTTGTTTAAGTGCTGCGTTTTTACCAGTCAGGTATTTATAATCTGACCAGTCTTTACACAATCCGCTAGTTATAGACTCTTCTACTTGTTTTTGTCTAGCAATTAATTGTTTTTTGTATTCAGTAAAAAAATTTTCTAACCGCATGATTTCATAAGATCAGCTAATTTTTTACAACGATTTGGAGTTTGTTTATTCCATTTGGAGTCTAACATCTCATAACTTGCCCCAATAAAATTGGCTTCCTGCAAGCATTTCCACATGTTACGAAAATTTTGGACACCATATTGTCCCAGCTGGAAACACATCTCCGCTAACACATGTTGAGCTGTTTCTGGTAGATCATCAATATTATTTTGAGTCATTAATTGTTTAGCTTGAGCTATCGCTCTGCTTAAATCTTTATCAAATACGGATTGTAATTCTTCTTCGGTATATTCTTTATCTGGAACAAAATTATCACCTACAACAACTTTATGGCCCCAGCCTATGGTGTCGAACCCCTCTGTATCTTGATAGATTTTATTTCTAAACCCTTCACTTAATTTTACTGATTTAGATAATTCTTCGTAACTCATTATTTCTTTTTAAACATTCCTATTGCACTAGATCCCGCCTTGATGCCGAAGCTTGCAGAAATCGCAATGTACAACAAATTGTGGTAATATGACGGCAGGTCCTGCAGGGCAAGAAAGCCACGATGTACATGTTCTTGTAAAGGCGTGAAGACTAAAACGGCTGGAAGTAGTAAAACAATTAATGCCACCTCATCTTTCCAGCTGCCTTTCATTTGGTCAACAGCACTTTGCTCCCATGCAACTTTTCCTGCAATTTGATCTTCTTTAAGTTTCTGTGTAGCTTTTATTTCAGTAAGTTTTAATTCTTGCTTTGCTTTTTTTGTTTCGACAAAACCCTTGACGCCATCAGCGACGACGCCAAGTAAGGGCTTTGCTAATAATTGCCAAACCATTAATTTAGATTGCTCCTATAATTATAATTACGATTAATGCTACGATACCAGCTTTAATCCAGTCTTTCATACTCCAGTCTGACCATTCTTTTAAATGATCCCATAAGTCTGATAAAAGTTTCATAGAAACCTCCTTTGTTAAAGTTGCGAAGTATACTACTTTACGCCCTTGAATGGAACTTTTTTAATTTGCATTTTACTAGTTTGACCTTGTGGTCCTGATCCTTTGTTTTGTTTTACAACAAAAGGTGAATAAGTAATTGCTGCATCTGATGCTACAATAGTATTTGGAAAAGGATTTTTAAAAGGCACCTTAGTCATTTTTGCATTTTTAAATTTCATACTTTTACCCTTCTTTTTATCGGCCCACCCCTTTTTAATCCTCTAGCTTTAAGAGCAGCTGTAGCTTTTGCTAACCCGCCACCTTTCATAAAACCCATTTTATTTCTTACAGCTTTAGGTAGCTTAGGTAGTCCTTTGTTATTTTTTGGTACTGGTTTTAATCTTTTTTTCATATCAGTGAATAGTTACGTTATCAGACATATCTTTTAACGTTTGTTCTGCTAGTTGTAAAGCCTGATAATCTTCCATGGTAATTTTTAAAAGATCCTTTGCTACAATGGCCATTGCCTCAAACATAATAAAATTCTGATCTAAGGAGAGATTTTTATCAATAATAAGATCTCTCAGCTCTATGATAAATCTACTAAGTTGTTCTTCGTTTGTCACTTTTACCTGCCTTTTTTAGCGCAATAGCAACAGAAAGCCTTTGTTTAGCTTTCTTTTTACTAATACCTTTCTTTGAAGCTAGAGTATTGATTGCCTTTTGTCTACTCTTACTTGCTTTAGCTCTGTTTAATTCGCTAATATTAGCAGATATCGTTCTTTGACTAGTTCCTTTTTTGAGCGGCATCTAATTTTTGTAAGTTTATATTTGCACGTAATTGTGCAATATCTTCTTGTGATTGAATTCTAGCTTGATCTGTTTTTTCTTTTTGTGCTAGTTTTTGTTGTTCCAAATTTAATTTTGAGAAATCAAATTGTGCATCAGCCTGGTCTTTCATCGCTCTCATTTGTAATTCTTTTTCTTTTAATGCAATAACTGGATCTGGTTTACCAGCACCAGACATTTGAGCTTGCATCTGTTGAACCTCAGCTAAGAATTGTGCTTCAAGAGCCGCTATCTGACCAACTTTTAATTCATCAACATTTTGCGCTGGTTGTCCCATTTGTTGTTCAGCTTGCGCTATTTGAACTTCAACTGCTTCCCTTGCTTTTAATGAAATGTGTTGCATTAGATGTTTATTTAAATCTATGGCTAAAGCTGGTTGCGCTTGCACGATTGGTGATAATCCAAATAATAAATGCGCTTGAATATGAGCGTCATGATTTTGCCCTTCGTATGCCTCAATCTTGTCTAAATCTAATAAACGTTGATGTTCCATCGTAGGACTCATTGGCTCTGGTTTATCTAGTTTCATAATCTTATCGATATCTGCAACACCTAAAGCCTCATACATTCTTCTGTAAGCTTCTTTGATATTATGTAATTGAGGTGCACTTGTAGCTAACTGCAATTGCGTTTGAGCTAATTGAATTCTTTGAGCCATACTAAACATGTTAGGATCTGCTACGGGGATCACGTCAATTGTATCATCGAAATCATCTGACTTAATCATTCTGTTTCCACCAATGACCGCATAAGGATACTCTGGTGGTAAATATGTCTTAATTACGTCAGCCAATAATCTGAATTCTTTTTTCATGGAGTAATAAATTCTTTTGTGAATACTGCTCATGATACGGGAACCACGTTCCAATAACGCTATGGTTGTTCCAACGGGTGCCCCTTGGTTTGCATCACCAACTTGCATATCAGCTATTTGTGCAAATCGTTGGCCTGCTTGCACCACAAACCCTAGAAGAGCGAATAATGTTTGTGATGGTTCTTTGTATGGTAATGGCATCAATCCATCACGGATTGCGCCCCCTGGTGCATCGACATCTCTAAACTCTCCTGGTTGTAAAGGTGAGTCATCGTCCCTGATCCGTAGACCACGGGCCTTGAACCCTGCTGGAAGATTCGATAATGTTCCAGAGTCAAGTAACTGTCTAAGAGCTTGAGTAGCAGATCTTGATAATCCACCAATCAAATGCACTAAACCAAATCCATAAAACCCTAAACCTTGCAAAAATTTGAAGTGAACAAAATATTCTTGCTTCGTGTAATTAGGATCATCCTCTTTGAAATTTCTTCTAATAGATAAAACTTTTCTAGTACCTTCATCAATTGTGACGATGTAGGGTATTTTTATTCCAGAATTTTCTTCACCGTTTTTATCTTCATATCCAATCAGATCTAAATTAACGTGAAACTCTAAGAGAGACATCATCATGCCTTCGCCTGTAGGTTCAACACCTTCAAGTCTATCTATTTTATCTTTAACATCATAGGCACTATAGGTCGTTGTATCATCATAAGGTTGTAACTCGATATCTCTATAGAAACCTGAAACTTGTTTTTTTCTAACTTCGTTTTCACTCATTTGCACTCGGTGAGTAATTCTTTCGCAGCTCTCAAGGTCCGTTGCAGAATAGGGAACTACAAGATCCTCGGCTGGTATGAATTTAGAGACTGCTCTACCAAGTTGTGCATCATAATAAACTTTTTTAAATGTTGATCCAGATAACGGTAAATAGAAAAGCATTTGATCCAACTCTGGAGTGTACTCTTGCATTACGTTAGTGATTTGATAATTCATAAAATCTTTAACTCTTTGAGACTGCATATATTTATCTTGCGTCTCTTCTCCAACTACGTAAGTTCTTACTGGCCCACTAGCTGGCATTAATTCTTTATAAGCGGTTGAACTAAACTGTGTAACTGCTTCTGCTAAAAGTGGATGAGACACGTTACTTGCACCTTGAAAAGGTTCACTTCTTTCTGTGTATTTAAAACCTAGTAAATCTAATCCTTGAGAATAAGTCTTTTCCCATTCTTCTCTTGATGCTTTGTCACTATCATATTCACCCATAAGATCTGACGAAATGTTTTGTAATTCAGTTTCTTCAATTGTCTCAGCTAGATTAGCAGCAAACTCAACTGGTGGTTCATCAGAAACCGTAACCTCTTCGGAAACAATTTCTATTTCTACTGGTTCTTCTTTTTCAATAGCGTCATCAATGGCCTCACCTACGACTGCCTCTATTTTTTTGTCAATATTATCAACCATAATTTTTTATAGATTATTTACGTATATAAATCCACCAAGAAATGGCATTAATACATTCTGGTATATTTTATATCCCCTACATAATTTTTTTTAAAATAAATACAACCAACTATAAAACCCATTTTAAATCCATGTTGTGAGCCTGTGCCCATATTTATTAATTCTTTAATATCACCATAATTTTTAACCATTAAATCATTAGACTTTGATTTAAATAGTTTTGAAAATGGCACGAAAAAAACAATATTATTAGATATGCTCATGGCCTTTTCTAAGAATTGATCATAAATACTGTATGGAGGATTTGTTATTATCCAATCTACTTTTTTATCATATTTAAAGAAATCTCTACCTAAATCTATTTCGCACCAGTCTTTATCACCATTTAATTGATCGTAAAAAGCACCCTCACCTTTGCATGGTTCTAATATTTTTCCTTCAGGTTTAAAGTATTCAATTATTGATTTTGCTGTTTTAGGATTTGTCATAACTCTATCTTGTTGAGTAGCATTTCCTGTTTTATTAGGTTTTGTTGGTTTCAATTAGTAATAAACATATTTCTTTTTCTCACGTGGCTGATCCTCATAATCATCATTTAGTGATATAAAATTACCCTGACGATATCTCATCAGGGCTTGTGTCATTGTATCAACTAAATCATCATGCTCACCATAAGGAAAAGCTGCACATTCTTCAATCATTTCTTCAGCAAAATGTTTTTCTGGTGCCCACACTACTCCGCTTTCAAAAAGTGGAGCTACTGCGTTTACACGTGAAATCTTATCGTTACCCTTTGATGGGCTAAAACTTACAACAGGAATTCCTACTTGTCTAAGTTCTTGAATTAAAGGTTGTCCACTTGCTTTTGCTTCAACAATAATTGTTTCAGGCTCCCAATATTTGTATTGTTCTAAAGCAACTTTTTTAAGTTCAGGAAACTCCCAACGATCCTTTATGCAATCTAAAAGTATAATATTATCTTTATTAAACTCACTACGGAATATACCCCATGTGCTAATCGCACTAAAGTCAGCCGTTTCTTTTTTACTAAAAGCAGTATTGTAACTTTGTATGACATGTAAAAGTGGAGGAACTTGGTCTTTTTTCCATGTCTTCCACCATTCTCTTTTTACGATTGCACCTATCTCAGAAGTTGGTTGTTGTTGATATTGCGCTTCCCAAGACATTATTGGTAAGTTTGCCTTAATTTTTTCTAATTCTTCTAATTTCCAGTATTCAGGCCATATTGGTTTTCCAGATGGTAGTATTGCTGGAAACTCTATTACTTCCCATTCATCTGCATTGGTTTCTCCTGCTAATTTTATCAACCTACCTGTAAGATCTCTTTCAGACCATCTAGTCATAACAATAACTATTGCACCTCCTGGCTGTAATCTTTGTCTTGGTCCTGACAAATACCAGTTGTATGCATTATCAAAAGCAGTATCATTTATATTTTGCTCTGAATGAGGATCATCTATAATTAATAGATCCGCACCTCGACCAGTAATAGCACCGCCAGTACCAGCACCAAAGT
>LULO01000292.1_pt1 | contig 22148 bp, 21 predicted proteins | sample 728121 | NCBI WGS metagenome assembly LULO01 (sample SAMN03860287, study PRJNA289734) | marine metagenome | biome: seawater column; feature: ocean; material: water; isolation source: Red Sea water column Station 149 - depth 50m | place: Saudi Arabia: Red Sea | collected 2011-10-15 | depth 50 m | reverse complement strand
AGATTTAGGATCTAGTGAGCTTTGCTCGTGGAGGTTCGAGTCCTCTCATCCGCACAAATTATAATTATTTATTTTGGTGGAAATTCTACAATAAGTTCTGTTGAATTTGCGGTTGCATAAATTTTTCCATCTTTATCACTTAATGTGCCAGTAACAAAAATTACTCTTCTTCCTATTTTTTCAATCTTTGCTGATGCTGTAACTTCACCAGTGGATACTGTCATAGGCCTGAAGTAATTAACTCTTATATCTGTTGTCATTGTCAAAAACCCTTTATCAAGCTGACAGTTAGCTGAAATACTATTACAAGAATCTAACATTGTGGCTGCTAAGCCCCCATGAACAGTTCCAAGGGGATTGTAATGAAACTCTTGTGGTGTAAGTGTAAAGGTTACCTGACCTTTATCGTCTACTTCCATCTGTGAAGTATCCATTAGAGCACCCATTGGAATGTTTTCAACTGGCAAGTTTATAAAGAAATCTCTTCTACCATCTTTATCTAAATTTACTAATTCCAAGACTAAGCCTGGAACTAAATCCCATTTAACTATTCTTTCATTCATCGTCAGATTCCGATGCTCTTGTTTGTAATTCAGATACAATATCTGCATTTGCTAATGTTGTTACATCGCCGAGCTTTCTTTCTTCTGAAATATCTTTTAAAAGTCTGCGCATGATTTTTCCACTTCTAGTTTTGGGTAAATCAGCTGTTATAACAATACTTTTTGGTTTAGCAATTGGACCAATTTTATCACTTACGTGCTGTCTAAGATCAGCAATTAGATCTTCATTGCCTTCATCAGTTCCAATTAATGAAACAAATGCGGCAATAGCTTCTCCAGTTATTTCATCACTTCTACCAATTACTGCAGCTTCTGCTACTGCTTGATGGGAAACTAAAGCACTTTCAACTTCAGCTGTTGATATTCTATGTCCAGATATATTCATTACATCATCTACACGTCCTAACAGCCATATATAACCTTCGTCATCATATTTAGCTCCATCACCAGCAAAATATAAACCATTATGTTGTGACCAATAAGTGTCTAAATACCTCTGATCATCTCCATAAACAGTTCTTAACATTGATGGCCAAGGAGATTTTACAGCTAAAAAGCCTCCCTCACCTTTGCCTACTTCATTTCCATCATTGTCAATAACAATTGATTCGATACCTGGTAGTGGTCCGCAAGCAGATCCAGGTTTAGTGCTTGTCACACCTGGTAGTGGGGAAATCATTATTGAGCCAGTTTCTGTTTGCCACCATGTGTCAACAATTGCACAATTCTCACCACCGATATTCTCGTGATACCACATCCATGCTTCAGGATTTATTGGCTCTCCTACAGTACCTAATATTCTTAGTGAACTTAAATCATGAGCTTGAGGGTGCTCTACACCCCATTTCATAAATGCCCTTATTGCAGTTGGAGCTGTATAAAAAATGTTGACTTTATACTTTTCAATAATGCTCCAAAGTCTTTTCTCATCTGGTGCATTTGGTGCCCCTTCGTACATAACACTTGTTGTTTTATTAGCTAACGGACCATAAACAATATAACTATGACCAGTAACCCAGCCACAATCTGCTGCACACCAGTAAATATCATCTTCTTTTACATCAAAAACTTCGTGATGGGTTGTTGTCACTCCTGTTAGATACCCTCCTTGTGTATGGACAATACCTTTTGGTTTAGCAGTTGTTCCAGATGTATAAAGAATGTACAGCATATCCTCGGAGTTCATTACTTCAGGTTCGCAATCAGAAGACTCTTTGTCAGTTATATCGTGGTACCAATGATCTCGACCATCAGTCATATTAATTTCCTGCTCAGTTCGTTTAACAACAATTACATTTTCTACATATTCAGTAAGTTCCAATGAGCCGTCAACATTATTTTTTAGAGGAACAATATCTCCCCTTCTCCATGCACCATCAGCAGTAATAACTGTTTTTGCTTTTGCGTCATTGATTCTGTCTGCAAGAGCTTCAGATGAAAATCCACCAAAGACAACTGAGTGCACTGCACCAATCCTTGCACATGCCAACATAGAAACTACTATTTCTGGAGTCATGCCCAAATAAATTGCTACTCTATCACCTTTTTCTACACCAAGTTTTTTTAATGCATTTGAAAGTTTGCAAACTCGATCATATAGATCCTGATATGTAATTTCTTGCGTATCTCCGGGTTCTCCTTCCCAATAAAACGCAACTCTATCCCCATCAGATTCAAGATGTCTATCTAAGCAATTATAAGATAAGTTCAACTCACCATCTTTAAACCATTTGAAAAAAGGAGGGTTTGAATCATCTAGAATATCTGTTGGCTCTTTGAACCAAGAGATTCTTGTTAAAGCCTGTTTTTGCCAAAATTTTAATCTATCCTTACTTGCTTCGTCATACCAAGAAGATGGTGCATTTGCGTTTTTGACTAGATGTTCAGAAGGCGGAAATTTTCTATCTTCTTTAAGTAGGTTTTCAATTTTTTCATTCATAAATTCTCCCCTAAGAAATAGTATATATATCCGTAAAGTGAAAAATCTACTTAAGAAGTCATAAAATAATAATTAAACCCATCACAAAGAGCATTCCATGATGCATTGATAATATTTTCATGCACACCTATAGTGCTCCATTGTTTTTTTGAATCAGTAAATTCAATTAGTACTCTTGTTTTAGCTTCTGTGCCATCAGAGGAATCAATTATCCTAACCTTGTAATCAATAAGTTTCACGTTATTAATGTCTTTATAGTCATTTTCAAGTGCTGATTTCAATGCTTTTGAGAGAGCATCTACTGGGCCAACTCCTTCGCCTGTTTTTACATATCTATTATTATTTACGGTGATTTTACAAACAGCTTCTGAAACAACATTTTCTGAATTCCTTCTTTCCGAAAAAACTCTGAAACTTTCAAATTCAAAAAAATCTGGCTTAATTCCCTTTATTGAATTCATTAATATAAATAAAGAAGCATCCGCTGCTTCAAATTGAAAACCAATGTGTTCTAAGTTTTGCACTTGTTGAATTAAATCTTTGGCTTCTTCATTATTAATACTTAATCCGAACTCCTCTGCTTTTGTAATAACACTTGCTCTACCAGCTAATTCTGAAACAGTAGTTCTTGTAAAATTTCCAACTTTTGAAGCATCTATGTGTTCATATAGTGAGCTATCTTTTGACATACCAGATGCATGAAGTCCTGCCTTGTGAGTAAAAGCTGATGACCCAACATATGGATGCCTTGAATCGATAGAAACATTTACAAGTTCTGCAATATGGTTTGCAGTCTGGGTTAGTTTTTCAAGAGAATCTGAAGGTATTGTTTCATAATTTTGTTTTAAAGATAGATTAGGAATGAGTGTACACAGGTCAGCATTTCCAGTCCTTTCTCCATACCCATTTATTGTTCCCTGAACATGATCAACACCAAGATCTACTGCAACCATTGAGTTAACAACTGCACAGCCATTGTCATTTTGAAAATGAACACCAAATTTTGTTTTTGGATATTGTTCTATAACGTCAGAGAGAATTTTTCTAACTTCCTCAGGCAATGTACCACCATTTGTGTCGCAAAATATGAAACAATCTGCACCAGCTGTAACTACTGATTCAAGAATTTTTAAACTTGTTTCAGAGTCCTCTTTGTATCCGTCAAAAAAATGTTCTGCATCAAAAAATACTTTTTTACCCTTTGACTTTAAATATAAAATTGTATCAACTGCCATATCTATTGCACTGTCAACATCAGTTTGTAACGCCTTTGTAATATGAAGTTTTGAAGATTTACCTACAATACAGATATAATCAGTGCCTGAATCAACTAATGCCTTTACTTGTGGATCATCTTTAGCTAACAAGTCTAGTTTTCTAGTGGAACCAAAGCTTACAAGTTTTGCATTTTTTAGTTTTAACTCTCTTTTTGCAGTTTCAAAAAACTCTTCCTCTTTTGGTGAAGCACCTGGCCAACCACCTTCAATAAAACTAACTCCTAAACTATCTATCAGTTTTGCAATTGCAATTTTATCCTTCACAGAAGGAGAAATTCCTTCTTGTTGGAAGCCATCTCTTAAAGTTGTATCAAATATATCTATTTTCATAATTCCAAAAAAAAACCCTTGCAACGCAAGGGTAACAACGCTTAATACGTTGCTCCTAAATAATAATTATAATTTTTTTCATTGTGACAATATTACTTTGTTTTTCTTGATTGTCTAACAAAAAAATATACAGCTGTTAGTACAACGAAAGCTATAGCAATGTTTATTGGATTTAGAGGTCTGTCGTTGCTTGATATCAACTCGAAAGTTTTACTAGAAACTCCATCGGCTTCGAAAATGATAGTATTTTCTACGATGTTGTTAATGTTTGGTTTTGTAATTTCTCCAGGTACTTTAAAACCCAACTTTCCATCAAAAACATTTTCATAGCCCGATTGATTAATAATTTCATTTTCAGTATCAAATAACTCACCAAATGATCCATAAATTCTAAATTCTCCATCATTATTTTGAAAATCTATCTCTTCAATTGGTAAAAGTAACAAGGCTGTATTTTCGTTAGATTTTAGAAGTTCAAACTGGTCTTTTAGTTCATCTATATTATCAAAATCATTACGCACTAGTATTCCGAGATAAGCATCTTCCTGGAAAATACTTGAACCAAATCCATCTGGGAGATCTGTAATAATATCATTAAGACTTCCTATAGATGACTCTTCACCTATGTCGAGAGCATAAAGTTGGAGTTCTTCATTAATTAATAATTTTATAGAGTACTTTCCAGAAAAATTTTCGTTAAATTCAACATTCATATCCCATTTAATTTCACATGCTGAAAATACAAGAAAAGCTACCAGTAAATAAATTTTATTTTTATATTTCATTTAATTTCTCAACTAACTTTAACGCTGCTAATTTTCTATGGCTTATATTTGATTTTTCATCTAGAGTCATTTCAGCCAATGTTTTACCGCTAACCTCAAAAATAGGATCATAGCCAAAACCGTTTTTTCCTCTTGGTTCAAATACGATATTTCCCTTTAGAACTCCTTCTGACGTTATAAAATTTAACCCATCAAAATAACAAAGAACTGTTTTAAAAAAAGCACTCAGATTATCAGCCGTCTTAAGTTCATTTATTAATTTTTGATTGTTTTCAACATCTGTAGAACTTAAGCCTGCATATCTCTTTGAATGAACACCAGGCTGACCATCCAATGCATCTACAAACAAGCCTGAGTCATCTGAAATAATTGGAGATTTAAAAACCTCATAACATTCTTCAGCCTTTTTTTTTGCATTTTCTTCAATAGTATTTTTATCTTCAATCACATCTGGTATATCTTCATTAACTATCAAGGTGTGTTTACTTCCAAATTCTTGAAAAATTTTTAATAGCTCTTTGTGCTTATTTTTATTATTTGAAGCTAATAGGATTTCCATTTGCTTATTTTTGTATTTCAAATACTTCTTTTATACACTCTTTTCCAAGTTCAAAAAGTTGATCAAGATGTTCTTTTGGAAATGGCTTTCCTTCTGCAGTGCCCTGTATCTCTAGTATTTCAAATTTTTCATCCAATACTAAATTTAGATCAACCTCTGCATTGGAATCTTTTTCATAATCAAGATCTGCTACCAATTCGCCAGCAACAATCCCAACTGAAATGGCACCAACTTTACTTGTAAGTGGATTTTGATTTAATTTGTTTTCCTGGATCATTTTTTCAAATGTATCATTCAGAGCTATCCAAGCGCCATTAACAGAAGCTGTTCTTGTACCGCCATCAGCTTCTAGCACATCGCAATCTACTGTAAAGGAGTACCCGTTTATAATTCCTAAATTACAAACAGCTCTTAAAGATCTTCCGATTAATCTTGAAATTTCTTTAGACCTACCGGACTCATAAGATTTTCTTGATATTCTATTACCTGATGACCCAGGTAACATATTGTACTCTGCAGTTACCCAGCCCTTATCAGAATTTAGCAACCAGTCTGGAAGTCTAGTTGAGACAGATACTGTAACCAATACCTTTGTATTGCCTGATTCGTATAAAACTGAGTTTTCAGCAGAATTAATAAAATTTTTGGTTACTTTTATTGGTCTCATTATGGGGACATCCTTTCAATTTTCCATGAATTGTCTTCTGGCTTATAACAAAACCTATCATGTGTCCTGTTTCTTCTCCCCTGCCAAAACTCCCAATAATTAACTTCAATAGCAAACCCACCCCAAAAGTCAGGTCTTGGTATTTCTTTTCCTTCATATTCTTTTTCAAGCTCATCGATTTTATTCGTAACATCTTCTCTGGAGGAGATGATGTTGCTCTGTGCAGATGCCAAGGCACTTAATTGTCCGCCTCTTGGTCTTGTTTTAAAATATTCATCGGATACTTGTGAGTCAGCTTTTCTTGCTATACCTTGAAATCTGACTTGCCTATGGATTTCAGCCCAGTAAAAAATACCAGAAACATTAGGGTTAGCAAATATCTCCACTGCTTTTGGACTCTCATAGTGTGTATGAAAGATTAAATTATTATTTACGATATTTTTAAATAATACATATCTCGATCTTGGAACATTTTCATCTACTGTAGCTAGAACCATTGCATTAGGTTCGTAAATTTGCGTTTCAATGGCTTCATCGAGCCACTTTGTAAATTGTGTTATAGGGTCTTGATTTAGATCTTCTGATGTCAGATCTAGATCGCTGTATTCGTTACGAAGAGATTGAATCTTTTCTGAAAAATTTTCCATTAATTTGATTTAATATAATTTAAAGCTGATCCACTTTCAAACCAACTTATTTGCTCTTCAGATAGAGAATGGCTGGTATCTATATCCACTGTTGAACCATCTTCTTTCTGTATAGAGACTGTAACTTTACTTCCAGGACTTAAGTTTTCGAGATTTTTAATAGTTAATTTATCATTCTGCTCTATCTTTTCATAGTCAGCTTTATCTTCAAAGGTTAGCGGTAGTATCCCTTGCTTTTTCAAATTAGCTTCGTGGATTCTTGCAAAGCTTTTGACCAAAACTACTCTACAACCTCTGAACCTCGGCTCCATGGCAGCATGTTCCCTTGATGATCCCTCACCGTAATTTTCATCACCAATTGCAATCCAGTTTATATTATTTTCATGGTATGTTTTTGCAAGATCCGGCAATGTCATAATTTCATTGTTAAGGGTATTAACACCTGTCCCTGAGTCTTCTGAAAAAGCATTATTAACACCTATAAATAAATTTTGAGAAATATTTTCTAGGTGACCTCTAAACCTTAACCATTTACCTGCAGGTGATATATGATCAGTTGTACACTTTCCTACAGCTTTCATAATTACAGTCATGTCTACATAATTACTTTCATCAAATGAGTCAAAAGGTGTTAAAGCTTGTAATCTCTCAGAATCTGGACTTATAACAACTTCAACTTCACTATTATCTTTTGGCTGGACAAAACCTTCCAAAGTGCTTTCAAACCCTTCTGAAGGGAGCTCTTCTGCAGTTGGAGGTGAGAGCTTTACCTCTTCACCGTCTTCGTTTATTAAAGTATCATTAAGAAAATCGAATTCTAGAGTTCCACCTAAAGCAAGGCCAATTACAGTTTCAGGTGAACCAATAAAGGATAGTGTTTCCTTATTGCCATCATTTCTCGCTGGAAAGTTTCGATTGTACGAAGAGACAATTGTGTTAGTTTGTCCTTCTTCAATATCATCTCTCTTCCACTGTCCAATACATGGTCCACATGCATTCGCGAGAACAGTAGCACCTATTGCTTCAAGATCTTTTAGGTATCCGTCTCTTTCAATAGTTGCTCTAGTAATTTCGGATCCTGGAGTAACCATAAGTGGGACTTTAGATTTTAAACCTTTTTTGGCTGCTTCTCTTGCTATAAAAGCTGCTCGACCAATATCTTCATAAGATGAATTAGTGCATGAACCTATAAGAGCGTTTGAAATTTCTAAAGGATAACTATTTTCTACAGCATCATCTTTCAATTTTGATACTGGGCGAGCTAAGTCTGGTGTATGTGGACCCACAACGTGTGGCTCAAGACTATCTAAATCAATTTCAATAACTTGATCAAAATAATTTTCAGGGTTTGCAACAACATCATCGTCTGGAGTTAACAAATGCATATTTTCCCTAGCAAGAGACGCTATGTCTCCTCTTCCTGTGGCCTTAAGGTATTCCTCACCTTTTACATCAAATGGAAATATAGAGCATGTTGCGCCAATTTCAGCACCCATATTTGTTATAGTTGCTTTTCCTGTAGTAGAAATAGACTCTGTTCCTTCGCCAAAATATTCAACTATTGCATTCGTGCCGCCTTTTACGGTCAAAATTTCTGCAACTTTCAAAATTATGTCTTTGGGAGCTGTCCAACCACTTAATTTTCCTGTAAGTTTTACCCCAATTAATTTTGGTATTTTTGTATTGAAAGGCATACCAGCCATTACATCAACTGCATCAGCTCCACCAACTCCAATTGCAACCATACCCAGCCCCCCTGCATTTGGTGTATGGCTATCAGTTCCAATCATCATTCCACCTGGAAATGCGTATTGTTCTAAAACGACTTGATGAATAATTCCTGCTCCTGGACCCCAAAAACCAATATTAAATTTTTCAGATGCTGTTCTTAAAAAATCAAACACTTCTTTATGTGTTTTATTAGCTACTTTTAAATCACTATTTGCACCTTCATATGCTTGAATTAGATGGTCACAGTGAACTGTAGTAGGAACTGCCGTTTCAGGTAGTTCGGCTTGCATGAATTGGAGCAAAGCCATTTGAGCAGTTGCATCCTGCATTGCGACTCTGTCAGGTAGAAAATCGCCAAAATCTTTTCCTCTATTTAATGAAATATTTTTGACATCTTTTGCATGTCCGTACAATACTTTTTCAGCAAGAGTGAGAGAGCTGTCTTTTCTCGTCTTAAAATCTGAAATTTTAGATTCAAGATTTTTGTAAACTTCTTGTACTAATTCAATATGTGTTTTTGAAAGATCCATCAGAATAATTATATATTTAAATGTGCCTAAAGATGAACTTATCTAAATTCTATACAAGTATTTTTAAACTCACAAAATTCACACCATTCACCAACATTATAATTTGGACTTAGTGCATCAAAAGGAATCCACGATGCTGGTTTTTTTGAAATATCTTCAAACTTTGCTTTTGCAGATTCAAGTTCGCTTAGTCCAAACCTTCTTTCTTTTACTGCAGCTTTGTTATCAGAAACATAGATATGCAAAACTACAATTTCACTTTCAGATTTCATAAGTTGCGATGCACCTAAGGCATAAAGTTGAGCTTCTAATGAATCTTCTGGAGTTTCTGGTCGTGTTTTTAGCTCGATAATAATTGGTGTGTCGCCAAGTCTTCCTGCCAAATCAGATTTTCCTGTATAAATTGTTGCTACTTTTTGATCAACGATTTTACCATCTCTTAAACCTTTTCCATCAACAATGCATGTAAAGCCCAATATATATTCAGCTTCTTTAATTTTTAAATCATCATAATTATTTAATTGTGAAACTAGCTGTTGATATTTTAAAAAGAGTTGCTCTCTAGTAACTTCATCTTCTTCGTTTGTCAATTGATTAAAACTTTCAATGTTTTCATTATCAGAAAAATTTTCATTATTAACTAAAAGCTTTTGTGAAAATTGGTGAAACTTCGTTGCTGTTGATTCTGACTCATATTCAACATAGTCTTCTCGTGGCAAACCATATTGAACATTCCAAGCAGTCCTTCTCTCGCAATTAGAAAGCTTTACTAAATTTGTTTTTGAAATTTTCACTTCTCTAACACGATTTGTTATTTTATCAGCATTTATCAGTGGAAATTGTCCACACCTTGAGGATTGGTCGCAATAATCACATTGTTTACCTGGATTGCGTTTTTTTCTTTCATTCAAATAATCTTCTAAAATATTAAAGTAATCATCAATAATTTCATCAGGGTTTTCAACTGATTCGATTTCTACAAGATCATCTAGTTCAATTGCTGCTGTATAAAATTCTTCATTATCATTTTTAAATTTTGTAATAATAGCTCTGTCAATTAATTCGGGTTCTGGATCATGAGCTGTTTTTAATTTTATGTATTCATAATGATTTTCATCTTCAAACTCATAAGCAAAATGCGTAGTGAGCCCATACTCTTCACCATCAATTTCCTTAACTGCCTGTTTAACTAAATATTCATGATTAAATTTAGAGTTTCTTTTTGGATAAATAGTTCTGAATCTTGAAAACAAATCCGATAAAATCTTTTTTTGAATTGTGTCATAAAATTGAAAGTTATTCTCTTCAGCAACTTTTATAGATGTTTCATCAAGGGCATCATTATTCTGCCAATCAATAATCGCATTATTTAAATCTTTCCATCTATCTAATTTTGGACTAGCTAATCGAGTTCTTTTCCCAAAAGAACTGTGGCATTGGGAAATTTTCTTGATTTGATTTGTTGAATATGTATTGTCTCTGTCAGGCATAATAAAATTATAATTCACAAATTTTTGCAAATCTGCGGTTTCAAAAGGCCTTAATGACTGCCAAAACTGTCAAAATTCAATCTCACTTTACTAACTATCTGTAGAATATATATATGGATAAAAGAGTATCTAAAAGCTTCAAATCAATTTTTAAAAACTTTTACCCAAATCTTGATGAAAATGAATGCAATAAAGCCTTGGATTACTTTTTATTCACATTAGAGAAATTTCCAGACAAGAGTAATATTTTACAACTCAAGCTTTTTCTTTATATTTTCTCATTTAGGCTTAGAGAGCTTTTTATAAAAAACAAAAACATTAAGAACTTTTTCTCTTATCTCCAGGGATCAAATGTCTTAATTTTACGAAAACTTGGTATCTATATATTTGTATTAATGGGACACTGTATCTCGAGATCGCTTGATGGAGAGGGGGTTATTTACAACAAACTAAATTATCCAAAACACAATAATGCAACAGTAGATAAGAAATTGCATTCGCTTCCTGAAAAAATTCAAGTAGCAGTGATTGGTAGTGGAGCTGGTGGAGGTATAGCAGCACATACTCTATCAAAAAAATATGATGTTGCTGTATTTGACAAAGCAAGTTATCTAAATAAAGAGACAAATAATGAAACTTTTGGATATCATAACTTTTTTGAACACTATGGACTCAGTGCTACGAGAGGGTTCGGAATTCAACTCCTTACAGGAAAAAGTATAGGTGGTGGTACAAGCATCAACTGGCAGACATCACTTGAGACTCCAACAGAAGTTTTGGATGAATGGGATCAACTTACTCAACAAGAAGATTATTTTAATTCTGATACATTTAGAGAGAGCATCAAGCACGTAGTTGAAAATCTTGGAGTAACTACTGACTTTAACCATATTCCATTAAAAGAGGAAAAATTAGCAGAGGGATTTGATAAAAACAATATTGGCTATCGAGTCATTCCAAAAAATAATCGTAGTACTCATGGCATGGAGTGCGGTTTTTGTGCGTTTGGATGTGGATACGAAAGTAGAAATTCATCTTATAAGGTCTGGTTGGAGAATGACGATTTCAACGGGGATATTTATAGTGATACAGGTATCCAAAAAATTATTATTGATAACAACAAAGCTACACACATTGAAGTAGAAAATAACGGAACAGTTTCAAGAATTGAAGTTGAAAAAGTTATTCTTGCAGGCGGATCGTTGAACACTCCTTGCATTTTGTTAAATAGCGGATATAAGAACCCGCAACTTGGTAAGAACCTAAAGACCCACCCTGTTTCAGGAGTTGCTGCAAAATTTAATCAAGAACAAAAGCCATGGTATGGGAGCATGCAAGGAATGCATTCTGAGGATTTCTTGTTCAAAACCAATAATTATGGGTACTTATTACAAGGATTGCCGATGCATCCAAGTATCTTTTTCCCATATTTTCCAAATTTTGTCTCTTCAGCTGATGATTTTATTGAAAGTTACAATCATTGGTCTGGAGCAATTGTTCTAACATCTGATACAAGTAGTGGTTCTTTAATTCAGAATGGTCCACTCTGGAAATATAAATTAAATGATTTTGATAATAATCATCTTCTTGATGGACTAACCCAACTTGGAAAATCATATTATCTTGCTGGTGCAGAGGAAATTATGGTTTCTGCTTCCCCAACAATGCATTGGAAAAGAAATGAAAATGAAGATATAGAAAATTTTATAACCAATATTTTATCAATCAAAAATCAACCTTATAGATTGCTTTTAGGTTCAGCACATCAGATGGGTACCGCGAGAATAAACCCAAACCCAGAAGACGGAGTTGTAGATTTAAATGGAAAAGTACATGGTTTAGAAAATGTTTATATAGTCGATGCTTCAACTTTTCCAAGATGCTCAGGAGTGAACCCTATGGTTAGTATTCAATCTATGAGTCACTTTTTAATGTCAAAAATTTAGTTTAAGGATAATTCTTATCTGGTGCAAAGAACTCTGCTGCATCTAATCCTAAATCTATGAACATGCCATGAGCTTCAACATGTATTTGTTCATCCAATTGAATAACAGCCTCCGTATAAACTTTTTTATTATCAACTTCTTTAACCCAAGCATATAATTCAAATTCTTTTTCTACTGGTGTTGGCTTAAGAAAATTAACAGATAAATTTGCAGTTACAGAAAATATGTTGTGAATAACTGTTGAGTAACCCATCATGTCATCCAAGGCAGCTGATAATATACCACCATGAACCAGGCCAGGCCCACCTTCAAATCTCTTTGCAAATGAATACTTTGCGTAAACTTTACGATTTTTAATTTCTGGTTTCATTTGCATACTGTCTGTGTTGTTACCGCTGACAAAAGAAGAATCAGGATATATATCTTGAAGCAGTGTTCCATCAGTCCAGCCTGAGGAAGGATCAATTTCTAGAACTTGACCAGTTATGTACTTATAATTCATTTTTATTTATATTAGATATGTCTTTTCTTAATGCCTCATTGATAAAAGCATTTGTTATATCAGATCTAGTTCTTTCAATAATTGACCTTGCATTATCTGCATACCTTCTAAGTCCTCCTGTAAGAGCATCTGGATAATCTAACTCATTTAATATCCCCATACCCTCTTCCATAATTTCTAAGTAAGTTTCAGCTTTTTTGATGTCAAGATTTCTTAAATGATCAAGTGCTTTTCTTCTCCACTCACCAATCGTATCTCCTATTCCTTGTATGTAGCTAGAAGGATGTAGGTTGAATTCTGAAAATGGTTCAATTGTTCCTTTAACTTCAAAATTGTAGAACATAACAGCTTCAACAAATTCTCTTTCGGCATCTAAAACATAGCCTGCATAACTAATTTCTGAAACTTCACTACAAATGCTTTTTAAATCATTTAATTTTTTTTGAGCACTTTTTATATGTTTTTCAGCATCAGATATATCGTTTCTATGAACATTTCTAATACTTTTTGAGCACTCACGAACTATCTCTCTAGATATTGTTAAAGACTGTTCACGAACATCATTTAATTTATCGAAAGTTGCTGATAAATTTTCTAAATTAGCTTCAGATTCGGACAATTAAACTGCTTGTTTTAAATATTCGACATTATCATCATGTGCAGATGAATCATCTACATAAGTGAAACTGTTTCTTTGAAGAGAGGATGATCGTACTTGAAATGCAGTGTATGCATAAATACCAAAAACTACATCAATAATTAGGTGGAAAACAAAAATTGGAACTGAGAGAGTTTGAAGAGCCACAAAAAAACTTGATAAAGCTACTAATCCCAATGTGATAAATCCTTTTCTTTGTTTCTCAACCATAAATTGATACTCATTTGAAATAGATTTACTAACTTTTGAATATTGTAGCTCGGGAAAAACAACCGCTACTGAAAGCGATACCATTAAAGCTATTAAAACTAGTGTAGAACTCATGCCCTGCCCTTACTGTTGTTGTTTTAATATTAACTAGTTTTAAAAAAATTTTCTCTTTTTAAAATTTATTTTCTTTGCCTTCTCTTAGTCTTTTAATATTTTCAGAATGTTTTATCAAAATTAAAACAAATAGAAAAACAAGAACTACCACATTAGATATTTCATTATTTATATAAATTAATAATGACACAGTTATCAAAACTGTTGCCAAACTAGCAATCGCTGATACACGAGTTGTTTTAAATACAACAAAATAGAAAAAAGCAAGTGCAGGTATATTAAGTAATTGAAACGTCTCTAAATTGAATAAGTCAGAATTATAAGGATTCATCAATACTGTTGCAACATAAACACCGAGGTAAACTTATAAAATACTGGGTAAATATGGCCTACAACAGCAGCCAGTCCGTAAACTAAAAAATATTGATCTTGATAGAAAAATATGATTGGAATAGCTCCCTTTAATAAATCTCCAAGTAATACAATTGCAGCAGACCCTTTTCCTAAAGTCCTTAATACGTTTGATGTTCCTGGATTACCACTTCCCTCAGAAGAAATATCTATGCCCTTAATTCGAGCTGTAATATAGGCAAAATTTATCGAACCAAGCAAATAACTGACTATTACTACTAAAAAATTCATTTATTTGAGTCTAATTCATTAAAAATAAATAAGATATACCTCGTTTATACAATTTACAAATTTAATCTTATAAATGTATGAACAATATATCTAAATGCTCTAACAAAAGAAGGTTTACATCGGAAAATGAAGCAAGAAAAGAAAGATTGTTTGTAGAAGAAGAATACAGTAAAAAATTTAGAATATACTTATGTACATTATGTCAAGGATGGCATTTTTCAACAATTAATTAATTATGATTGATATTTTATTTGGGATCATACAAGGAGTCACTGAATTTTTACCAATTTCTTCAAGTGGACATCTTGTTGTTTTGTCAGAGTTGTTTAAAGACAACAGTTTTAATACATATGAGATAGCATTTTTGCACTTAGGAACATTTTTTTCAATTTTAATCTACTACTTCAAAGACATTTTTTTGATCTTAAATAACCGTAACTCCTTGATAAAAATTTTTAAACTTATAGTTATAGGTGTAATGCCGGCTGCAGCTTTTGGATTATTTTTACCAATAAGTAATTTAATTGATGAAAGTAGCGCGATTTTAGTAATAACGGCAATAGCTTATATTTTTATTGCAAGTGTGTTGTATTTTGCTGACAAACTAGAAGAGGGTGATAAAAGTATATTAGACCTTTCACTAAAAGAATCTCTAACAATAGGATTTGCCCAAGCCCTTGCATTGTTTCCTGGAGTATCAAGGTCAGGAATCACTCTAAGTACAGCTCTGTATTTGAAATTAAAAAAAACTGAAGCAATATTCTTTTCACTTCTTCTTGGGTTGCCTACAATTTTTGGTGCTTGGCTTCTTACATTTATGCAGGCCACAGAACCTATTGATAACTCTTTATGGATACCTTGCATTGCTGCATTTCTTTCCGGACTAGTTGCAATCAGAGTTCTTATTAATTTTACAGTTAGTTCTAAATTGAATGTGTTTTCAATTTATTGCTTTTTAATGGGTTTAATTTCGCTGGGGACTTACTTAATTAATCTTTAGATCAATCGGTTTCTTTTTAGGTTGAAATTTCAAAATTTCATTAGCAATATCAATAACATTCTTGAAGTTTGGATTATTTTTATAAGCAAATAAATCACTTCCTTCAGAAGCAACAGTTATATCTTCTTGTAAAGGCATCTCTCCAAGAATTGGTACATCGAGTTTCTTCGATAGATCTTTCCCTCCATCCTTTCCAAATGGATAAAGTTTATTTCCATCAACTTCCATATATGACATATTTTCAATTACTCCAATAATGCTCGCATTAACTTTTTTAGACATAATTCCTGAACGCTCTGCAACCATTGTTGCATTCGTTTGAGGAGTTGTAACAACTATGTTTTCAAAATATTTTAAGAATTGAGATAAAGAGATTGAAACATCACCAGTACCAGGTGGCATATCTATAAGTAATATATCTATATCTTGCCATAAAACTTCAAATAAAAATTGTTCTATAGCTTTATGAAGCATTGGTCCCCTCCATATAACAGCTTCGTCTTGTTTAACAAAATACTCCATTGATATAACACTTAAATTATTGATTTTTGATGGAAAGATTCTTTCATTAAATGGAATAGGAGGAAATTTAGCTCCCAAAATCTTTGGGACTGAGTACCCCCAAATGTCAGAATCAAGAATCCCAACTTTCTTGCCAAGTTCATCAAACGCAATACCAAGTAAGGATGTTATAGTAGATTTCCCAACACCTCCTTTACCAGATGTGATCCCAATTATTCTTTTGTTTTTATGAAAGTTGTTTTTTAAATCTTCCATATCAATATCTGCCCCCACAATTGCTGAGACATCCGCTATTTGCTTTTCAGTTGGAGTTTTAAACTTAATCTCTAAATCATTATTTTCATTAATTCTTTGACGTAAAACATCTCTAACCCACTCAATCTCAGTAAAGTCGAGAATCTCGCATGATTTTTTCTTTAATTTTGTAATAGCATTTAACTCATCGAGGCTTCTATTAAATCCGGGATAGTTTATATCTTGAATATCCATGTTTAGTATTGTATTTATATTAGGTAATAACATTACATTATGATTAAAAGAAATTTACTGCTCATACTTTTAACAGCGCTTGTTGGTATCGCCGTGTTCAATGCTTCAAGTTCAGATGAGCAAGTCAATACCATTTCAGATATAAATAATGGAATTGAAGTTGATTCACTAAAACAGTTACATTCATTAAGTATTGAGGAAATCAAGACAGAGTTTGTCATTCTTAATCTTTGGGCTAGTTGGTGTATTCCTTGTCAAAATGAAGTTGATGAATTATTAAAAATTTCTGAACAAACAAATATAACAGTCATTGGTATTCTTGTTGATGACTCAGCATCAAATGGTAGAGAGTTTATTAAAGATAATAAAATTACTTATAAGAATGTACTAGAAGAAGAAGAGTCTGACATTGTATTATCGCAGTTCAGTTGGACTGGAATTCCGACTACCTTAGTTTTGGATAGAAATCTTTCAATCTTGCATACTCTTAATGGTGAAATTACGGCTAACGAAATAATTGAATTAACTAAATAGCCATTGTCTATGAGTAGTTTATAATTTACATATGGATGCAATATTATTTTGGAGAATTTTTCTAGTGTTGGGAAGCTTGGCTTACCTAGGAGCTTCGGGATTATTTGCATTAAAATTATTAGCTGCTGCTACAGGTAGAAAGAGAATAGTAGATATCTTTATCAGATAGATTGGTAGCGGGGGTAGGATTTGAACCTACGACCTCTGGGTTATGAGCCCAGCGAGCTACCAGACTGCTCCACCCCGCGCTGAATTACTAATAATAATAAGAATTAATTTAAACTCAAGAAATTTAATTGTTATTTAAAAGCTCTAGAGCAAGATCTACATACTGTTGAGCTTGTTCAACAAGATTTTGATATAAACCTAGATTTCCATTCTGCAATTCTTGTTGAGCTTTTTCAAAAGCTTTAGTTGCTTTCTCTAGAAGCTCAAGAGCGCTTTCACCTTTTGTGTCTTCGACATTCTCAGTTGCAAAATCACCACCGAAGACACTAGCCAAAGCCTCAGACAAAGATTCCTCCATGATTATTCTGTCTTGAAAAACAACAACAACAAATTTAAATTCTGGTAATGGGTTCTGCTCTCCCTGAAGATAAATTGGTTGATAATAAAGTATTGATTGATTTATAGGAACAACAAATAGATTACCTTTAATAACACTTGAACCCTGCTGATCAAGAAGAGTAAATATTTGAGAAATATCAGGGTCTTGGTTAATTCTTGTTGCAACCTGACTAGGTCCATCAACAAATTCTCCTTTTGGTAGTCTAAAGTCGATTAACTGTCCATAATTTTCTGGATCGGCATCTGCAACTAAAAATGACTGCATGTTTGGTCTGTTTTCCGGATTAAATGGTTGAAAAATTAGATAGCTTAAATCGCTTTCCCCAGGCAAGCTCATTAATAAATAATATGGCAACATTGGTTTGAAACCTATTTCAGTAAACTCTCCTCTTAAAGTAGCAACTCTTGGCGTTGTTGAGGAGTCAGATGGTATTACCCATGGATCTTCATCAGCATAAAATACTCTTGGATCAGTCATGTGATAATCTCTATACATATCGGATTGTATTGTAAATAAATCTTCAGGGTATCTTATGTGATCGAGCAAATCACTACTCATAGAACTTTTTGATGTAAATAGATTTGGAAAAATATCTTTGTATGACAAAATTAGTGGATCGTTTTCGTCAACAACATAGAAATTCATTGTGCCATCATAAGCATTTACGACTGCTTTCACTGAATTTCTCAAATAGTTAAAGTTCATAGGGAGGCCAGAATTTTCATTAATTCTTCCTGTATCAGCAGGTTGGGCATAAGGATATTTATCAGACACTGTGTACATATCAATTATCCAAAATAAATTTCCATCTATTAATGCTAAATATGGATCATTATCTGTGTACAAGAAAGGAGCTGCCTTTTTAACTCTACTTACAACATTTCTTTCCATAATCAATTTTGAGTCATCAGAAAGCTGGTTTGATATTAACAAATTTAACTCACTATATCGTAGTGCAAATCCAAGTCTTCTAAAAAATGAGCCTATACCTACACCACCATCTCCTGAATAATTTGTGTATGCAACTGACTGACCCTCAGTAGACAAGGGATAGTCGACTTCATCTTGTAAAGAGTTTACAACTACATATTCAACTGATTCAGCTGATTCCCCAAAATAGATTCTTGGTTGTTCTACCTCTAATTCACTGACAGTTGTAGTAGCGGGTACACCTTTTACATAAAAATCTGGCTGACCTTGGCTTGCAACATTATTTGCAGGACTAAAAACTACGCCATAACCATGAGTGTATTGAAGCCTTTCATTGACCCAACCAACTGCAGGCAAATTTGTTTGGTCTAATTCTCTAGCAGAGACCATGACCTGTGTTAGCTCACCATTAATTCTATAACGATCGACATCGACTTCGTCTAGCGCGTAGTAAGCTCTAATCTCTTGAAGCTGACTATATGTTTCAGCTAAAACAGTTGGGTCCCATAATCTAATATTGTCAACAGTTTGAGCATTATCAGAAATGTCATTATCTGTTAAATTAGGTGAAGCCTCAAAGGATTTTTCTTCAATACTATCTAAACCATAAGCAAGTCTTGTATAGTTGATATGGTTCTCAACATAAGGGAGTTCTTTGTTTAACTCATCAGGCACAACCCTAAATCTTTGAATTGCTGCAGGAACAACTCCGCCAACAATGATTGAAACGGCAAGCCACAAACTAATTGCAGTAGCTGGTAATAACCAGCCTCTTCTTTTAATGTTAACTAGCAACAATACTGCACCAAACAACGAAATTAATATCAGAAGATTTAACGCTGGTAAGTGCGCAACTACATCTGTGTAGCTTGCACCAAAAACTTTTCCTCTTGGAGAATACAGTAGCTCCATAGCGTCTAATCGATAAGCAAATGCTTTGAGTAAAGCTACAAACGCAAGCAAAACAGAAAGATGAGCTTTTGCACCACTACTAACCTCTGGCAATCTACCTTGACGAAGCTGAAGAGCTCCTGTTGCGATAAAAAATAAAATAATAATAAAGGAAGTAAAGATGACTAACTGAAATCCCCAAGATACAAAAAGTCTATACAAAGGTAATCCAAATACATAACTTGATACATCATATTGAAAAACTGGGTCTGCAACTCCAAAAGATTTTTGATTTATAAATAATAAAACCTGTTCCCATAATTGAGAAGCTCCAGCACCAAGAAATAATGAAAGACCAATTGCACCCCAAAGTCTATATTTTAAGAAACGCTCATTAAAGAATTCTCTAAACCTAGTTAATGGATCTTGAGATTCAAATGATAGCTAGAAGGGATGTAGCTGCAACAAGAATAGACTTTGTTAAAAGAATTTTTATCCACACTGAATTTAGGTCAACAGAATCAAACCACAAATAATTTGTAAAGAAGGTTGCTATAGCTCTTGCAATTGAAAATCCAATAATTCCAACAAAAACAAGAAAAGACAAGCCTCTTCTTTCGTTACCAGTATTTGTACCACCTATATTGACCATGTTTATATATTATTTATCTCTCGTCTTTAACGTGAACTATACTGCGAAATAACTGATAATGCTTCATCGAAAGAATCAACAGCTACTATTGCTGTTTTGTCGTCTTCAAATGGTTTGGCCTCTTCAAAATTCGCTACTGGAACGAGAATTAGTTCTGCACCAGCTCTTTTTGCAGCAATTATTTTTTGCTTGATACCACCGACAGGTCCTACAGAACCATCAATTTCAATTGTGCCAGTTCCAGCAACAATCATAGAGTTTGTTATGTCTTCTGGAATTAAATTATTGTATACATTTAAAGCCATCATTAAGCCTGCTGAAGGTCCTCCAACATTTCCTGTTTTAATATCTATTTCAAATGGAAAGTCAAATCTTTCATTTACAGTTGTAGCAAGAAATCCAACCATAGGTTCTCCTTCATATTCAACATGTTCTATAAGAGTGGTTTCTACAAACATTTGCTTTAACTCTCCATCTACTTCTCTAAGTAGACCAATAGAAACAGTTTCTCCAATACTGTAGGTTCTTAAGGTAGCTATGAATTCAGTTGTAGAGTTAATTTCTTTATTATTAATTGAATTCAGTAAATCTCCTTTTTTTAACTTTTCTTTCACTGGTGAGTCATCAAGTAGACCCACTACTGAAACTCCATCACCTTTTGAACTTATTTCATAACCCACATTCTTTAAAGCTACAGCAATGGCAACATTTTCAGATGTTCTCATATTTTGGATGCTAATTTCACTAAGTTCTTTAGGAGTAACACCATCAGGTAAAATTACTTCTCTTGGGTATAAATCATATGAATCATTGATTAAAGACCAAGCATATATTAGCGCATTCGCTTCATCTCTCCTCACAGTTAGTTGATAAAGATTACCTTCAAAATCAAAACTATTAATTTCCACATATTCTATTTCCCACTGATAAGGAGGTCCTGGAGACATAAAGTAATAATCTGTCTTAACAAGGGATAAGGATGAAATTGTTATAAAAATAATTAAAAAGGAAATAAGTATTTTTTTGTTTGTTTTTGACAAATTGTACATAGAAAGATTTTAGATTTAAAAAAAAATAAAGAGCCGGTATTGTACCGGCTCTTTATATCAAATAGTTAAATATTAACTACAAGCGCCCGCACTCCAATCAGTGTTTGCGGCTGTTGGCCCAATATATGGCCAAGCAAGTGTGTTAATACCACTCAAATTATCTGCTGTAGGAACTCCAACATATGTTTCTGTTTGACCTCCATCACGACCGAGATTTTTTATAGGCATCATTTGATCAGAACTAACATCAACATTAGCTGCTGCTCTTCTAATACCTGCTCTTGTTAAATCTCCACCTTTTATAGCGGCTTTGAGTACATCTCTTAAGTGATACTGTGATGTCCAACCAGCTGTAACAAACAAGTTACCTGTGTTTTGACCCACTGCTTCAAAAGTAGCTCTCATAGCTGCATGACCTGGTGTATCAGCTTCATACGGTTGTGTGAAAGCTGTTACATACATTGACCCAGAAGTAAATAACGGTGCCAAAGCAAATCCTTCTCTAACGAAACTGTCGTTAAATGATGGAGCTGCCATCATAGCTATTGGCGTTATTCCTTGTTGGAAAGCACCACCAGCAACTTGTGCCATTGCTGTAGGTCCTAAAGCTGGGAAATATGCATCGACTGGTTGTGTAACCATTAAGCCAACTGCTTGTGCGACGTCGAATTCAGTAGCTGGAGGTAAATAACTCCATGCAACTGTTACTCCGTTTGCTTCTGCAGCAGCTTGAACACCTTTAGCCCAGTCACCACCATAGTCACCAGCATTACCGATAATTCCGATAGTTTTGATGTCTACTGGTAAGCTAGCTAGCGCCCAGTCAAGAGCATTCATACCTTGTGCACAATATGAAGATCCGAATTCAACAATTAAGCCTTTATCAAGTTCTTTATATGCATAACCTGAATACCAACTCATTG
>LULO01000170.1_pt1 | contig 22177 bp, 20 predicted proteins | sample 728121 | NCBI WGS metagenome assembly LULO01 (sample SAMN03860287, study PRJNA289734) | marine metagenome | biome: seawater column; feature: ocean; material: water; isolation source: Red Sea water column Station 149 - depth 50m | place: Saudi Arabia: Red Sea | collected 2011-10-15 | depth 50 m | reverse complement strand
CCCCTATGCGTCAGGCTGAGGTGAGACACCACTTCTGAGTTCCTTCCCTCTGCACGGGGCGGAGAAGCGAGACACCTGATGACCATGACGTTGGCCGATACGACGGCGTTCGATGATGGGGTGGTGACCCCGAGAGCTGACCGTCCGAAGCGACGCACGTTCACCGCGGAGTACAAGGCGAGGATCCTGGCCGAGTACGACGCCGCCGACCACGGCGAGCGGGGCGCGATCTTGCGCCGGGAGGGCCTGTACTCCTCCCATATGGTCGACTGGCGCAAGGCCGCCCGGGCGGGCGCAAGCTCCGCGCTTGGACCCAAGTCACGTGACCGGCGGGACCGGGAGATCGAGCAACTGCGGGCGCGTGCGGAGAAGGCCGAGGCCGAGCTGGCCCGGACGCAGGCCGCGTTGGACCTGGTGGGAAAAGCACACGCGCTCTTGGAGACGCTCTCCGAGAGCACGGGCACGCCGAAGCCGCCGCAGCGGTGATCAACCCTGCCGTCGACGAGCTCGCCGTCCACACGAGCGTGAAGCAGGCGTGCGACCTGTTGGGACGTGCGCGGGGTAGCCACTATCGCGCCCAGCGGCCCAGGGTGCATGGCCCGGCACCGAAGCGGCCCACGCCACCGAACGCGCTCACTGTCGCCGAACAGGAGCAGGTGCTCGCGGCGTTGACCAGCGAGCGGTTCTGCGACAAGTCGGTGGCGCAGACGTGGGCCACCCTGCTGGACGAGGGCACCTACTGGTGCTCGATGTCCACGATGCACCGGCTGCTGCGTGCCTGCGGCGCGGCCGGTGAACGTCGCCGGCAAGCCGTCCATCCGGCGAAGAAGAAGCCCGAGCTGCTCGCCACCGGGCCCGGGCAGATCTGGTCGTGGGACATCACCAAGCTCCGCGGTCCCGGCCGCGGGGTCTGGTTCCAGCTCTACGTCGTGCTCGACATCTTCTCCCGCTACGTCGTGGCCTGGACCGTCCAGAACGCTGAGGACTCCGAGATCGCCAAGACCATGCTCGAGGAGGCGATGGGCGACCACGGGATCCCTGAGGCGGTCCATGCCGACCGGGGCACCTCGATGACCTCCAAACCCGTCGCGCAGTTGCTGCTCGACCTGGGTGTCGACCGGTCTCATTCCCGACCGAGAGTGTCGAACGACAACCCGTTCAGCGAGTCGGCGTTCAAGACGCTGAAGTACGCGCCTGTCTTCCCCGACGCGTTTGGGTCGCTGGCCGACGCGAGGGCGTTCTGTGAGGCCTTCTTCACCTACTACAACCACGAGCACCGCCATTCCGGGATCGGGCTGCACACCCCTGCGTCGGTCCACCACGGCACCGCCGCCGAGATCCGCGTCCAGCGTCAGGCCACCCTCGACGCCGCGCACGCTGCTCACCCCCGAAGCTGCCCAAGGCCGCCTGGATCAACCAGCCCTCACCGGAGGCCCTCATACAGACCGCGTAACGAGACGTGTCTCAGACTGCTTGACATCTTCCGGACGGGGGACCGTCGCAGACGCTGTCGGTGTTCTTCCGGTCAGGGCGCTGGTTTGCTTTCAGCAAGCGTGATGAGGTTCTGGGTACCGACTTGGTTTTCTGGACGGCGCCGGCACCTCAGGGTCCGTTCACTGCTAGGCCGCCGGTCGGAGAGCTGCTATCGGACGGTGCCACCGGAACCTTGCGTTACATGCCGCTGGCGCACCCGGACCTATTGCCACGTCGCGGCTCCGTGGTGGTCTCCTACAGCAGCAACAGCACCGACTTCGGGAAGGTCTTGGCAGACCCGCTCAGTTATCGCCCAAGCTTCCTTCGCGTCCCCCTGCCGTAGCGGCCGAGCCGCCAAGGGGCGCTCCTCGGGTAGTTTGCACCACAGATCAGATGTCACCGACCCCTGCAGCAGACCCCTTCTCAACATCTTGTACTCCGCCGGGCGCATCACACGACGTGCGACCGCAGGCAGGAGCAAGTACTCCGTCAAGGTGTTGTAGTCGACTTTTTCAGGCACACGAGGGGCATCCGGAGGTCTCTTGTTGGCAGGCGTCGCCTGCAGGTACCACAGGAGGTCCGCCCCGGTGGCCTGCTGTCGGGCCCCTGCGACCCTTCACGGGTGCAGCGTCACTGACGAGATCCCCCGTCGGCGCGTCTTATCGCCGCCTAGCGTGCTGCCGACGGGTCAGGCAGGGTCTGCTAGAGCGCAGGCTCGACGCGCAGGTCATCAGAGACTGACATAGCGGCAGCCATCGGTAGGCCCTTAGTTGGGCGGCTCGACCGTCCACCTGACCCAGTCGGTCCAGTAGTTGGTGGGTCCCGTCGCGTTGCGGTCGGGTCCATAGTCGTACGACTTGTAGTCACGTGAGCTCACGGAGAAGTAAATGCGGGCTTTCGGGCCGCCGTACGGCATGCAGCTGCGGGGCACAGTCGCTGTCGCGGTGTCCGCTCTCGTCTCGATGGACGCCTTCGGGCACTTGATCCGTTCGTACCGCTTCGAGTCGGACGCAAGGAGGACGTACGCGAGCCGGGTCTTCCAGGAGCCGCCGTCCTTGACGGCGGTGAACAAGTAGCCGCGTTTGGAGCCGCTAACGTCGATGCCGACACCGATCGAGTAGAGCTCGCTCTTGACGGTCGGTTTCGCGAAACCCATCTCGACCGAGGTGGCGTCCGGGGCGTTGACGAGGTGGAACTTCTTGATGTTGAGGCTGCCGCTGCGGTCCTTGACACTGTCGCCGCGGAAGATCTGGCCCACGCTGTTGCGGAGCTCGAACGGGTCGCTGGTCGGTGAGGCGGGCTCGTACCGGCCGCGGGTGCCGGGCTTCACGACCTGGAACTTGTAGAGGCCGCGGTCGGACACGATGCCGGTGAACTCAACGCCTTCCCAGGTCCACGAGGACGTGTCGCCGGCGGTGAGAGTAACTGGGTCGCTCTCGGCGTAGATCCATCGGCCACGGACGACATAGACCTGGTACGTACCGTCGGCGGTCGCTTGAAAGTCGACGCGCATCTGATTGGGAGTGATGTCGTCGTACGGGTTGGGCCAGAACTGCCAACCGGTGTCCGGTTCCTCGCCGCTGTCGGCTCCATCGGGATCGTTGAGGCTACTAGGGACGATCCGGGTGATGATCGCGCCGCTGGGTGCTCGTCTCTCAGCATAGGTCTGGTCGGTTCCGGCGCGGTTAGCAGCGTCCGCTGTCGGTGCGGCCAAGAGGATCGAGGGAAGCAACGCGACGAGAGCGGTGGAGAGCAGGCGAGACCCGGGCATCCTTGAAGAGTAAAGGCGCCCGGTCGAGCACACGTCGGTTCGCACGATGCGGATGCACAGCAGTCTCGGGCTCTGGTGCCGAGAACGCGTGGTCGATGCCCTCGCCAGTCGAGACAAGCCGTCGCTGGCGGGCTCAGACTGGCGCCGTCAGCGGGTTGGCCGGACCGGCATATCGGGTCGGTCCACTCAGCCGCTTCCGGAACGTCTAGACCGGCGATGGACTGCGTTTGCGCAGGTCAGAGCCTAGTTCAGGCCTTTGCTCGATCGCAGAGCGAGCGAAGTGCCGCTGTCGCCGACGCTGCGGCACAGCCACTCCAGAACGCACGTCAACCGATCACGCAGGAGAGAGCAGTGTTCAACCACGAGGCCTACGAGGCCATGGAGTCGGCGGCTACTTGGGTGGAGTACTTCCAGTCCTACCCGCGGTGCGGCCACACCGTCATCGTCCAGGGCGCGGCGGTGGAGGTCGGCAGCGGCAAGGTCGCCTGGCGGGTCTCGACAGCGGAGTCTGGCGAGTACTTGGCCACCGACTTCGCGGACGACCGGGAGGCCGCCGAGCAGGCCGCTCAGCAGTTCATCGACGAGCACATCGACCCTGACTCCTGCGAGGTCGACTACTGCACGCCGGAGTTGTCCCGCGAGATCCAGCGCGAGACGACTGAGATGATCGACTTGGTCATTCGCCTCACCGATCCGCAGTGACGGCTAGCAGCGCCGGCCGCATCGGGCGTCCGGCGCTGCCTGCCCTTCGCAGATCGAGGCCACGCCTGGGGTCGCGTCCGCGCCCACGGAGATTGGCTTGGCCACCACCGAGCCGAGGGGGTGCGGTCAGTCCGCTCGGACGTACCAGAATTGGCTGGGCTTGCCGCTCGGAGCCACGGTGGTGACGAGGTGCCCGCGGTCCTTCATAGTGTGGAGGGCGTCGTACACGCTGATGTAGACGACGTCGGGGATGCGGCGCCAGACCTCGTGCAGACGCAGGCCCTTCTCTCCGACTGTCCAACCGCCGCGTTCGATCAGCGCCTCGATCTCGCGGCTACAGGCCTCGACGGACAGGTGCCTCACGTCCGGGTAGTGCGACGGGCTCCGGAGCGTCTCGTCACCCTCGGGTACGTCGATGAGCAGCCAGTCGCGCTGCAGTTGGTTGCTGACCCGTTCCAGGCGTTTCGGACGGCGCCCTTGTCCGGCCCGAACTGCTGCTCGAGCAGTCGCAGCCAGCCGACCCAGTTCTCCAGGACACCCGCTTCGTATCTCTGCAGGACGAACTCTCGCATCGCGGGATCGATGCCGCGCGGCCCGCTACGTGCGGCACCCGAGGATGCCGGCGCGCTGGCGACCTTTCCGTGCTGACCGCAGTAGCATGGGTCCGCGTCGCAGAGGTGGCAGTAGTCGCTCATGTGGGTCCCTGGTCCTCGGGAGGTCTTGTCACGCGGCGCCCTCGGGGAGGGCGGTCCGCTTGATGTGCTGCAGGGTCTCGACGATCGCGTCGACGTCTGTGTCGGGGAAGACGTAGTCGGGGCCGGTGGGGGCGTGGTCGGTGTAGGGGGATTCGAAGAGGCGGCCCGGCTCCATGACGCCGTTCTTGGTCAGTTCGTCGACGATCAGGTTGATGAAGCGGATCTGGTCGGCAGTGAACCTGGAGCCGTCGAGGTAGTTCTCGAACGCCTCGGTCGCTGCTGCCCGATCGAGTCCGACGAGGTGCCGGACGAAGACACCGAGTCCGCCCTGTCCGGTGGCCCAGGTGATGTCGGTGTCCTGACCTCCGGAGGCGATGAGCATCTGCTCCAGCTCCGTCAGGTCAGCGGCGGTGATCTGCTTGTTGCGGCGCAGGCGCTGGAGGGCGAGGTTGTCGAGGTGTTCGCGGAGGTAGGCCTCGGCCTTGGCGCGGAAGCGTTCGAAGTTCGTCCCGGGCGTGACCCGGGGGAGGACGACCTCAACGCCCTCGCCGAGCGTGTCCTCGAAGTCGGTATAGACGGGGTTGCGTGGGGTCTTCTCTAAGAAGCGGGCGAGCCCGCGGATGCGGAGACGCGCGAGTTCGAGCATGGGGAGGGTGACGTCGATCCACCACTCGTCGCCGGCCACTGATTCGAGCAGGACGGCCTGCTCGGCCACGGACGGGATGGTGGTCTTGCCGAGCAGCGCGGCTGCGATGTGCTGGATCGACTCCCGCAGCCGTTCGGCGAGCACGGCGTCACCGTCGAGTTGGGCGAGCTGGCGGCGCAAGACGAGCAGGTCGAAGCGCTTGGCGTCCTCGTCGTCGTCACGGACCGAGGACGGCAGCCCGGCCAGAGTGAGCAACGCTTCGGAGTCCTCGGGTGCGATGCGGATCCAGGCGTCGACGTCGGCGTACTTCTCGACGGCGCGGCGGTGCGGGCGGACGACGAAGTTGTCGAGGTTCATCCCCGCAACCACTTCGTGCAGCGTCGCGACAGTGCTTGATCGCAGATCGGGCTCCTGGTCACCGAGTCCGGTGACGAGTCCAAGCCGGGCTTCGAAGAGGCGTTGGGACAGTGACTTCTGGGTCTGGCCCTGGGAGCCGGGGAGGTCCTGGCTGAAGTACTCGAGGTTGCCGCAGAAGTCGAAGACCAGGAAGTCCTGCTTGTCCTCGCCGGGGCCGAACAGGTCGGGGCACAGACGGGTGCCGCGGCCGATCATCTGCCAGAACTTCGACTTCGAGCGGACCATCTTGAAGAAGACGAGGTTGACGACCTCGGGTACGTCGATGCCGGTGTCGAGCATGTCGACGCTGATCGCGATGTGCGGCGCTTTGTCGTGGATGGAGAAGTCGTCGATCAGCGATTGGGCGTACGGGGATCCGTGGGTGATGACGCGGGCGAAGTGGCCGGCGAGCTCGGGGTAGGCGAGGTCGAACCGCTTGGCGATGAACTCGGCGTGCTTCTGGGACTTGGCGAAGATGATCGTCTTTCCGAGTCGGTCACCGCCGGCGACCTTGTAGCCCTGCACCATCAGCGTCTCGAGGACCTTGTCGACGGTGTCCTCGTTGAACAAGAACCGATTGATCTCCTCGGCGCCGACCTCGTCCGGCGGGCCGTCCTCGCCCCAGTCGAGGGTGTCCCACTGGTCCTTCTCGTCCTCGGTGAGGTCGTCGTACTTGATGCCCGAGCGGAGGAACTGGGTTCCGACGCTGATGCCCTTGGGTGGGACCAGGTAGCCGGCCTCGACTGCTTCGTCGAGGGAGTAGTTGTCGGTGGGGACGCCGTCCTCGAGGTGGAAGAGCCGGTAGGTGTTGTGGTCGACCTCGTCCTTGGGTGTCGCGGTGAGGCCGACGAGGAGTGAGTCGAAGTAGTCGAAGATCGCGCCGTACTTGGCGTAGACCGAGCGGTGGGCCTCGTCGATGACGGTGAGGTCGAAGTAGCCGGGCCCGAAGCGGCGGTGGCCGTCGTCGATCTCGTTGATCAGATTCATCATCGTGGGGTACGTCGAGACGTAGACGCGTCCCTCGATGGCCTTCTCAGTGACGAGGTTGACCGTGGTCGAACCGGGCAGGTGCTGCTTGAACGCGTTGGCGGCCTGGTTGACCAAGGCGGTGCGGTCGGCGAGGAACAGCACCCGCTTGACCCAGTTCGCCCTCTGCAGCAGGTCGACCAGGGCGATGGTGGTGCGGGTCTTGCCCGATCCGGTGGCCATCACCAGCAGCGCCTCACGCTGCTTGCGATCGAACGCATCACCGACAGCCTTGACGGCGCGCACCTGGTAGGGGCGGCCGGCGATGTCGGTGTTCGCCTGCGCCAAAGTCAGCGGGAGCTTGGTCTGGCGGCGCTGGATCAGTAGCTCGAGCTCGTCCCGGGTGTAGAAGCCCTGAGTCTCTCGGGGCGGGTAGCCGCCGGCGTCGTCCCAGATCCGGTGCTCGTAGCCGTTGGTGTAGAAGATGACCGGTCGGCGGCCGAACTGCTTCTCCAGACAGTCCGCGTAGAGCTTGGCCTGCTGTTGGCCGACTTCCGGCGACTTCGATGTTCGCTTGGCCTCGACCACCGCCAACGGGAGACCGTCGGCGCCCCACAGGACGTAGTCGACGAAGCCGTTGCCCTCGGCGTTGGGCATGCCGGTGACCGGGTACTCGCGGTCCCGCTCCTCATCGAGCGCCCATCCGGCTTCGTGGAGGAGTACGTCGATGAAGAGGTCGCGGGCGGCGGCCTCGTCGTAATCACGGGTGTCGGGCGCGGCCTCCGCCTGGGCTGCGGCGATCTTCGCCTGAAGCTCGGCGATCTCCGCATCGCGTGCTGCGACGAGCTCGTCCTTCTCGGCCAACGCGCGGGCGTGGGCCTCGTCCTGCTCCTTGAACTTGGCTGCAAGGCGGGTGACGTCCTCGCGGGACAGAGGCGCCGCCTTGGCCGCGAGTGCCGGGTCGAACTGTGCCTGCAGCGGCACCACCGTCGGCGCCGGAGAGTGGTGGTAGGACGTCCAGACGACGACATTGAAGAGTTCGCGCAGCACCGCGAGCGACACGTCCTGGCGAATCTGCCGGTTCTCGTGCACCGCGGTGTTGGCAATGCGTCTGATCGCGGTCAGCTTCTGCGTGATGCCCTGGGGCACCTTGGCTTTGAACGCAGCGTCACCGATCTTGGCAGCGAGGTCGTCGCGGTACGGGAGCGGCAGAGAGAGGACGTCGTAGAGGTAGCCGACGAGTTCCTCGACGACGCGGCGGCTGTAGAAGCACGCCGATCGGGGGTCGGACGATAGGTACGACTCGGCCCGGGCGCAGTCGTCATGCAGTGACGGCAGCGTCTGGCGGACGAAGTCGAAGTTCCCCATCGCGACTACTTCTCGTCCTCATCGATGTCGAAGTGGTCGGCCAGGCGCTCGAGAGTGAACTCCTGGCGGAGCTTGCAGGCACTGTGCTGGCTAGCAAACATCCCCTTCTCCCAGAAAGCCTCGCTCTGAGGTCGTGCGTCAAGCCACTCCACCGGCACGACCCACTCCGCCAAGTCGTCGTCAGCATCGTTGTAGTGCGCGTGAGGCGGATCAGCGAGGTCCAGTTCGGCCAGCCTGGTCCAGCCATCACCGATGTCGACTTTGACCTCGGCCCACCGTCGCGCGGGGGCAAGGGTTCTCCCCACGCCCACGAATCCCGTGCCGGGAAGATTCACCCAGACCCGTGCGCCCTCGGGTAAGGACCTCATCGTCTGGGAGTAGAACTTCCCGCCGCCTGCCGCGATGAAGTTGAACCGGCGCGCATCCTCCCAATTGCGATTGCCGCCGTAGGAGACGTACCAGTCGAGGCCGTTCCATGATGCGCGCTTGCCCTTCTTTGCGGCGGTCGACGTAGCCGTCGGTGCGCTCTGCTCCGCCGAAGCCAGCCATGACCGAGCGAGGTAGCGCCGTCCATCGTCCTCCAAGTAGGAGAAGAAGACCGCGTTCACAGGGACCCCGAAGTCACGCAGGTAGTTGACGATGCGCTCCGAACTGGCGTCTAGTTCGGCGGCCACGATCGTGAGGCGAAGCTCGCCGTTCAGCTCATCCGGAGGTGCGCTAGCGAAGACGTCCTCGAAGGCGGCTTCGAACGGCTGGTCGAGGTGCTTGGTGGCAATGTCGATGATGTCGTCGCGCGACAGAGTCGAGGCCCACGAGCCGTAGTCGAGTACCTGCGCGACGACCTCGCGGGGCGTCTTGTCGCGCTTGAGCTCCAGCAGGTTGAGATTGCCCTCGCCATCGATCGCCAGCAAGTCGAGGCGCGGGCCGTAGGGCGTGATCACCTCACTGCCGATCACTAAGAGGCGTTCGCCTAGTAGTGAAGGGTCCCGCTTCAGGAACTCGTGCAGGTCCTTCTCAGCAGGCAGCACCGACGTCGTCAACGGCTTGGGCTCATCGCCGTCGATCCGCCACATCCTCATCTCAACGGGCAAGGGTCACAGCTCCCCTCGGAAGGCGCGGGACTGGAGGGAGGCGAAGAGCTTGTTCTCGGCGACGGTGGCGCTGCCGAGCAGACCGCGCTGCTCGGCAACGCGCTGTGCGCGAGACACAAAGTCACGTTGACGTTCAACCGCCACTCGAGGCAGTGGCATGGTCTCCAACTTCGCCTTGGATACGTTCTTCATGGATCCACCTGTCCCGCTGGAGAGACGGCTGATCCTCCGCCGAATGGCGGGCGTGCTGAATAGCGCTTGGTAGAAGATGGGCTCCGCATCGCCCTTCCATTGGAAGCGCCAGACCTTGTCGGGCAGGGCCAGGTTTGGAGGCGTTGTCGACACGTAGGCCACAGCGCCGACGAGCTCAGTCGTGTTGGCGCGGCTCATCAGCAGGTCGCCAGCGCGCACGAGGTGATCGGTCGGAGGCGTGTAGTCGGAAGGCAGAGGCTTCGACTCGTGCGGCTTGAACTGTCCGGTGGTCACTGCGCTGATCTTCAGCACACGGTAGGGAGTTTGTGAAGCGGAGTCAGCTGCAACAAGGTTGCGGCCTCCCGCCAGATTGGCGACCGAGCCGAAGTCAACGCTCTCCATCGACTCGTCAGGGTCGCCGAACATTTCGCGGAAGATCGACTGGGCGAGGGAGTCGAAGTGGGCGAGGACTTGGCGGCGCTTGGCGCGGAGGGCGTCGGCGTGGTCGAGGATCGCGGCGATGCGCCGCTGCTCGGGGAGGGGCGGCGTAGGAATCTGCGAGCCCCTGATTATCCGATCCGAGACAGCGGGATAGCTTGCGCCCGTTGCCTTGCGGACCATGTCACCGATGAACGCTGGCGATTGAACCCAGTGGAACAGATAACGGCCATCTAGGTCGTGGCCTGCGCGGAGCACGGTAAATCCCGTAGACGCCGTTGCGCCGTCGAGACCGGGAGGAACGACAGCGACCGCGTTGAGGTTGGGCCGCACCGTCGAGACGAGGACGTCACCAGCAGCAACGAGTTGGCGGGCCCTACTGGGTGCCGCGGACCCGACCGTGGGGGTGGCTCCGGTAACGCGCTTGCTGGAGTTGTCGACCGCGCTGAGGTCGATGTATTCGAACTCGCTGTCAGGCTCGCGGCTCGGGTTCCAGGTCTTCACGGGTTCGGTGAGTTCACCGATCGGCACGGCCTTCACGAAAGCATCGCCTTCAGCTCGACCAGCCCCTGGGCGATCTCGTGTTCCAGGGTCTCGATGTCGGCGATGATCTCCAGCGGTTCGCGGTGCTCGATCTCGTCGTGGACGATCTCCTTATAGCGATTCAGGGAGAGATCGTAGCCCTGGGCGACGATGTCGGCCTTGGGCACCAGGAACGATTGCTCGGTGCGAGCACGTTCCTTCTCCAGCCACGTGGTCTCCACAGGCTCAACCGACGTGTGTCGGCTCTGCCACCGGCTGAGCAGGTCCGGGAGGTCGTTGGCCTCGACGAGGCTGCGCTTGTCGTCGAGCGAAAAGCCATCAGCACGGACGTCGTAGAACCAGACGGCGTCGGTGCCGCCGGAGTTGGTCTTGGTAAAGAACAAGATCGCGGTGGAGACACCGGCGTACGGCTTGAAGACACCGGACGGCAGCTTCACGACGGCGTCGAGCTTCTGGTCCTCGACCAGCATCTTGCGCAGTGCCTTGTGGGCGGTGCTGGACCCGAACAGCACTCCGTCCGGGACGATCACGGCAGCGCGTCCGCCGGGCTTCAGTAGCTTGAGGAAGAGGGCGAGGAAGAGGAGCTCGGTCTTCTTGGTCTTGACGATCCGCTGGAGGTCCTTGGCGGTGGACTCGTAGTCGAGCGAGCCCGCGAAGGGCGGGTTGGCCAGGATCAGGGTGTACTTGTCGGCGTCCCCCGCGGCGCCTTCGGAGAGGGAGTCGCGGTAGCGGATGTCGGGGGACTCGATGCCGTGGAGCAGCATGTTCATGCTGCCGATGCGGAGCATGGTGGAGTCGAAGTCGTAGCCGTGGAACATCGAGGCATGGAAATGCTTGCGCTGCGCCTGGTCGAGCAGCGCCTCGGCGTGGGTCTCGCGGACGTACTCGCTGGCGGCGACGAGGAAGCCGCCAGTGCCGCAGGCGGGGTCGCAGATCTCGTCGCCCGGCTTGGGTGCGGTCATCTTCACCATCAGGTCGATGATGTGGCGCGGGGTGCGGAACTGGCCGTTGACGCCGGCTGAGGCGATCTTGGAGAGCAGGTACTCGTACAGGTCACCGTTGGTGTCGCGGTCGGCCATCGGGATGTCGTCGAGCATGTCGACGACCTTGGACAGCAGCGCCGGGGTCGGGATGGTGAACCGGGCGTCTTTCATGTGCTCGCTGTAGGTGGAGCCGTCGCCCAAGCCGCGCAGGAACGGAAAGACCTCGTCGGCGATGGTCTTGTGCATGACCTCGGGCGAGGTGTTCTTGAACTGGCTCCACCGCAGGTGGACCTGGCCGGGCAGGAACACCGGGTTCTCGACGGCGGCGCCGGTGACCCGGGCCTTCTTCTCGGCCAGGGTCTGGATGTCGTCGAGGCGTCGGATGAAGAGTAGGTAGGTGATCTGCTCGATCACCTCGAGCGGGTTGCTGATGCCGCCAGACCAGAACGAGTCCCAGACGCGGTCGATCTTGCTCTTCAGCTCACCCGTGATCACGGGATTTACCTTAGTGACCGCTGAGCCGGTGGACGTGGACATGGGCGACCTCCTGCCGACCGGTCCTTCCGGGCAGCCTTGCAGGATGGCGCAGGCCTCCGACAGTGGTGCGAAATCTCGCCACAGGATCGCCGCGGGGGGGACCTCGAGGGGGCACGATTCGGCCTGCTCGAGGGCGTCCGAAGCCCCTTCTCCGGGGGCAACTGTGCCCGGAGAGTGCCCGGAGGCCGTTTTGGGCACAGTAGTTGTCGCTTCAATGACTGTTCGGAGCGACCTCAGAAACGACAAAACCGCAGGTCAGGGGCCTGATCTGCGGTCTCATCGGTCTGCGCGCCTGTAGGGATTCGAACCCCAAACCTTCTGATCCGTAGTCAGATGCTCTATCCGTTGAGCTACAGGCGCCCATCGTCCCGGGGTGGCCGCGACGACTGGTCGATACTAGCGAACCCCTGACGAGGAGCCGAATCGGCGGGTCTCGGGGCTCGCTGGGCTGGGTGGCCTCGACGCCCGCTCGTCGCTGGCGCCCCTCGCTGCTCGACCACCGGAGAGGGCCCGCTCGACCGCCGAGCCCACCGCCCACCGGCACTGCGGCGTACGGCGCTGTGACCTGCCCCACGACCCTTGGCTCGATCCAATATGCGGACACCGATGTCCGGATTAGGGTCGCCGCACCGTGTGCGTGGCTGGCAACGACGCCTACTCCCCACGTCGTCCACCTTCTCAGGCAAGCATGCCGGCGAGACCCGAAGAGGCCCCATGACCCTCACGTCCATCGACCTCAGCACTGCCCCCACGACGCACGAGGGCATCCTCGCCTTCGTCCGCGAGGTCGCCGAGCTCACCCAGCCCGACGCCATCCACTGGTGCACCGGCTCCGACGAGGAGTGGACGATGCTGACCGAGGCCCTCGAGGGCACCGGCACGTTCACCCGCCTCGACCCGGCCAAGAAGCCGAACTCCTTCTACGCCGCCAGCGACCCGATCGACGTCGCGCGCGTCGAGGACCGCACCTACATCTGCTCGGTCGACGAGAAGGACTGCGGGCCCACCAACAACTGGATGGACCCCGAGCAGATGAAGGGGATCATGCGGGGCCTCTACGAGGGCTGCATGCGAGGCCGGACGATGTTCGTCATCCCCTTCGTCATGGGCCACCTCGAGGCCGAGCGCCCGATGTTCGGCATCGAGCTCACCGACTCCGCCTACGTCACCGTCTCCATGCGCGTCATGGCCCGCATGGGCTCCGCGGTCCTCGACAAGATGACCGAGACCGACGCCGACTTCGTCCAGGCCATCCACTCCGTCGGCCACCCGCTCGCCGACGGCGAGGCCGACGTCGCCTGGCCGTGCAACGACACCAAGTACATCGTGCAGTTCCCCGAGGAGCGGGCCATCTGGTCCTTCGGGTCCGGCTACGGCGGCAACGCCCTGCTCGGCAAGAAGTGCTACGCCCTGCGCATCGCCTCGGTCATGGCCCGTGACGAGGGCTGGCTCGCCGAGCACATGCTCATCCTCAAGCTCACCAGCCCGCAGGGCGTCGTGAAGTACGTCGCCGCCGCGTTCCCGTCGGCGTGCGGCAAGACCAACCTGGCGATGCTCAAGCCGACCATCCCCGGCTGGAAGGTCGAGTCCATCGGCGACGACATCGCCTGGATGCGCATCGGTGAGGACGGCCGCCTGTGGGCGGTCAACCCCGAGTACGGGTTCTTCGGCGTCGCCCCCGGCACCAACGAGCACACCAACCCGCACGCGATGGCCACCATCAACAAGGGCAACTCGGTCTTCACCAACGTGGCCCTGACCGAGGACGGCGACGTGTGGTGGGAGGGCCTGGAGAACCCGCCGGCCAAGGCCACCTCCTGGAAGGGCGAGCCCTGGACCCCCCAGATCGGTGAGCAGACCGAGGAGCTCTCCAGCCACCCCAACAGCCGCTACTGCACCCCGATCAAGCAGTGCGACATCCTCGCGCCGGAGTTCGACGACCCGCGTGGCGTGCCGATCGACGCGATCCTCTTCGGTGGCCGCCGCAAGACGACCGTCCCGCTGCTCTTCGAGGCCCGCGACTGGACCCACGGCACGTTCCTCGGCGCCACGCTCTCCTCGGAGACCACCGCCGCCGCGATCGGCGCCACCGGCGTCGTGCGCCGCGACCCGATGGCCATGCTGCCCTTCATCGGCTACAACGCCGGCGACTACTTCGGCCACTGGATCAACATCGGCAAGGACAACGACGAGTCCAAGCTGCCGAAGATCTTCTACGTCAACTGGTTCCGTCGCGACGAGGACGGCGGCTTCCTGTGGCCCGGCTTCGGCGAGAACAGCCGCGTCCTGAAGTGGGTCGTCGAGCGCCTCGACGGCCAGGCCGCCGCGGTCGAGACCCCCATCGGCCACGTGCCCGCCCCGGGCTCGATGGACGTCGAGGGCCTCGACATGACCGACGAGGCGCTCGCCGCCGCGCTCCACGTCGACGTGGAGGAGTGGAAGGCCGAGATCCCGCAGATCCAGGAGTGGTTCGAGAAGTTCGGCGACGACCTGCCGGCCGTGCTCTGGACCGAGCTCGACGGCCTGAAGGCACGCCTGGGTCTCTGAGAGACATCCCGCAGCGAGCCCGTCCCGGTACGCCGGGGCGGGCTCGCTGCGTCGTACCGGCTCGGGAGGGCGGTGCGACGGATTGCAGGAATGTGCAACGATCGGCCCCACTCGGGGCACGACGGAGGATCGGAGGGCGTGGTGGCGACGTACGGTCCCGAGCAGCGCGCGCTGCTGGAGTCGGCCGGGGTGGAGCTGTTCGAGCGGGTGCTCGCCGAGGACGGGATCGCCGTCGACGACGAGCGGATCGCCGAGGGCGGCCCGGACCGCGCGGCCTTCGACCTGCTCGTCGAGCTCGGCCTGCTGCTGCTCGACCCCGACGCCGGCACCTGGCTGCCCGAGGACCCCGCCACCGCCCAGTCGCGGGTCGTCTCACCGCTGACCAGCGAGAGCGTGCGGCTGCTGCAGGAGTCCGGTGACTGGGCGCGCGCCTTCGGCAGCGTGACCGCCACCTGGCGCCGTGCACCGCGCTCGGACGCCCGCGGCCCGTTCACCTACCTACGCGACGAGGCGATCGGGAAGTTCCTCGCCGGCGTCGTCGCCGAGGTCGAGACCGAGATCCTCACCGCCCAGCCGCAGACCGGCCGCGACGCCCAGACGCTCGCCGCCGCCGCGCTGCGCGACGTCGCGGCCCTCGAGCGCGGGGTCAAGATCCGCACGCTCTACCAGCACTCAGCGCGACGCTCCTCGGTCACGCACAAGTACGTCGCCGAGGTCACCGCCCGGGGCGCGGAGGTGCGCACGCTCGATGAGTTCTTCAACCGGATGATCATCGTCGACCGTCGGGTCGCGCTGATCCCGGGAGCCGAGGACCTGCGCGTCGCGGTCGCGGTGCGCGAGCCGTCGATCATCGCCTACCTCGTCGACGTCTTCGAGCGCGCATGGGAGCGCGGACGACCGTTCGCGAACCGCGAGAGCTCGATGCTCAAGGACATCGCGCTCGAGCAGCGGGCGATGACGATCCGCATGCTCATCGAGGGGCACGCCGACCCGGTGTCAGCCAAGCGCCTGGGCGTCAGCCCTCGCACGTACGCCGGCTACGTGGCCGACCTCAAGGAGGAGTACGAGGCGGAGACGCGCTTCCAGCTGGGGTACACGATGGGGCGGATGGGCCTCACCGGGAACGAGCGCCCCGGTGAGGAACCCACCACCGGAGACTGAGTCAGTCTGTGGGTGCTGGCTCAGGGTGCCGGGCGGCAGAAGCCGCCGCAGCCCCAGCTGGTGTCAGCCTGGGCGGGAGCAGCGGCTCCGAGGACGCCGACGGACATGATGGCGGTGGCCAGCACGACCGCGGCCTTGCGCATGATCTTCATCAGTGAGAGTTCCCCTCATCGTGTGCGGGCCCACGGAATGGCCCCGTGGCTCATTGTGTGTCGCCACCGGGCCCGGCAAACACCGTCGCGCTGCCTCACAAATCTGCAATGCAGGAACCTGCAGACGGACGCCGTCACGGGGCCCGGGCCTGCGTCGATGGCGCGGACCCGCGCGGAGGGACGCGGAGGGGATGCCGGGGGCATACGTCTCGGCCCCCGTCCGAGGGACGGGGGCCGAGGCCGGCGGAGGCGGAGGGATTTGAACCCTCGATGGGGTTGTAGCCCCAAACCCGCTTAGCAGGCGGGCGCCATAGACCTGACTAGGCGACGCCTCCATGCAGCCCCGACAGGCTACAAGGAGCGGTGCGCGGGCGCCGAATCGCCCTCACCCCGCGGCCACGGAGCAGGCCGGGCGCTCAGGAGAGCGGCTTGAGCTTCTGCCCGGCGGCGAGGCGGCGCTGCATCTCGCGGACGAAGTCCTCGCGGTCCACGGCCAGCGTCTGGACCGGCAGCGTGGTGCGGGTGCCGTCCTTGAGGTGCAGCACGAAGCAGGGGATGCCGTTCGGGCTCGCGGTCGAGGCCTGCTCGACGTCGGTCCAGCGGGCGGCCCGCGTGCCGGCGCCACGGACCAGGCGGACGGCGTACCCCTCCTCGTCGACGCGCAGCACCCACGCGCGGGTGCGCAGCCACCAGCCCAGGGTCAGCACGGCGGCCAGCCCGAGGGCGATCCCGACGACCAGCAGGTCCGGCGGGAGACCGGTCGCGGCGACCAGCGCGGTCAGGCCCAGCACCAGCAGCGCGAGCAGCACCAGCGCGGGCCCCATCAGCCGCGCCGCCATCGACGGGGCGAGGCGGTAGACGTGCGGGGTGGGGAGGCCGGACATGCCCCCATCCTCTCAACCCGCCCCCGTCGCCTACGATCGCACCCAGCCCTCGGCTGCGGCCGGAGGCGATGGAGGGGTGCCGGAGTGGCCGATCGGAACCGCCTTGAAAGCGGTCGTAGCGAGAGCTACCGCGGGTTCGAATCCCGCCCCCTCTGCCAGGAGCCCCGCCGGGTGCGGGCCGGGTCCGGTGCGGATCGGGCGTGGGGGTCAGACGGTGAGGGCGATCAGCACGTCGCCCTCCTGCACCACGTCGCCCGTGGCGACCTTGACCGCGGTGACCGTGCCGGCGCGCTCGGCGATGACGGGGATCTCCATCTTCATCGACTCCAGCAGCGCGACCGTGTCTCCCACGGCCACCTGGTCGCCGGGGGCGACGGAGACGCTCATGACGTTGGCGACCATCTCGGCCACCACCTCGATCACCTGTTCGCGGGGCACGGATCGACCGTAGTCGTTACCGGTGCGTACCCCGAGTCGAGCGGATCCGCAGGTCGCGCCGGCGGCTTGATCAGAGGAGCGCGGCGGTGCGCCGCGGCTCGGGTCGTACGGCGCTGGCCTGCTCGTCGCGGCGGGCGCGACGCCCACGGGAGCCGGCCAGGGCCAGGTCGACCCGGATCACGACGTACCCGATCACCAGGCCGATCAGCAGGCCGTAGCCCACGGAGAGGCCGCTCTCGAGCAGCGCCACCGACGGGTCGACCAGCGCGTTGGCGATCGAGACGGTGCCGGCGGCGCCGAACGCGCACACCCACCAGCCCTGGCGGCGGCGGGCGCGCATGTGGCAGCCCCAGGCGAGCGCCGGGACGCCGAGGACGGTCTCGAGGGGGCGCGGGAAGGCGCCGAGGTTCTCCCGGGACCAGCGCACGCCGTCGAGCAGCGTGGTGACGACGTCGCCGGGGCCATACTCCCGCAGCAGCTCGGCGTACCCGACGAAGACCAGCAGCACGACGCCGCCGCCGACGGTGGCGATGAGACCGCGGCGCCCGAGGCCGTGCAGACCGGCGCCGAGGCGGTAGACGAGCAGGAACGCGCCGGCGAGCGCGAGCCCGAGGGTGGCGTACTGGAAGCGCACGACGGTCAGCGCCGGCTCGAAGCCGACGGTGGCGAACGCGCCGACCGAGGCGATCGCGACGGCCACGGCGCACTCGCGCGCCGCCTCGCGGAACCGCTTGGCGGGCACGGTCATCATCACCGCGAGCACCGCAGAAAGGGCGCACGTCATCACCGCGGCGCCCGTGCTGGCGCGGTCGTCGTCGACCAGCAGGACCACGACCCCGACCAGGGCGGTCAGGGCGCCGAAGACGCCCGGTCGGCCGCCGGTGCGGGCCGCCAGCGCCCAGACGTAGGAGGTCGCCACCGCGACCGAGCCCGCACCGCCGAGCCACGCGGGGCCAACGGGGACGACGCCGGCGACGAGGAGGCCGACACCGGCCAGGAGCAGCAGCCACCAGGACACGTGCGGCACGCGGGACTCGCCCAGCGCCACCGCGCGGGCGCGCCAGCGGTCGAGCCGGCTGCCGTCCTGGGTCGGGCCGGTGGATCCGTCCGTCTCCGCGGCCGCGGTCGGCGTCACGCCCTCTGAGGTAATGGTGACCGGCGGGGTCACCGGGCGGGCCGGCGCCGGTGCGGGCGAGCCGGAGGGCGCCGGGGTCGCCTGGGTCGTCGGGCGGCTCGGGGCGGGTGCCGCGACGGCGGCTGACTCCCGCTCCGGGGTGCGCTCAGGGGTGCGTCCTGGCCGCGTGCGACGGGCGCGGCGCGGCTTCTCCGCGCGGCGTCGGGGGGCGGCTCGGGACACGGCGCTCGAGCCTACAGCCGTCGGTTCGTCAGCGAGGGGTTGGTCCGGCGGGCCTCGAGCAGCCGCTCGCAGCTCACCACGGCTCGCACGACCTCGGGCCCGTCGCCGGCCTCGGCGAGCACGTCGCCGAGCGGGTCGACGACCATCGAGTGCCCGCTGTAGCGCGGCGCCGGCTGGGCGGCCGCGGCCACGTGGACGGTGTTCTCGATCGCCCGAGCGCGCAGCAGGGTCCGCCAGTGGTCGACCTTGCGGTCCCCCGCGACCCACGCCGCCGGGACGACCAGCAGCTCGGCGCCCGCGTCGACCAGGGCGCGCGCCATCTCGGGGAAGCGCAGGTCGTAGCAGGTCATCAGGCCCACGGTGACCCCGCCGACGTCGACGGTCACCGGCTCGAGCGGGCCGGGACTGAGCCGGTCGGACTCGCGGTAGCCGAAGGAGTCGTAGAGGTGGATCTTGCGGTACGACGCCCTCGACCGCCCGCGCACCAGCAGCGTGTTGAACGGGCGACCCGGGTCGTCGCTGCGCTCGAAGGACCCGGCCACGACCGTGGTCCCGTGCTGCTCGGCGACCCGCGTCAGCTCGGTGTCGAAGGGCCCGCCGACCTCCTCGGCGAACGCGCTCACGTCGTCGCCCGGCGACCCGAAGTCGCGGGCGAAGGCCTCCGGCAGCACCACCAGGTCCGCGTCGTCGGGCACCAGGTCGGCCAGCCGCGACCGGTTGACGTCGGGGTCGAGGTCGCCTGCCTCCTGGACCAGCGCGATCCGCAGCGTGACGTCACTCATGCCCTCCAGCCTGCCACCTCGGGCCAGGACTCTGTGAGAGTGAGGACGTGGCCGACGCACCCCCCTCTCCTCCGCCCGGCGAGATCCCCGGCGAGTCCCTGGGCGCCTTCGCCGCGGTCGTCCTCGCCGGCGGCACCGCGGTGCGCATGGGCGGCATCGACAAGGCCTCGGTCGAGCTGCACGGCCGCACCCTGCTGGCCCGCGCGCTCGAGGCGGTCATCGACGCCCGCGAGGTCGTCGTCGTGGGCGAGGAGGTGCCGACCGACCGCCCGGTGACGTTCGTGCTGGAGGACCCGCGCCACGGCGGCCCGGTCGCCGGCCTGCTGACCGGGCTCGACTCGCTGCTGCGCCCGCCCCCGCTGCTGGCCGTCCTGGCCGTGGACATGCCCCTGGTCACCGCGACGACCTTCGACCGGCTCCGGGCGGGCATCGGCGACGCCGACGGCGCCCGGCTCGTGGACCCCGACGGCCGGCACCCGCTGGCGCTGGTGCTGCGGACCGACCGGCTCAGCGGCGTACGACCCGACCGGGAGGGGCAGCACGGCATGGCGCTGCGCGCGCTGCTGGCCCCGCTGGACCTGGCCGAGGTGCCGACGGTCGGCGACGAGCACCGCGACGTCGACACGTGGGAGGACCTGCGCGACCTGTCCTGAGTGCTGGCGGGTGACCCCTCCGGGGCGGGGTTGTCGCCGCGCGTGTCGACGCGGATAGTGGGCCCCGTGAACCTCCCCGACTGGATCGACGAGCTCTGCGACGCGCTGGACCTCGACGCCGAGGTCGACGAGGCACTGGTGCTCGACCTCGCGCGGGTCGCCGCGCACAACGTCGTACGCCCGGCCGCCCCCATCTCGACCTTCCTTCTCGGGCTGGCCGCGGGCCGCCAGGGCGCCGGGCCCGAGGAGCTCGAGGAGCTCGCCGGCCGCGCCCGTGCCCTCGCCGAGGCCTGGGACCGCCCCGCCGGCGCCACCGCCGCCGAGGACGAGGACGTCGAGGTCCCCGACGACAGCGCGGTCGACCACTCCGGCGACGCCCGGGAGCTCGAGGACGCGTGAGCCCTGCGGGACGGCGGGGGCGGTGCGTCATCAACCGTCCTGTGGCCTCGATCGGTTGACAGTTCACCGCCCGGCCCCGGTCCGCTGATCAGCGGTGCGAGATCAACCGGCTGCCCGGCCGATTCGGTTGACAGGTCACCGCCCCCACGGCACGGCGTACGGCGGTGTGTCAGCAACCCACTCCGGGCCCAGACGGGTTGAGGACTCACCGCTCCCCCGGGCCTGCCCGGGCGACATCACGGCCCCGGTAGCGTCGACACCATGCGTGCCGTCGTCGCCCAGGGGACCGGTGGTCCCGAGGTCCTGTCCGTCGCCGAGATGCCCGACCCGCAGGCCGGGGCCGGCGAGGTCGTCGTGGAGGTCACCGCCGCGGGGCTGAACCGCGCCGACCTGCTGCAGCGGATGGGCTTCTACCCGCCGCCGCCCGGCGCCTCCGACATCTTCGGCATGGAGTGCTCCGGCACCGTCGCCGAGGTCGGCGAGGGCGTGACGCAGTGGTCGGTGGGCGACGAGGTCTGCTGCCTGCTGGCCGGGGGCGGGTACGCCGAGCGCGTGGCCGTGCCCGCGGGGCAGGTCATGCCCGTGCCCGACGGGGTCGACCTGGTCACCGCCGCCGCGCTGCCGGAGGTCGCGGCGACCGTGTGGTCCAACGTCTTCATGGTCGCCGGCCTGCGTCCCGACGAGACGTTCCTCGTCCACGGCGGCGCGGGCGGCATCGGCACGTTCGCGATCCAGCTCGCCCACGCCCTCGGGGCGCGGGTGGCGACGACCGGCGGCACGGCGGAAAAGCTGGAGTTCTGCCGCTCGCTGGGGGCCGACGTCACCATCGACTACGGGGAGCAGGACTTCGTCGAGGTCCTGCGCGAGGCGACCGGCGGCCACGGGGCCGACGTCATCCTCGACAACATGGGCGCGAAGTACCTCGCCCGCAACGTCGAGGCGCTCGCCACCGAGGGCCGGCTGGTCGTCATCGGCATGCAGGGCGGGACGAAGGCCGAGCTCGACCTCGCGAAGCTGCTCACCAAGCGCGGCGCGGTCATCGCGACCTCGCTGCGGGCGCGACCCGTCGAGGGCAAGTCCGCCATCTGCGCCGGGGTGGTGGAGCACGTCTGGCCGCTGGTCGCCGAGGGCAAGGTGCGCCCGATCGTCCACGAGGTCCTCGGTCTCGACGACGTGGTGGCCGCCCACGAGCTGATGGGCTCGGGCGCGCACACCGGCAAGATTCTGCTCACCCCGTGAGCGTCGTACGTCCCCCTAGGGTGGAGGCATGAGCGAGCAGCAGTCCCCCACCGGATCGGCACCATGCCCGCCGCGGCCGCCATGGCGATGGTCAGCCAGGGCCAGGCGCCGTCGGAGGGCACCACCGGCGACTCCGACGACGAGCGGCACCTCACCGAGCTGGTCGAGCAGCCGGCGAAGGTGATGCGCATCGGCGGGATGATCCGCCAGCTGCTCGAGGAGGTGAAGGCGGCCCCGCTCGACGAGGCCAGCCGCAACCGGCTGCGCGACATCCACGCCGCCTCGATCACCGAGCTCGAGGCCGGCCTGGCCCCCGAGCTGATCGAGGAGCTGCACCGGCTCAGCCTGCCCTTCACCGAGGACGTCACGCCCTCCGAGGGCGAGCTGCGCATCGCCCAGGCCCAGCTCGTGGGCTGGCTCGAGGGGCTCTTCCACGGGCTGCAGACCGCGATCTACGCCCAGCAGATGGCCGCGCGGGCGCAGTTCGAGCAGATGCGCCGCGGGCTGCCCGCGGGTCACGGTGGTCATCCCGGGCAGCCGGGTCAGCCCGGTGAGGAGCCCGGCCCCACGCCCGGGGACTCCGGGGGGATGTACCTCTAGGTCGGCCGCCCGGCAAGGTTCATCGGCCGGCCGACAGACCCTGCCACGGGACGACGGAGCTTCACCGGCCACGGAACCTGTCAACCTGCGTGGAGTCGGTCGCGGTTGGTTTCTTGGTTGATGGCCACTTGGGCCATAGGGGTCGGTACCCGGGGCGGGCCGGC
>LULO01000225.1_pt1 | contig 22254 bp, 19 predicted proteins | sample 728121 | NCBI WGS metagenome assembly LULO01 (sample SAMN03860287, study PRJNA289734) | marine metagenome | biome: seawater column; feature: ocean; material: water; isolation source: Red Sea water column Station 149 - depth 50m | place: Saudi Arabia: Red Sea | collected 2011-10-15 | depth 50 m | reverse complement strand
TGACGCTGCACGGCGAATTCGTCGGGCCGCTCGCGTTCGAGGAAGCCGCCGCCGCCGCAAGCGGTCAGCAGGGTGGCCGAGGCGCCCAGCAGGGCGAAGGTGAAGGTCTTGGTCATGGCTTGGTCTCCGCTGAGCGAGCGTGCGTATCGGAATGGGCGGCTGGCGCGCTGTCGGCCATCATCTGGTCGGCAGTGTCGCGCACGAAAAAGGCGCGGGCAAGGATAATCACCACGCCGATGGTAATCGCGGCATCGGCCACGTTGAAGATCAGGAAGGGGCGGAAATCGCCGAAATGAAGGTCGGCATAGTCGATTACGTATCCGTAATCGTAGCGATCCTTGATGTTGCCGAGCGCCCCGCCCAGCACCAGTGCAAGGCCGAGAATATCGCCGAACTTCTCCTCGCGGATCATCCAGACCGTCACGACCAGCGCGATACCTGCCGTCACCGCCACCAGCGCCCAGCGCATTTCCGGGCTGGTCGCTTCGAACATGCCGAGCGATACGCCGAAATTCTGGGTCCATCTGAGGTCGAAGAACGGGACGAGTTCAATCACGCCGCGCTCGCGCAGCATCAGCGGGCCCTTGACCCAGTATTTGATCGCCTGGTCCACAGCGAAGATGGCGAAGGCGATCAGGATGCCGATCGCCTGATTGCGGCGGGCCGGGGTCACGACGAAACTCCTTCGGCGTCCAGCTCGGCGACCACCAGGTCGACGACGGCGTCGAGCAAGGGCTGGACGCCCTTGTTCTTGAACGCCGTGCCGCACAGGACCGGGTTGAGCTGCGCCGCGAGCGTCGCGATGATCGGCAGCAGGCTGCTTCCAAGCGCGCTCATCGCCTATAGCCCCTGGCAGACATTCTGCTGGCTGGTGTCGAGGAAAGGCGCAAAGGGGCAGCTGATGTAGCGCAGACGCACCGTCTTTCCATCGGACAGCGTGACGACGATATTGTCGGCACGCTTGTCGATCGGGGCGTTACCGATCGTGCCGACGCGCGCGCCGCCGTTATGCGTCCCGAGGAAGCTGATCATATCGTCCTGGTCGATGCCGTCGCCCGACACCCCGATCGCACCGACAAGCTGCGTCCCGCGATAGATGGGCACCGAACCCGGGAAAATCTGAATCCCGTTCTGCAGGCGGTTCTGCCCCGCCGCGACGTCGGGCAAGGTCGTGCAGCGTTGCGGCGTGTCGGTCGCGCTGGCGCCCGACACGAAGCCGAGGTGCGCCCCGATATTGCCGATGACAAGCGCCGATTGCAGTCCGGTCGAAAAGGGATTGAACTGCGCGATCGGGCGCGACAGCGGGCCATTGGGCCGCCCGACCTCGCCGTCGGGGAAATAGGGGCGCGACAGATTGCCCCCCGACCGGTCGGCGAAGGCGAAGGTGCCGGTGAGCGCGCTCGGATCGTTCAGAAAGCTGCGCACCGCGGGGACGAAATGCTGCACGTCGGCGCTGGCGTTGGCGCTGAGTTCCGTCCCGGCGTTGGCGCCCGAGAAAAAGGCCGCGGTGCGCGCCTTTTGCAGCGATACGTCGGTGCCGAAAATCGGCGCGTCGGGCGCGCGCACGATACCCAGCACCGCGCCATGCGTATCGACGAGGCTGATCGTCACCTGCGCCCGGCTGTCGAGCGGGCGGCGAATCTGCGCACGCGCGCGGCTCATCACCGCAAAGGCATCTTCGAGCACGGCGCGCACCTCGGCCTGGGTCAGCGGCGCGCTGTTGGTCGATGCATCGGTGCCGGCACGGATCGGGAAGCGGTTGGTGCCGCTGCCATTGGTCAAGACAAAGGCATCGCGGTTGGAAAATTCGGCTGCGGTCGAGGCGCGGATTCCCGACGCTTCGCTGCCATAGGCGGTGCCCGCGACGATCGCCGCGGCGGCATAGCCGATGACCGCGACCAGATTGCCGGCGGTACCGTTCAGACTGGCGAAGCTCGCGCCGCCGCTCGTCTGCAAGCCGCCATAGGTGGCGTCCGAAAAGCGCAGCGTCGTCCCGTCGACGGTGATCTTGTCGGCGGTGATCGCCGCCGGCGCCTCGAACCCGCGCGTCCCCGCCAGTGCGATGAATTCCTCGGCATCATTGTCGATGTCGAGGATGTTGGGATCGCTGCCATAGACGCCGTCGCCCATCACCCCGATGCCGCCGACGAGCACGCCATTTTTGTAAAGCGGCAGACCGCCGGGATCGGCCGCGAGGCCGAGCGGCGAGCGCTTTGGCCCGATCAGCGCGCCGCCGCCCATGGCGCCGAAGCGCGCGGCAAGATCGCTGCACGGAAGCTGGCTGAACTGCACCCCGAACAGCGGCCCGCTTTCCAGCCCCGCGGTCGTCGGTGCGGGCGGGAAATGCTCCTGGACGATCTGGCTCGCGGTACGCGTCGAAAAGGCATTGCCGCCGCTCGACAGATAGGCGCCGGTGATCGCCTTCGCGATGGCGCCCGCTTCTGCAGGGAAGGTGACGTTCTGCGCGTCGATATTGTCGCCGTTGGGCGCCGCCGAGGTCGTCGCGGTGGCGCGCGCGCCGTTCATGCGGAAGACGCCGAGAACATTGCCGACGCGGTCGGTCACTGCGATTACCGACGGCAGGCCGCGCGCCTGCGCCTCGGCAATCGCGCCGGCGAGTACGGTCTGGACGTCGGCGACGCTGAGCGACTGGCTCGCCGGCGGGGTATAGAGGCCGCCGGTCGGGGTGGGAGTCGGCGTCGGCGTGGGAGTTGGTGAGGGGGTCGGCGTGCCGCCGCCTCCGCCCCCGCACGAGGCGAGGAGCAGTGCCGGGCCGGCGACAAGGGCGGCGGTGCGAAAGAGGCGCGATCGGGTCCGCATCGGCTTACCGCAGCGCCTGGATCGCGCGCACCGCGCTGCCGAAGGAGGCTTGGAAGTCGCTGGGCTTATAGGCGTTGGGATCCTTGACCGAGGCATAGGCACGGTCGATGTCGGCGCGGATACCCGCCGCAGCGCCGATGGTGATCCGCCCCGACGAAACCATCGCGTTGAGCAGCGTGTCGACCCCCATCACCGCCTGCGACGACCCCGCATAGTCGGTGAAGCGGTCGTTCACTGCCTTGCCCGCAATCGCGTCGACCATCGCAAAGGCGTCGGTGCCCGAAAAGGCGCGCGCCGCGAAGGCGCTTTTGAGCGCCGCGACCGTCTGCGCCAGATCGGCGGCGGCGCGAACCGCCGCCGGGCGGTCGGTCGCGATCGCGCGGTGGAAGGCGGCGCTGCGCGCGCCGAGCTGTTCGGCAAGCGCGGGCGAGGCCATACGCGCGGCGGCCGAGAGCATGATCAGATTTTCGTCATTATAGGGCGGCATACCCTCGGGAATGCCCGGCCGCGCCGGATTGTCGACGCTGGTCTTCACCGGCTTCGCCTGATCGTAGATCCGGCGGTGGCAACTGTGGCAGTCGAGGAAATAAAATTCGGGGAACATTCCCTCGGTCCCGCGTTTCGACTGGAACAGCGCGAGGCTGCGTTCGAGCGCGGTCGCCTGCCCCACCGCCCACATCTGCACATGGTCGGTGCGCGCGCCCGCCGCGCCGAACTTGCGCCAGCCATAATCGGCATCTTCCTGATGATGCGCCTGGAGCGAGGAGAAGAGGTCGAGCTCGAACGAAATGCGCGGATGCCCCGCCGCCATGATGCGGTGGGTGACGAACTGCCCCTCGCCCGCGGCCCCGAAATGGCAGTCGACGCAAACGCCCGCGCGCACCACCGGATCCTCGAGCCGGCGCAGGCCGGCGCGCAGATTGGCGAGATGCTTCTCGCGCATTTCGCCGCCGGGGCTGGGGTTGTCGCCGACCCCGGCATAATGGCTCGCGACCCAGCCCCCTGCAGGACCGTGGCAGGATTCGCAGGTGACCCCGTCCTCAATCGGCGCGGTACCGCGGCTCGTCGCCGCATCGCTGTGGCACCCGAGGCACATCGAGGCGCGCGCCGGATCGCCGATGCCGAGGTTGCGGGCAATGAACTGGCTGCGGCTGGTGTTGAGCACGGCCCAGGCGCGGCTATGCGCGCCGCCGGGGGTCGAGGGTTCCTGCCAGCGCATCAACTCGTCCTGACGGACAACGACCCCGTCGCCCTCCATCCGGCCGTGGCAGGTCGATCCCGCGCAGGACGCAACACCCAGAAAACGCCCGCCGCTTTCGCCCTGCGAGCGCGCTGGAGGCGCCGAAAGCGTCGCGGCGATCGCAAGCATGGCAAGCAGCAGAGCCAGTGCCGCCACCGCCGCCCACGACCGATCGCCGCGCCCGATGCCAGCGTGCGTCGTCATTCCCACGAGTCCCCTTTTGCCCTGAGGGCCTTTTACCCTAAACGACCCCGAACGCCAGCATCGCGTCGGCGACTTTCTTGAAGCCGGCGATGTTCGCGCCCTTCACATAATCGATATAGCCGCCGCCCTGATCGCCATAGGTCAGGCAGCGTTCGTGGATGCCCGCCATGATATCCTTGAGCATCTGTTGCAGCTCGGCTTCGCTCCAGCTGCGCCGGCCGCTGTTCTGGCTCATTTCGAGGCCCGAAACCGCAACCCCGCCGGCGTTGGCCGCCTTGCCGGGCGCGAACATGATCTTTGCGTCCTTGAAGACATGAACACCGGCAAGGTCGGTCGGCATGTTCGCGCCCTCGCTCACCGCGATGCAGCCGTTCGCCACCAGCATCTTCGCGTCATCGCCATTCAGCTCGTTCTGCGTCGCGCACGGCAGCGCGACGTCGCACGGCACCGCCCACGGCGTTTTGCCAGCGGTAAAGGTGGCGCTCTTGAACTCGGCGCAATAATCCTCGATCCGGCCGCGCCGATGCGTCTTATGCGCCTTTACCCAGTCGATCTTTTCCTGGGTGATGCCGTCGGGGTCGTGGATGAAACCGCCCGAATCGGACAGGGTGAGCACCTTGCCGCCGAGCTGCACGATCTTTTCCGCCGCGTGCGTCGCGACATTACCCGATCCCGAAATCGCCGCGCTCTTGCCGACGAGATCCTGTCCCTTCGCCGCGAGCATGTTCGCGAGGAAATAGACGGCGCCATAGCCCGTCGCCTCGGTCCGGATCAGCGAGCCGCCCCATTCGAGACCCTTGCCGGTGAGCACCCCGGTAAATTCGTTGGTGATGCGCTTGTACTGGCCGAACATGAAGCCGATTTCGCGCCCGCCGACGCCGATGTCGCCCGCCGGAACGTCGATGTCGGCGCCGATGTGGCGATAGAGCTCGGTCATGAAGCTCTGGCAGAAGCGCATGATCTCGCGCACGCTCTTGCCCTTCGGGTTGAAATTCGATCCGCCCTTGCCGCCGCCCATCGGCAGGCCGGTGAGCGCATTCTTGAACGTCTGTTCGAACGCCAGGAATTTGAGCACGCTTTCGGTCACGCTCGGGTGAAAGCGGATGCCCCCTTTATAGGGGCCGATGGCATTGTTGTTCTGAACGCGCCAGCCGCGCTGGACGCGGATATTGCCGTTGTCGTCCTCCCAGCAGACGCGGAAGGACACGACCCGGTCGGGTTCGGCAATGCGCCGCAATATCTGCTGCGCGTGATATTCTTCCTTGTCGGCGATGAAGTCGAAAATATCCTCGGCGACTTCCTGCACCGCCTGGACGAACTCGGGCTGCCCCGGGTTGCGCCGCTTCACACCTTCCATGAACGTCGGAAAATCGACGTGATCCGCTACCGCCATGCACCCCTCCCACGCAAAGACTTGGGAAAACCGGTGCGACCCCCTGTTTTACGATTTTATCGTTGACCGACCTCGCCCGACAGAGGCTACACCTTTGCCCGCCAAAGGCAATATGGCGCGGCACCGTCGCGCGCGATTTCGCCGCGGCGGATATTCGGGGGATGGAATGAGCGAAACCAAGGGTATGTCGACGACGAACCGTGCGATCCTGATCGCCGCCTTCCTCCTGCTAGCCGGCGCGATCGGCTATGCGATCTGGCGCGATTCCGCCAATAATGCCGCGGCGCCCGCGCCGATGGCCGCAGCGTCACCCGATGCACAGCTTGCCGCAATCGAGGAACGGACGCGGCGCGAACCGCAGAGCGCCGACGCGTGGATGGCGCTCGGTGCCGCGCGTTTCGACCTCGGCGATTATCCCGGCGCCGCCGCGGCTTATGAAAAATCGGTCGCGATCGCGCCCGAGTCGGCCGGGCTATGGTCGGCGCTTGGCGAGGCGCGCGTCATGGCGAGTCCGCGCGATCCGATGCCCCCCGCCGCGGCCGAAGCCTTTGACAAGGCGATCGCGCTCAATCCCAAGGATCCGCGCGCGCGCTATTTCATGGCGGTGAAGAAGGATATCGCCGGCGATCACAAGGGGGCGATCGACGAATGGTTCGCGCTGCTCGCCGACACGCCGCAGGGCGCGCCGTGGGAGGCCGACCTGCGCCGCACGATCGAACAGGTCGGCGCGATCAACAAGATCGACGTCGCCCCGCGCCTCGCCGCGACGCAGCCGCGCGCGCTCAAGGCCGACGAGATGCCGGTCGCCGCGCGGGCGATCCCCGGCCCCAGCCGCGCCGATATGGAAGCCGCCTCGCAGCTTCCCAAGGGGCAGCAGGACGCAATGATCGCGGGGATGGTCGACGGGCTGGAGGCCAAGTTGAAAGCGAATCCGGCGGACGTCGACCGCTGGATCATGCTGATGCGCAGCCGCATGACGCTCGGCGAAACCGCAAAAGCGGCGCAGGCGCTGAAGGACGCCCTCGCCGCCAATCCGGGGGCGGCACAGCGGCTGAACGCGCAGGCACGGATGCTCGGGGTGCCGGGGGCTTAGGCGTCGGAACAACCTGTACTCCCCCGCCTTCGCGGGGATACGCCAATAACAAAAGAGACAGGAATTATCCCGCCATCAGCGCCGCGTTGCCGCCCGCTGCGGTGATGTCGGTCGAGATCGATTTTTCTTCGGCGAAGCGGTGCAGATAATGCGGACCGCCCGCCTTCGGCCCCGTGCCCGACAGGCCGCGGCCGCCGAAGGGCTGCGATCCGACGATCGCGCCGATCTGGTTGCGGTTGACATAGACATTGCCGACCGCCGCGCGCGCCGCGACATGCGCCGCGACGCCGTCGATGCGGGTGTGAACGCCCAGTGTCAGGCCATAGCCCGAAGCGTTGATCGCGTCGATCAGCGCGTCGAGCTCGCCGCCCTTCCACGTCGCGACATGCAGCACCGGCCCGAAAATCTCGCGCTTGAGGTCGGTGACATGGTCGAGGCGGATCATCGTCGGCGGCACGAAGGTACCGCCTGCCGGCCAATCGGTGCGCGCCGCCTGTGCAATCACCCGGCCCGCGGCGCGCGCTTCGGCGATATAAGCCGCGATGTTCGCTTGCGCCTCGGCATCGATGATCGGACCGACGTCGGTCGCGAGGATAGCGGGGTCGCCGATATTGAGTTCGGCCATCGCGCCCGCGACCATGTCGATCATGGTTTCGGCGACATCTTCCTGCACGCAAAGCAGGCGAAGCGCCGAACAGCGCTGACCCGCCGACTGGAACGCGCTGGCGACGGCATCGCGCGCCACCTGTTCGGGAAGTGCGGTCGAATCGACGATCATCGCGTTGGCACCGCCGGTTTCGGCGATCAGCGTCGCGATCGGACCGTCGCGCCCCGCAAGGCTGCGGTTGATCGCGCGCGCAACCTCGGTCGATCCGGTGAAGGCAACGCCAATGATATCGTCATGACCGGTCAGCGCCGCGCCCACCGTTTCGCCGCGACCGGGGAGAAACGCCAGCACCTCGGCAGGCACCCCCGCCTCGAGCAGCAATTCGATAGCGGCATGCGCGATCAGCGGCGTCTGTTCGGCGGGCTTCGCCAGCACGGCGTTACCCGCGGCAAGCGCCGCCGAGACCTGCCCCAGAAAGATCGCGAGCGGGAAATTCCATGGGCTGATGGCAACGAAGACGCCCTTGCCTTCGAGGATCAGTTCGTTGCGTTCGCCGGTCGGGCCGGGCAGCGCGATGAGGTAGGTGAAATCGGCGCGCGCCTGGGCGGCATAATAGCGCAGGAAGTCGACCGCCTCGCGCACTTCGGCCACCGCATCGACGAGCGTCTTGCCCGCCTCGTCGATCGCCAGCCCCAGAAAGAGAGCATCGCGTTCCTCGAGCAGATCGGCCGCGCATTCGAGCCGTTCGGCACGGAAGGCGCCACCGGCAAGGCTCCAGTCGCCCTGCGCCGCGCGCGCGGCGGCGACGGCGGCATCGACCATATCGGCATCGGCCTCGATCACATGACCGACGACCGCGCCGGTCGCCGGATTGCGCACCGCTTCGGCGGTGCCCGCCGCTGCCGTGCCGCCGACGATCGGCGCCGCGATACGGCCGCTGTCCCGCGCCCCGGCAATCGCGGCCGCCAGCGCCTCGGGCACGCCGGGTTCGCCAAGGTCGTAGCCGCGCGAATTGCGCCGGACGGGATCGAAAAGCTGGAGCCCGGTCGGGATTTTCGACGGCACGCTCGCGATGCTGCGCGGGTCGACCGCCAGCTCTTCGGCGGTCACGTCGGGGTCCGAAAACTGGTGCACGAAGCTGCTGTTCGCGCCATTTTCGAGCAGGCGGCGGACCAGATAGGCGAGCAGGTCGCGGTGGGTGCCCACGGGCGCATAGACGCGCACCGGGCGCGGCGGCGGCGACTGCGCGACGATCGCATCATGCGCGCCTTCGCCCATGCCGTGCAGCCGCTGCAGTTCGTAATCGGCGCCGTCGAACAGCTCGGCGATAAAGGCCAGCGTCATCGCATTGTGCGTCGCAAAGGCCGGGAAGATGCAATCCTGATGCTCGCGCAATATCTGCGCGCACGCCATATAGTTGAGGTCGGTGTGATTCTTTGCGGTGAAGACCGGAAAATCGCTCAGCCCCATCGTCTGCGCGCGCTTGATCTCGGTATCCCAATAGGCGCCCTTCACCAGCCGCATCGACAGCATGACGCCGCGCGCGCGCGCCTTGGCGGCGACCCAGCGGATCGCCTCGCTCGCGCGCTTCTGATAGGCCTGGATCACGATGCCGAGCCCGGTCCAGCCGTCGGCGAGCCCCGCGTCGATCAGCGCGCCATAAACGTCGAGATGCGGTTCGAGCCGGTCGCTTTCCTCGGCATCGATCATCAGCGGAATGTTGACGCCGCGCGCGGCGCGGGCGAGCGCGATGACATCGGGGATGAGCTCTTCGCGAACGCGGTCGGCCTGCAGATATTCGTAGCGCGGGTGGAGCGCCGACAGCTTGATCGAAATGCCGTGGTTGGCGAATGGATCGCCCGGCTTCGCATCGCGGCCGATGCGCGCGATCGCCGCGGCATAGCTGTCATAATAGCGCCGCGCATCCTCTGCGGTGCGCGCGGCCTCGCCGAGCATGTCGAAGCTCGCGAGTTCGCCCTTGTCCTTGTCGGCGCGCCGTACCGCTGCGTCGATCGTTTCGCCCATCACGAACTGCTGGCCAAGCAGCTTCATCGCCGCGAGCGCCGCTTGGCGGATCACCGGCTCGCCCGAACGGCGGATCATCGACTTGAGCAGGGTGAGCGGGTTCGCCTTGCTGCCCATCGCGCCTAGCATCAGCGTCGCCGAGCCCAGCGACAGGCCGCGCGCCGACAGCGCGACGACCAGCGGGCTGTCCTCATCCTCACCCTCGCGCCAATGGCGTCCGGCGATCTTGTCGCGGATCAGCGCATTGGCGGTCGCGCTATCGGGGACGCGCAGCAGCGCTTCGGCAAGGCACATCAGCACGACGCCTTCCTCGGTCGACAGGCGGTAGCGGTTCATGAGCTGCGCGACGAGCGTCTCGCGCTCGCCCTCGGCCTTCGCCTTGCGGATGAGCGCGAGTCCGCGCCGCGTCACCGCGTCGAGGGTGGCGGGCGAGCGGGCAAGCTGGGTCCGCAGATCGGCGACGAGATGGGCTTCGGAACGGCGGGCGAGGGCGCGGATGGCGGCGCGGTCGGTCGGCTGGGTCATGACGCATGATAGCATGCAGCGAACAGGCAATCCGCCTTCAATCAGGCGCTGACGATTATCTTTTGACCTATTATTGGCACCATATTAGGCAATCCGCATGGCAAATACGAAAATCTTGGTCGATCTGGACGAGTTCGATCGCAAGATCATCGCGATATTGGGCCGCGACGGGCGGATGACCTACACCGAACTGGCGCAGCGCGTCGGCCTGTCGAAGACGCCGTGCCAGCAGCGCGTCAAGCGGCTGGTCGACAGCGGGCTGATCACCGGCTTTCGCGCGATCGTCGACCCCGCGAAGCTGGGACTCGACCATGTCGCCTTTACCGAGGTCAAGCTGTCCGACACGCGCGAAGAGGCGCTACGCCGCTTCAACGACGCGGTGCGGCAGATTCCCGAAGTCGAGGAATGCCACATGATCGCGAGCAGCTTCGATTATCTCCTGAAAGTGCGCACTCCCGATATCCGCCGTTATCGCATCGTGTTGGGCGAGAAAATCTCCAGCCTGCCACACGTCGCGAGCACCTCGACCTTCGTCGCGATGGAAACGATCTGCGAATCGGCCCGCTGAGCCGCCGAATGTCGTTGGAGCCGCTGAAGCTCAAACCGCTGCGCTATCGCAGCCAACGGATGTCCTCCTGCAACTGCCAGCAATTTCCGATGGGCCGGAACAGCAATTGCCCATCCGAATCGGGATGTGTCCCGGGCGGGAGCGGTTTGCCCTCGGGGCCGATGATATTCCCCAGATCGTCACCGCCTTCCGACTGGCCATCATAGTGGACGCGCGCCCAATCGACCGAGAAATCGTCACTCTGGCTCTGGTTGAACTGGATATCGAGATACTCGTCCTCATCCCCGGGGGACCGGGGCTTGGCGGGCTTGTAATAGAAGTCGACCTGCCGGACCGGAAAATCCTCGTAGGAATTCGCGGGCACGTCGCGCGACGAAATTACCCTGCCCTGAGGGTCCAGCACGGCAGACGTGATGGTGGGCGCGCTATATTTGCGCCGGACGGCCGGTGATATCGCAATGGCCGTGAAAAGTTGCTGAAAGTCGCGATTAGCACAGGCGCGCTCGGCCATCTCCAGCGCGTTGCGATCTTGCTCGTCGAGTGATGTCGGTGCCGCAGTGCCCCGCGTATACTGCGCGGGCACCACCCTTCCCTGTTTCGGATGCGTATCGGCGCCATTTGCGCCATCGCAGGCCGCCAATGTGATCACTGCCATGATGCACAAGGCGAGCGCGTTCGTAACAAACTTGGGTCGCAAATCGGAACTCCCGTCAATTTCGTCGACATTACCCCGCCGATGATAGCGCACGAACGCGCGGGATGTACCGGTACGCGATTGCCTCCTCTCGCCTTCGGGGATGCTGGAGTAGGCTGACGCCCTTGAGATTATCAGCGCGAGGGATCATGGCTACCGACGATCATACGGACGAGCGCGGGAGCGTGATCGCGGTCAGCGATGCCAGCGGTGTCGGCATCGGCGTCAACCGCTATGACGAATATGGTATCCCAGCTGCAACGAACCTCGGACGGTTTCAATTCACCGGCCAGGCGTGGTTACCCGAACTTGGGCTCTATTATTACAAGGCGCGGATGTACTCGCCTACGCTCGGGCGGTTCATGCAGACCGATCCCATCGGTTACAAAGACGGCATCAACTGGCATGCCTATGTGGCAAACGATCCGGTAAATACGGTGGATCCCGAAGGAAAGCAGGGAACACAAATAGCCTCGGTATGTCGAGCCGCACCCTTGCCTTGCGCCGCGGCTGCGGCAGGTTTGGCAGTCGCCGGCGCGCTAATCGTGAAAGCATCCAGGCCTCAGGTATTAATGCCGCGGCCTGTTGCGCCGGGCATGCGACCACCTCCCCCACCGCTGAGGCCGGATAGCAATGACGGAGTAGATAGCGGCCCGCCCAGAAAAATGGAGCCGGACCGTGGCACGGTCCTTGAGAATCGTCGGAACCTTGGGCGAGGCCCGTACAATTGTTCCAATTTTGATTGTGAAGCACAGCATGGCGGTTCAACGGAAACTACAGAATGTCCGGAGTGCGCGGGAAAAAGAGCAAACGGCTTTCCGATGCGGGGACCTACGCCCCGGCCCATCCCACACCGCCCAGTTCCTAAGCCCGATCCTACAACTCCTTCTAAGCCAAAACCGCCTAAGAAGGAAAATTAGAAAGAGTGAATATGAGTCATCAAGAAATGCGTAGTTATAAAATTCATACAGGAATAGAGTTAGAATTAATGATTTGTGGAAAGAAACCAATGTCCGCGTTCTGCAGGTATATTGATGATTCATTTGACGTAACTGGCGGACAGCCATTTGAACATTATGTTAATACAGGATTTTTGAGGAAGAAGATTTTCTATATTAAAAACATTAATCTGAATAAAAAAATGGTATACACGGCATTTTCATTGATTAATGAAGAGTGGCGCATTGGCATTTATAGATCTATTAAAATAATAGGTCAGAGTTTTTGGTCTAAAGATTTGGAAATAATAGAAGGAATTCTGCTGGGTTATTCTATGGAAGAAAATCAGGAGCATATTAGATTAATGTTTCAAGATTCGGGACAATCTTGAAAATATGATGTTACGACTGCCTGCGAATTGGTGCGCTACGGTGATTGCAGCTCGGACAATCCCAGGAAACTCGCGACGGGACCGGGCGGCGCGACGCTGTGGTATGATCCGACGGGACGCCTGTCGAGGCTGACCAAGGGCGCGGTGACGAAGAAATATGAATATCTTGGGCCAAGGCTGGTGATCGAGCGCGATGCGGCAGCATCACCAACCGCTATGTCCATGGCGTGGCGGGAAGCGCTGCTGCCACGGAAACCATCACCTACACCTACGACGCCAAAGCGCGGAAAAGAGCGCAACATCGCGCAACATGGATGCAAGCCGTTTCCGCCTTGTTCCCTTGGGTGGCGTTCGATTAAAGCGCTGATATAAATAGGTAAATTTCTGGAGGCCCGAGCCGGAATCGAACCGGCGTATACGGATTTGCAGTCCGCTGCGTCACCACTCCGCCATCGGGCCTCGCGCCGAACGCCGCGGCCGCTGTGTCGCGGGCCGGGCCGGGTGTTGGACGGCGCCGCTAGTGCGGGGCTTTCGCGGGCTTGTCAAGGATTCGCCAAGGCCCGCTCCATTTCGCACGCATTTTCGCGCAATGCGGGGTTGGCGCCACTCCCGCGGCCAGCTATGCGCGACGCAGCGCCGTGCGATGCTGTATTAGTATTGCAACACAGCATCGCTTCGGCTAGAACGGCCCCAAGCTTCAGGGCCCCAGAATCGGAAAACAGGCTGATGGCGACGAAATTGAACGAAGTGACTGCTGCGGACATGCGGGCTGCGATGATCGACAGCCAGCTGAGGACCAATGACGTGATCGACCCGGCGGTCGTCGCGGCAATGGGCAGCGTGGCGCGCGAGGCGCATGTCCCCGCAGCGCTGGCGAGCGTCGCCTATATGGACCGCGCGATCGCGCTGGGGCATGGCCGCGCGCTCAATGCGCCGCTCGTCACCGGCCGCCTGCTCGTCGCCGCCGATATCCGGCCAGGCCAGCGCGTGCTGCTGATCGGCGCGGCGACGGGTTACACCGCCGCGCTGCTCGCGGCGCTCGGCGCCTCGGTCGTCGCGGTCGAGGAGCAGGCCGACCTGCTCGCTGCCGCACGCGCCGCAACCGACAATCCGGCGATTCGCTGGGTCGAGGGTCCGCTGGCCGCTGGCGCGCCCGGCGAAGCGCCCGTCGACCGCATCATGATCGACGGCGCGATCGAACAGCTTCCCGACGCGTTGGCAGCGCAGCTCGCCGAAGGCGGCAAGCTGGTCGCGGCGCGCCGCGAAGGCAGCGTCACCCGGCTCGTCCAGGGCATCAAGACCGCCGACACGCTCGCGCTGCGGGCCTTTGCCGACATGGATGTCGCAGCGCTGCCGGGCTTCGAGGCCCCCAAAGGCTTTCGCTTCTGATAGCCCTCCCTCCCTTCAGGCTGAACCAAATCATGCACGACATCGACACGAGAATGACCGGACGACGCGCCCGCTGGCTGGTGGGCATGGCGCTCGGCGCGCTGGCGCTGTCGTCGCAGGCGCAGGCCGAGACATTGCAGGGCGCGCTCGCCAAGGCTTATGAGAATAATCCGACGCTGACGGCGGCGCGCGCCGGACAGCGCGCGAACGACGAGAATGTCCCGATCCAGAAGGCATCGGGTCTGCCCTCGGTCGGCGCCAGCGTCGATTATCAGGAAAATCTGGTCATCCCGGGCAACAGCTTCGTGGCGCCGGGCCGAGTCCTGTCGGCGGGAAGCCAGCTCAGCGTCCCGATCTATCAGGGCGGTGCGATGCGCAACGCGGTGAAGGCGGCCGAATATCGCGTCGAAGCCGGGCAATCCGATCTGCGCGCAACCGAAGCGAGCATTTTCTCGCAAGTCGTGGGCGCCTATATGGACGTGATCCGCGACCAGGCGATCGTCCAGCTCAACCAGAAGAATGTCGCGGTCCTCAAGACCAATTTGCAGGCATCGAGCGACCGGTTCGAGATCGGCGATCTGACGCGCACCGACGTCGCCCAGTCGCAGGCCCGGCTTGCGCTCGCCGAGGGCGACCTGCGCGGCGCCGAAGCCAATCTGATTCGCAGTCGCGAAAATTATGTGAAGCTGGTCGGCGATGCGCCGGTCGATCTCCAGCCGCCGCCGGCACTGCCCAATCTCCCTCAATCGGTTGAGGATGCGGTCGCGATCGCGCTCAACAACAATCCCGATATCGAAGCAGCAAACCAGCGCATCAACGCATCGCGCGCCGATATCGGCGCTGCGCGGGCCGCCCGCATGCCCAAGCTGTCGGCGACGCTGGGGGGCGGTTACAACAATAATCTCCACTCGATTCCCGCCGGCAACACCGTGGCCGAGAATACAACGAAGAGCGCCGCCGCTGGCCTGTCGCTGACGCTGCCGATCTTTCAGGGCGGCCGCCCGTCGGCGCAGGTGCGCCAGGCGCAATCGCGCAGCAGCCAGGCGATCGAAACCTATGTTGCCACCGAACGCGACGTGATCGCGCAGACGCGCGGCGCTTATGCCGCGTGGCAGGCGAACGAGCGCGTCATCGCCGCGACCGAGCAGGCGGTGGGCGCGAACGCCCTGTCGCTCGAGGGGGTGCGTGCCGAAAACAGTGTCGGCACGCGCTCGATCCTCGACATATTGAATGCCGAACAGGAATATCTGAACGCGCAGGTCCAGCTCGTCTCGGCCAAACGCAACAGCTATGTCGCGGCTTTCTCGGTCCTCGCCGCGATGGGCAAGGCCGAAGCGCGCGACCTGGGAATCGAGGGCGGCGCTCTCTATGATCCGGCGGTAAATTATCGCCGTGTTCGCGGTCAGATCTGGGATTGGGCCGACGATCCGAAGCCGCAGCAGCAGGCCACCGATACGCGCAGCATCCCCGCCGCCGATGCCAGCGTGCCTGCCGTAGAGCCGCTTCCCCAACAATAAGGCTTGGCAAGCCCGCCCGCGCGCCGGTATGAACATGGTTAACCGGTATTTCCGGCGGAACTGAGGGGGCAAGCATGGGCGACATGTCGCGGGAGCCATCGATGGAAGACATTTTGTCGTCGATCCGGCGCGTCATCGCGCGTGACGAGGCCCCTGGCGCGCGCGCGCAGCGTGCGGCGGCGCCGAGCGAGGATATTCTCGACCTCAACGAAGAGGAAGACGACGCCGTCGCCGAATCGACCCTTGACGACAGCGGCGCCGCGACCGCGCAGGAAGAGTTAGTGTCGGTCGCCAGTGCCGATGCCGCGCGCCAGTCGCTCGAAGCGCTCACCGCAGCGATGGCCCCAGCCGCCGCGGCGGCCGCCGCGACGGTACCCGCCGGGGGACGCAGCCTCGAGGATGTCGTCGTCGATGCGATGCGGCCGATGCTCAAGCAATGGCTCGACGCCAATCTGCCGGCGATGGTCGAATCGATGGTGGCGCGCGAAATCAGCCGCATCACCGGCAAGCGCCTCTAGGGTCGGGCCTTAAGGGCTCAGGCCGCCCAATCCTCCAGCAGATAGCGCGCGATCGCCAGCGGCGGCGGCGCCATGAAGCTCGCGCCCATGTCGCCGGCGAGCGCCGCGCGCACCTCCGCGCGGTCGACCCACATCGCCGCTTCGAGTTCGGTCGTGTCGATCGTCAGCGCTGCGTCGCGCGCGACCGCGCGGCACCCGATCATCAGCGACGAGGGGAACGGCCAGGGCTGGCTCGCCACATAAGATACATCGGACACGGCGATGCCCGCTTCCTCGAACAATTCGCGCGCCACCGCTTCCTCAAGCGATTCGCCCGGCTCGACGAAGCCCGCAAGCGCCGAAAAGAAGCCCGGCGGGAAACCGGGCTGGCGGCCGAGCAGCACGCGGCCCTCATATTCGGCGAGCATGATGACAACGGGGTCGACACGCGGAAAATGTTCGGCGCCGCACGAAGCGCAGCGGCGACCCCAGCCGCCCCGGAACAATTCGGTCGGCGAACCGCAAACGGCGCAGAACCGGTGCCGCGCGTGCCAGTCGACGAGGCTGCGCGCACCGCCATAGAGCGCCGCTTCTTCGGGCGATAGCATCGGGAGCAGCCGCATCACGGTGCGCGAACGCGCATCGACGCGCGCCCCGCCATGCGCCTCGCGCACGAAGCGCGGCGCGCCGCTGTCGTCGATCCCGAGCAGCAACAGCGCGCGCTCGTCGGCCGGATCGAGCGCTTCCCACACCAGCCCGCCGCCGCCGCCCGGCACCGGATCGACATGATGACAACGGGGTCGACACGCGGAAAATGTTCGGCGCCGCACGAAGCGCAGCGGCGACCCCAGCCGCCCCGGAACAATTCGGTCGGCGATCCGGCGAGCGACACGCGGCCGCCAGCGCCGAAACCCTCGCCGTCGATGAAGGTGTTCTTGCGGTCGACCGAATCGGCGAGCAGGTTCGACATGCCGAGCCGCGCGGTTTCGGGCTTCATGATCCGCACGCCGCCGGTTTCGCCCTCGCCGAGCAGCATGGCGAGGAACCGGTCGTAATCACGCGCCGTCGAAACGAGACCGCCGCCGCCATAGGGCATCGGCGGCGGGTCGAGGTATATCGAACTCGTCGCGGGGTCGATCGGCAGCAGCACGCCGCCCAGCGGCGCATAGTTGGTCGACAGCCGCGCTTCTTCGTCCCCGGTGACGCGAAAACCGGTGCTCGCCATCCCCAGCGGATTGAAAATGCGCGCCTTCAGAAATGCGTCGAAGGGCTGACCCGAGACGACCTCGATCACGCGGCCCATCAGGTCGAGCCCGACCGAATAGCTCCAGCGGGTGCCGGGTTCATAGACGAGCGGCAGCGTCGCGAGCCGGTCGGCGAAAACCTCCAGACTCGGCGCGGGCGTGGTCGGCGGGAAGCCCGGAATCGGCAGGCGGCTGACCTGTCCGCCCAATATCCCCGCCTCGTTGTAGGCGTCGCGCAGCGGCCCCTTCTGAACGATATTGTAGCCGAGCCCGGCGGTGTGGGTGAGGAGCTGGCGGACCGTGATCGGCCCCTTCGCGGGATGAACGTCGGTGATCGACCCGTCGGGGGTGTTCTGCACCTTCATCGATGCGAAGGCCGGCAGGAAATCGGCGATCGGCTGGTCGAGGGTCATCTTGCCATCCTCGATCAGCAGCATGGCCGCCATGCCGGTGACGGGCTTGGTCATCGAATAGAGCCGCCAGATCGTGTCGGGGGCCACAGCGCGCTGCGAATCCATCGCCTGCTTGCCCGCGCCCAGATAGTCGGGCGGCGCCTGATCCTTGCCGATCGCAGCGATAGCGCCGGCGAGCTCGCGGCGGTCCACGAATCCCTTGATGAAGGCGTAGGTCGCCGGATAGAGCGCCTCGGCATTGGTCCAGGCGAAGGCGGCGCGCGGCAACAGCGTCGCGCTGCCCCCCAGCGCCAGGCTGCCGAGCAGCGCGCGGCGCGAAATCATCATCGTCATCGGTCACTCTCCCGCATCTTGTCGACCAGTTTGCGATACAGCGTCGGCAGACCCGCCGCGTCAAGCGCCGAAATCGGCCACCACTCACCTTCCCCTGCGGCATCCTCGACTCCGCGCCGGACGAGCGTCAATGTGAGGTCGAAATGGGTGAAGCCGTGCCGCACGGAGACGGCTCCGTCATCGGATGCGGGCGGTTCGTCCCACGCGCCGCCGGGCAATGCCCGCATCCCGCCGAGCATCCCCTTATCGGGGCGCCGTACCAGCCACAGCCGCGCATCCGATTCGATCCACCAGGCGCGTCCGTGGCGCTGCGGCTTCGCCTTTTTGGGCGGCTTGACCGGCAATGACTCGGCGGTGCCAGCCGCAAATGCGGCGCAATCGGCGACGACGGGACAGCGGGTGCAGGCGGGGCTGCGCGGCGTGCAGATCGTTGCGCCCAGATCCATGAGAGCCTGCGCGAAGTCGCCGGGGCGATCGCGCGGAACGAGCGGCGCCAGCGCGGCACGGATCGCGCGCTTTGCGGCCGGCAGCGGCGTGGCGATCAGCCGGTGGCGCGCAATCACCCGCTCGATATTGGCGTCGACGACAACCGCGGGGCGGCCGAAGGCGATCGCCGCGACCGCCGCCGCAGTGTAATCGCCGACGCCCGGCAAGGCGCGCAACCCGGTCTCGCTATCCGGAAAAAGGCCGTCATGATCGGCGACCACCGCGCGCGCGCAGGCGAGCAGGTTGCGAGCGCGGGCATAATATCCGAGGCCCGCCCACGCCGCCATGACGTCCGCGTCATCGGCCGCCGCGAGATCGGCGACGCTCGGCCAACGCTCGGTAAAGCGGGCGAAATAGCCCGCGACCGCGGCAACGGTCGTCTGTTGCAGCATCACTTCGGCGAGCCAGATGCGGTAGGGATCGGGCGTCACCGCGCTGCCCGGCGCGATGCGCCAAGGGAGGTTGCGCGCCGCATGGTCGTACCAGGCGAGCAGCCGCGGCGCGAAATCCGCGACGGCCGCGATATCGGGGTCTGGCATCTGGACGCTCACCCCCCGCCTATGGCATGGCGGCGGCGATGGCGAAAGCAGGCTCCAGCGACGGCGACAAGCCCCCTAAAGCGCGCGCGAAGAAGGGCGCCAAAAAGGCGATGTCACCCAGCCCGCGATGATCCGCTTCCCCGCCGGACAAAAGGCGGGCGGAACGCTGCACCTGACGATCAGCGGCGCGCATGCACCCATGCTGCAGCATGTCGCCCCCGACATCGTCGCGGCGGTCAATCGCTTCTTCGGCTATGCCGCTATCGCGAGCGTCCGCATGACGCATGGTCAGGTCACGCCCGCCCCCCCCCCCGTTCAGCAGCCGGCAATGCTGAAGCCGGTACCCGCCGAACTGGGGGATAGCCTGCGCGACATCGGCGATCCGGAACTCAGGACCGTGCTCGAACGCATGGCCGCCGGACTTGCCAGCGCGCCGAAACTCCCGCGCATCAGTTGAAGGAAGACGGCACGTCCATGCCCAAGATATCCGGTCGCACCCTGTCCCGCCGCACCGTCATCGGCGCCCTGTCGATCGCCGCGCTGTCGCTGGTCGCCGCCGCGCCCGCCGCTCCGGCGCCGGCCTGGTCGTCGAAGATCAGCACCAGCGCGATCGGCGCCTATATCGTCGGAAACCCCGCCGCCAAGGTGCGTCTGGTCGAATATTTCAGCTATACGTGCAGCCATTGCGGCGAATTTGCGCGTGACGGCGACGTCCCGCTCAAGACCCAATATATCGACAAGGGACTGGTGGTTTTCGAATATCGCAACCTCGTCCGTGACCCGGTCGACCTGACCGCAGCGCTGCTGGCGCGCTGCGGCGGCGCCAAGACCTTCGCGGCCAACCACCACGCCATCTTCATGGCGCAGCCGGTCTGGCTGGCGAAAGTGCAAAAGGCGCCCGAAGCCATGGTCAAGAGCTGGTATGTCGGCACCGAGAGCGAACGCGCGCGCAAGATCGCGGCCGACACCGGGCTCGGCGCGCTGATGTCGAAGCGCGGCTACACCCAGGCGCAGATGAACGCCTGTTTCGATAGCGAGGTCACGCGCGCCGAACTCGAAGGCATGACCAATATCGGCCTGGGTGCCGACCATGTGCGCGGCACGCCGGCCTTCTTCATCAACGGACGCCATGTCGATGTGACCGTCTGGTCCGCGATCAAAACGCAACTCGACGCGGCGCTGAAGGCCTCGTAAAAGCCCGTTCACGCGAATTATCCGGAGACTATCCCCAATGACCAGATTGCCCCTTCGCCCGATCCTTCTCGCCTCGATCGGCGCCCTTGCGCTCGCCGGCTGCGGCAAGGGCACGACCGACCAGTCGAAGGAACAGGCGGTCGTCGCCAAGGTCGCGGCACCCGCAGGCAAGCAATGGTCGACAACGGTCACCAAGACCGCCGAGGGCGGCTATCTGATGGGTAACCCCGACGCGCCGATCAAGATCATCGAATATGCGTCGCTGACCTGCTCGCACTGCGCCGATTTCTCGAAGGAAAGCCACGAAGAGATCAAGCGCGACTTCATCGACAGCGGCCGTGTCAGCCTGGAAGTGCGCAACTTCATCCGCGATCCGCTCGACGCGATGGCCGCGGCGGTCGCGCATTGCAGCCCGGTCGATCGCTATTTCCCGCTACAGGAAAATGTCTTTGCCTCGCAAGCCGAACTGTTCGCCGGCGCGCAGGCCAATCCCAAGGGCGGCGAAGCCGCGATGGCGCTGCCCCCCGCGCAGCGCTTTCCCGCGCTCGCCAAAGCCTGGAAGCTTGAAGAGTTCTTCCAGTCGCGCGGCGTAACCGCCGACCAGATCAACGCCTGCCTGTCGAACATCGACAATATCAGCAAGCTTGAGCAGATGACCAACAAGGGCATCGAACAGTTCAAGATCCAGGGCACGCCGACCTTCGTCATCAACGGCCAGGTCGCCGAAGGCATCACCACCTGGGGCCCGCTGCGCGACCGCCTGCGCACCATGGGCGCCCGCTAAAGGCAATAGTCTTCCCCGCCGCCCGCGACGGGGAGGCGGCACCCCTTGCGACTCGACCGCCCACGCGCCATGACGGTGTCAGGGGGATATGTGACAGCAAGGTTGCACCGGCTCCGATTCGCTGACCTGCACGAGGTGGCTTCGTGCAGATAAGACGCCTGCGCCTGACCGGTTTCAAAAGCTTCGTCGAGCCAACCGAATTGCGGATCGAACCCGGGCTGACCGGCGTCGTCGGTCCGAACGGCTGCGGCAAATCAAACCTGCTCGAAGCGATCCGCTGGGTGATGGGCGAATCGAGCCCCAAATCCATGCGCGGCGGCGGGATGGAGGATGTGATCTTCGCCGGCACATCGCAGCGACCGCCGCGCGATTTTGCCGAGGTTGCCATCCATTGCGATACCGAAGGCAATGTCGTCGCGGGCCTGTCCGACGCGAGCGAAGGGCATGAACTCGAGATCATCCGCCGTATCGAACGCGGCGCGGGCAGCGCCTATCGCGCCAACGGACGCGACGTCCGCGCCAAGGATGTCGCGCTGATCTTTGCCGACGCCGCGACCGGCGCGCACAGCCCCGCCCTCGTCAGTCAGGGCAAGATCGCGAAAGTCATAGCCGCCAAGCCGACCGACCGCCGCGCGATGCTGGAGGAAGCGGCGGGCATCGCTGGTTTGCACGTCCGCCGCAAGGATGCCGAGCAAAAGCTGCGCGCGACCGAAACCAACCTCAATCGCCTGTCCGAAATCGTCGCCGACATGGAAGTGCGCGCAAATGCGCTGCGCCGTCAGGCGCGGGCGGCGGAAAAATATCGCAAACTCAGCGACGATATCCGTATCGCCGAAGGCCGGCTGATCTACGCGCGCTGGCGCGATGCCGCCGCCGCCGCCGATCAGGCGCGCCGCGACGCCGATGCCGCCGAAGCTGCCGTGAAGGCCGCGCAGACCGAACTCGAAACCGTTTCCGCCGCGCAGGTCGAAGTGGCGACGCGCGTCGGTAGCGCGCGCGCCGAGGCGCAGGCACAGCGCGATGCACTCGCCGAGGCGACCGCGACACTCGTCCGCCTGCAAGGCGAGGGACGTGCGGCGCGGCAACGGCTCGACGATCTGGCGGCGCAGCAGGCGCGGCTCGCCGAAGACCGGGCGCGCGAGGGTGAATTGGCGCGCGACGCCCATGCCGCCCTGACCGCGCTCGACGCCGAAGCGAAGCGCCTGACACAGGACATTGCCGCGCACGACGCGGGCAAGGCGGCGCTGGTCGAGGCGCATCAGGCGGCACAGGCACGGCTCCGCGATGCCGAAGTTGCGCTTGCGCAGGCAAGGGCAAAGGCGGCGAGCGAGGCCGCCGACCGCCGCATCGCGGTATCGG
>LULO01000692.1_pt1 | contig 22539 bp, 23 predicted proteins | sample 728121 | NCBI WGS metagenome assembly LULO01 (sample SAMN03860287, study PRJNA289734) | marine metagenome | biome: seawater column; feature: ocean; material: water; isolation source: Red Sea water column Station 149 - depth 50m | place: Saudi Arabia: Red Sea | collected 2011-10-15 | depth 50 m | reverse complement strand
AGAAAAAACTTTAAACTATACAAAGGCGCTGAAAAAGTATTTTATAATATTAATAGCATCGTAGGTTATGACAACTGTGTTATAACTGAAGGTGAAATGGATGTGTTAGCATTACATGAAGCCGGTATTAAAAACGCAATATCAGTACCTAACGGTGCTACACTTAGTCATAATAATTTGGATTATCTTGATAATTGTATAGATTATTTTGAAGATAAAACTAAAATAATATTAGCAGTTGATACAGACGATCCTGGTTTAGCCCTGCGCGCTGAGCTTGTTCGTAGACTGGGTGCTGAAGTTTGTTTTCTAGCAGACTTTGAAAACTGTAAAGATGCTAACGAATATTTAATAAAGCATGGTAAAGAAAAGCTTAGACAAGCTATAAAACAAGCTAGACCATATCCGTTAGAAAATGTTACAACATTTAAAGATATAGAAAATGATGTAACAGACTTTGTTAAAAACGGTTTTAAAGATGTAACAGACTTTGTTAAAAACGGTTTTAAAGCTGGTTATCAAATAGGTTTATCTAACTTTGACCAAATATTTTCTACATATACAGGTCAGTTTATTACAGTAACAGGTATACCAAGTTCAGGTAAATCTGATTTTGTAGATCAGATGGTTGTAGGTTATAATAAAAATTATAGTTGGAAGACAGCGTTTGCATCACCAGAAAATGCACCGAACTATTTACACGCTCACAAGCTTATGCGTAAAGTGTGGGGCGATATGCCAAGTAGAGATGATATAGGTTCTGCTAAATGGAAAGAAGTTGCTAATCACGTAAACGATAACTTCTTTTTTATAGATATGGAAAAATATACTCTTGAATCTGTATTACGTAAAGGTGCAGAACTTGTTAAACGTAAAGGTATTAAATGTTTAGTCATTGATCCTTTTAATAAAGTTAGAGATCGCAATGCTAGTTCGTTAGATGTTAACATATATACTATGGAATATCTAACTAAAATAGAAACATTTGCTAAAAAATATGACGTGTTAGTGTTTATTGTAGCACATCCAACTAAAATGTACAAAACCAGTGACGGTAAAATTGAAGAACCTAATATGTACAACATTAAAGGTGGTGGTGAATGGTATGATGCTAGTTATCATGGTTTATTAGTACATAGGGATTATGAACTTAAAAATACAAAAGTAAAAGTATTAAAAGTAAAATTTCAAAACTTAGGTGAAAATGGTGCTGAGGCTTTCTTTACATGGGAGCCAAGATCAGGTTGTTTTATACCAGACGTAGCACAAGTAGCTAATGAAGAGCCAATGCCATGGGAATAAATGCCTAGAAAAAAAGATGTAATGGGAATATACTTACCAACGCGTAAAGAAAAAGAAGCTTACCATTGGTGTATAAACAATGGTATTTTTATTTCTCCTTTTGCAACTGGTGAAGGCACATGGTATATAGATATAAAATTAAATAATAATAATCATAGATCACCTGAAGCATATAGCCCAATAACTATATGGATAAAGATGTATGAATATTATAAATACTATTATAATAAATATGCGCACAAAATTTAAAAATGCAGATGAAGCTTACAACTATTTTCTTGATAAAATTATAGTTGATGGTGTAGCCTTTGGTGATACTAAAGCTTTATTTAATGTAGGTTTTACTTTAAAAAAACCTATGGAATTGCTGAGTGGAAATGGTATTTATCTGGTGATCCTAATATTTACAAGCTTGGCGATATATACGGTAAAATACCGCCGATATGGGAGCGTATGGCTGATAGTTACAATAAAGTTAGGTCTAACTACGGTTGGCAGTGGCAACGTAACAACCAGCTAGATTACGTAGTCGCTAAACTTAAAAATGAAAAAGATACTAGACACGCAGCTATTAGTATTTATGACTGTAAAGAGCATGCAACTTATGCTAAAGACACACCGTGTACATATGCTGTACAATTTACAATTGTAAATAATAAGCTAAATATGGCTGCTCTAATGCGTTCTAATGATCTCTGGTATGGTTTCTGTAATGATCAATACTGTTTTAGTATGTTGCAAAAATTAGTTGCAGATAGGTTGAATATTGAAGTTGGTGAATATTATCATTATGCGCACAACTTACACTTATATAATAATAAATTATAAATATGTATTTTATTTATCACATACCGGGTAAAAAAATTGGTGTTACAAGTAATCTTAATACGAGAGTTACGTTAACACAGGGTTATAGCCCAGACGAATATGAAGTTCTTGATCAGTCCGATGATATAGATTATATATCAGAGAAAGAGATAGAACTTCAAAAGTCTTATGGGTATAGAGTTGATCGTAAAAAATATAATGAATTAGTTAAATTAAATAAAATGAAAATAAACGTAACAGAACAAACTACTACGTTTCCTTATCCAGTTAAAAAATTGAAAGGTAATTTAATGGACAATATAGGTATGGAGTGGGAAACCGAACATGGCTTATTTGTTTTAAATTTAGATTCAATTAGATGGATAATGCAAAACGTTAAAACTTCTTAAATTTAGATTCAATTAGATGGATAATGCAAAACGTTAAAACTTCTATGTATAACGATAATAGATGTTATGTATATAACAAAGCGTTTGCTGAGTGGTTTAAAGCTCCTGAATTATGGGGTGATGATGTACCTGAAGGTAAAAGTGAAGTAATTGAAATTGCATCTATATTTGATAAAATTAGAGCATGGGCAAAAGCAAGAGGCTTATATGATAAAGGCAATACATATGTGCAATATGTTAAACTTCAAGAAGAAGCAGGTGAATTAGCAAAAGCATTACTACAAAATGATCATGATGAAATAAATGATGCAATTGGTGATATGGTTGTAGTGCTTACAAACCTAGCGCATTTACATGGTACAGAAATAGAGTATTGTATTGAAGATGCTTATAATGTTATTAGTGAACGAACAGGTAAAATGATTAACGGAACATTTGTAAAAGATGAATAAATACGTAGTAAAAACAGACGATAAAATCGTACAACAAGTAATCGAAAAGATAGATCAACGTAGTCTGATTGGTCAAGCTAAGTACGGTGCAATGATGATGGAAGAAGTTGAAGGAAAAGATAAAGACCTTAACGATTTTTTAACAGACGTGCAAGAAGAAATAATGGATGCTTTGCTATACATACAAGCAGCTAGAGCTTGCTTACGTGATGAAATAGAAGAAGCTATGTTAAACCGTATGAATATTATAGGTCAAAACGGTAATGACGGCTTACATTATGAAGAAGAAGATTTATAGAAAAAAGAAACGTGGACCTGTACAGGCAAAAAAAGTAACATATGATGGTATCAAATTTGCTTCAGGTCTTGAAAAATATATGTATCAAGCTCTTAAAAAAGCTAAATTAAAAGCTGTTTATGAAGGAGCAACATTTGAAGTATCAAAAGGATTTGAATTTACAAATACTTCATATGAAAGAACAGGTAATGGTAAAGGCGAGTTTAAACAAAGAGGTAAAAAAAAGATATTACCAATTAAATACACGCCTGATTTTATAGGATACACTAATGGAGCTGAATATCATTACATAATTGAATGTAAAGGTAGGGCTAATGAATCTTTTCCAATGCGATGGAAATTATTTAAAAAATATGTTAGTAAGAATTTACCAAATACAACGTTATTTAAACCACAAAATCAAAAAGAATGCGACGAAACAGTAAGGTTAATCCTAAGTTATCTAAAATAATAGCTAGGAAAAAATACGCTGAGCGACAAATTGACAAGTGGGTTAAATGGTCTTGGCAGCAAAGAGGAAAAATAAAATACAAAGAACTTGTTAAATATCAAGATCAATATAATATTAAAGTTTATGGATAAAGAAAAATGGAACTGGTCTTTGTCAATAGGTTTTTATCCGGGTGTATTATTCGGTGCAAGAGCTTATGAAGAAAAAGATCGATTAACTTATGTGTTTTATATCCCGTTTGTGGATATAGCACTAGAAATACCTTATAATTAAATGTTTAGCAATATACCCAAAGATAAATTGTTACACTTTTTTTATGGAACATTAATTAGTTTTGGTTCTATAGGATTATTTGGTGTATATGGTTTGTGGATTACAGTAATTGTAGCTGCAGCCAAAGAAATAGTATACGACTGGTATTTAGGCAAAGGTACTCCAGACTTTAAAGACTTTGTGATTACATGCTTACCAGCATTAATGTTTTTAATAATAGAATACAATGAGTTTATTTAAAGAAAGAATACCCTACAAACCGTTTGAGTACCCTATATATTATACCGAAGGTTGGTTAAAGCAAGCGCAAGCGTTTTGGTTACATACAGAAATACCTATGTCAGGTGATGTTAAAGACTGGAACGAAAAGCTTACACTAGCTGAGAAAAACTTAGTTGGTAATATACTATTAGGTTTTGCTCAAACTGAATGTGCTGTATCTGATTACTGGACACAAAAAGTCGTATCATGGTTTCCAAAACACGAAGTGCAACAGATGGCTATGATGTTCGGCTCACAAGAAACAATACACGCTGTTGCATATAGTTATTTAAATGAAACATTGGGACTTGAAGACTTTGAAGCGTTTCTTCACGAACCTGCGACGTCAGAACGTTTTGACAACTTGGTTGCTTATGACGGCAACGATCCTGTGGGCATCGGTCGTAGCTTGGCAATCTTTTCCGCTTTCGCAGAGGGTGTTAGTTTATACAGTGCTTTTGCTGTTTTATATTCTTTTCAATTACGTAATTTACTCAAAGGAATAGGACAACAAATGAAGTGGTCTGTAAGAGACGAATCATTACATAGTAAAATGGGTTGTCAATTATTTAGACATATGTGTGAAGAAATACCTACACTAAAAGAAGACTGTAAAGAAGATATATACAAAGCCGCTAAAATTATGGTTGAGCTTGAAGAAAAATATATAGATAAAATGTTTGAGATGGGTGATATTGAAAACCTTAAAGCATATGATCTAAAACAATTTATAAGAAAAAGAACAAATGAGAAACTTATGGAACTGGGTTATACAGACAAAAGACGCTTTTTTAGCTTTGACAGAGCTGGCGCTGATGTACTTGATTGGTTTTATCATCTTACTGGTGGTCACACTCATACGGACTTTTTTGCGATTAGGCCGACTGATTATAGCAAAGCTAATGAAGGTGAAGACTTTGAAGATATTTGGTAACGGTAAATTACCAGTGCGTATAGGTTATATGGGTGCTGGTATGATACTAGCTGCACACTGGACATTAGAACCTATATTATTTATATGTGGTTTTAGCTGTGTGTTAGTTCAAGTATCTTATAGAAAACAATGGAATTTAGTAGCGCTAAACATAAATGGTTTAGTAGCTTGGATAATACATTATTTAAAATGAAAGAAAGTAAATTAATAGATATGCAGCGTAAAGTAGAAATACTTGGATCTGCATTAAAAAAAGCTTTGGTAAAACTAGATGCATTAGAAACATTTACACAAGGCATGCTAACATCTTTTCAAATACATATTGGTAAAGATGAGTGGGATAAAATAGTTGAACAATTAAAAGATATAAACAAAAGAGATGATGTGGAACAACCAGTGGAAGAAAGGAGTTGATTATCCAGAGTGGGGTGACAACGAAGTATATAAAAAAACAATAGCAGGAGGATATTTATACAATGGAGAAACACCAAGACAAGCGTACGAAAGAGTTGCTAGAACAATTGCGAAAAGATTACAGAAGACCGAAATGGCAGAAAGTTTTTTTGAATATATTTGGAAAGGCTGGTTGTGTTTGGCTTCACCAGTTCTATCTAATACTGGTACAGATCGGGGCTTACCTATTAGTTGCTTTGGCATTGATGTCGCTGATTCTATTATTGACATAGGACAAAAAAATTTAGAGATGATGCTACTCGCTAAACACGGCGGTGGAGTAGGTATCGGTATAAATCAAATAAGACCCGCCGGATCTAAAATTACTGGTAATGGAACAAGTGACGGAGTTGTACCTTTTTGTAAAATATATGATTCAACTATACTTGCAACGAATCAAGGATCTGTCAGACGCGGAGCTGCATCTGTTAATATCAACATTGAACATGACGATTTTGAAGAATGGCTCGAGATTAGAGAACCAAAAGGAGACGTCAATAGACAGTCACTTAACCTGCATCAATGCGCGGTCGTCGGTGATAAGTTCATGCGAAAGCTTACTGCAGGAGATATTAATGCTAGAAAAAAATGGAGCAAACTTTTACAAAAGCGCAAAGCAACTGGCGAACCTTATATTTTATTTAAAGGAAATACAAACAAGCAAAACCCAGCAGCTTACAAAGATAACGCATTAAAAGTACATATGACTAACATCTGTAGTGAAATAGTTTTACATACAGATGAAAATCATAGTTTTGTTTGTTGTTTATCTAGCTTAAACCTAGCTAAATATGAAGAGTGGAAAAATACTAATATAATATATGACTCAATATGGTTTCTTGACGGTGTGCTTGAAGAGTTTATACAAAGAGCTAAATACAGAAAAGGTTTTGAAAACTCTGTGCGTTTTGCTGAAAAAAGCAGAGCATTAGGCTTAGGTGTACTCGGGTGGCACACATATTTACAAGAAAAAGGTTTACCATTTGAAGGTTTATTATCACAATATGAAACAAGAAGAATATTCAGCCAAATCAAAATCGAAAGTGAACGTGCTAGTATGGCTCTTGCTGAGAAGTTTGGCGAGCCTTTGTGGTGTGTTGGTACTGGTTTCCGCAATACTCACTTGCGTGCTATTGCTCCCACTGTTAGTAATAGCAAGCTTGCAGGAAATGTTTCACCAGGAATAGAACCTTGGGCTGCTAATGTATTTACAGAGCAGTCAGCTAAAGGTACATTTATACGTAAAAATCCCACACTTGTAAAAGTGTTAAATAAACTTAAATTAAATACAAAAGAAATATGGGACAAAATATTAGCAGATGGTGGCTCAGTGCAGGATATAGAAGGTTTAGACGAAGATACAAAAGAAGTATTTAAAACATTTAAAGAAATAAACCAATTAGAACTAGTGAGACAAGCAGGTGTAAGACAACAGTATATTGATCAGTCAGTTAGCTTGAACTTAGCTTTTCCAGCTGAAGCCTCACCAAAATGGATTAACCAAGTTCATTTAGATGCTTGGAAAAAAGGTATTAAAACTTTATATTATATGCGTACTGAATCAGTACTACGTGGAGATATAGCCGCAAAAGCCATGGAAGAGTGTGTTGCTTGCGACGGTTAAATAACTTTATATTTAGTTTTATTATATTTATCTTTGTAGGCTTTTAAACATCTGTTTCTATTATCTTCATCAGATACATATGATACATGTACCCAGTTAGGATTCATATCTGTACCAAACTCCCAGATCATTTGATCAAAGTTTAAGTTTTCTTTTATCCAAGCGTACATTTCAGCATTTGTTTTATGTCCAAATACATCATCAATATCAATTGCTTGGCCTTTACAATGTTGAGATGTTTTACTACCGCCAATAGCAGTGTTAAGTTCAGGTGATCTAAAAAACGAATTAACTTTTATTGGTCCACCAACCCACTTTCTTAGTGGTTCAAATATTTTTTCTGCAGTAACTTTCATTGTTTCTACTTGCGCAGGGTTAGGTGTATTATCTATACCTCTACGCTTAGCAGTATTTGAGTGTATTGCTTCTGCGTAAGTTATGTTATCACTTATCTTCATATTATTCTATTTCGCTAAATACAGCGTATACTCTAATATTTCTATTTCTACCTTTACGTATTGTAGCTATTAAATCTTTTCTCTCTTTTACCTCTTCTTCTTTTACTGGATAATATTTAGGATTTTTACTATTTAATTTTCTTTTTTTCATTAAAACTGGCTAGCAGTACTTACCTCATTAACTGCTTCTTGTATTTCATTTAAATCAGCCGGTAACATTAAATCTAGTCCAGCTTTAAAAACAGTTTCTTTTATCCCGTCTTTAAATATAATTAATGTCGGCGCCATACGTACCTTATATTTCTTTTTAGCAGCTGGGCACGCAGCTATATCTGCTCTATAATAAACAACGTTTTCTAACTTATCCCAATCATCAAACTTATTAATATCGTTAAACTTAGCGTAAAACTCTACAATAACAGGCTTTGTTTGATCATCGCCAAACGCTTGCTTTTGATTTATTTTACTATCAAAATTATCATCAGTAATAAACTCTTGTCCAAAAGTATTAAATGTAATTAATAGTAATACTATATTTAAATATTTCATTATCTTTGTTTACTTTGTATCTCGTACAATCTTTCATCTATTTTATCAATAGTTTCTTTTATTTCTTCTACATCTTCTTGAGTATCCATAATTGTTTGACGTATTAACTCGTCTTTTAAATCATACTCAACTCTATCTATAGCTGGTTCAGGTAATGTTTTAGCTTCTGCTATGTCTGCTTGTAAACCAAACCACATACCTGCTAATGTTACTACAAAACCTACTATCATACCTATTGTTTTTAGGTCTAATGTTACTTTAGTTTCTTCCCCTATTTGTGGTGCTCCTGCCATTTTATCTAAGTGTTATGTTCAGGCCGACTGAACTGTTATAAATTTTACTATCCCAGAATTTAGTATATTCGCCTTCAAAGAATACACCAATTGATCTACTTAACTTCCAACCAAACATTACACCAGCCTGATAATCTTCCCACTGCTCATGTTTAGAGTCTTGCCTTAATCCACCTAAGCCCCAGTTATTTCTATTTAAATAACTAAAATCAACATCACCCTCAACATACTTATGATATGGTAATAAATACGAACCATACGCGTGAAGCCAGAAGTTATTTTTATAATGATAGAAGTCAAAACCGACTACAGGTGATACTACGCCAAATGGATCTAATAAGTCCCATTGTTCATTATTGTATCGATTAATCAATGACTCAAATATAGTATCACGAAACTGTAAATCTGTATAAGCTACAGGATTACCTTGTGGATCATACCAGTAATAATCAAATACTTCTTCACCATCAATATTAATTGTCACCCATTGATCAGTAAAGCCATAGTTATAACCTAGTTGATACCAGTAATTAATAGGAAAACCATTTTCATCAGTTTCATTTAACCATATCTCAATAGGATTATATCCATAAGCTCTTTCGTGTGTACGATACATAGCGCCAGCAGATAAACTAAATTTTTTACCAATAGGTAATTTAGCTCTAACTTCAGCTGATTTATAATTAAAATCAACTTTACCTTGTGCTCTACTTTCAAGCTTAATCATATGGTATTTACCACTATGTTTTAAAAAATATCTATGATTTTCAAATATCTCATCTCTGGATCTTTCTTTTTCATAATGAAATACATATTCCAAACCTTTAATAGCTGAATTAGGAGCTGTCATAGCTACGTTAGATTCAGTACCGTTGTAATAATCTTTAGCTTTTCTTTCATAATCAAACCTAGCGATCTTACGAATACCAAAACCGTAGCGATAATCAAAGTCATAATAATCAGTACCGTCAACTACTACAGGCGGTGTATATAAATTACCATCAGGATTAGTTCTTACAAAATAATCTTTTGGGTTTTCTCTAGGATTTTTAATATCACCAGCTACATAAAACGTACCGTATTTAAACAGTTCTTTATATATAGATTTAAAAAATTTACCTTTTTCTTTCTCTTGTGCGTTAGCAGATACCGCAAATACCGCCGCAAATAGGACAATTAAAATATTTTTCATTTTTCATTTTTTTGTTTTTTTCGTTTTTTCTTTTTTCTTTTAGCTTCACTACCAAAATTTATTGCATCAAGTTTTATAACAATACTAAACGATACACCACCTAATACAGTAGCCGCTACATCATGTTGATCAAATTGATTTTTTTTCTGTAAAGAATCATAAATTTCTTTACCTATGCCAGCTGCTATTGATGTTAATATTCCAGCCGCTAAAGCATGCTCTTTGTTTTGGGTTTTGCTATACACATATTCATATCCGATACCACTAGCTATTGCGCCTGCTGCAAAATGTAGTTTTCTATTGCGCCTGCTGCAAAATGTAGTTTTTTATCATCTTGTATTTGTGCGTTAGTAATACTCAACGTAAAAAATAATACTACCGCTAATTTATTCATTTATTTTATTTTCTTTTTCTTTTTTGGTGGTTTGATTTTTTTATTAATTATTATTGATCCAAATTTCTTTTTACCCTTTGATTTTGATTTTTCTTCTATACCTAATTCCCAGTCTTGCCAACCACCTAGTAAAGCAAAGCGTTCCCATAATTGTAAATCTTGTGATACCGCTGTATTAATATTGTTAGCTTTTCTTACTAATCTATCAATAGGTATATTAGTTGCAGCTGATATAACATTAGCACCAGCCATTAATGCTGGATTATCTATTGCAAAACCTTTTTCACGCATCTCTTCTTTTTCCCATTGAAAAGCTCTACCAGCTTGACCTAGTCTTGATAACTTAGAAGATATAGGTGGTGATATTCTAGCAAAATCTGCAGTAATTTTTTCGTATTTAGGATTATCTTTTTTAGACTCTTTAATAACTCTAGCTATTATATTTTTACCAACAGAAACAAAAGCACCTGCAATACCCACACCTCTTAATAATGAATCTAACATACCGTTAGCAGTGTTAATGTATTTATCTTTTTCATCTTCTTCTTCGTCTATATTACCAAAACCAATAGCAAATATTGCTTGTTGTAAAGCATTGAATATTAAGTTTTGTGCAAAGCCGTAATAAATAATCTTAGATATATTAGTCTTTACATCTCCTCGACGATTTTTAAGATCAGAAGCAGCTTTTTTAATTAATCTTGCATACTGCATAGGTGTATTTGCAAAAGCTAGTATAATTCTACCAAGTGGACCAGCTTGTTGCTGCGATATACGATCTGGTCTACTAGACTGCTGCGACTCTTCAGCTATTTCTCTAAAATCATTAAACGCTTGCTCTTGTGCTTGTTGATCAGACAGCCCCTGTTTTTTATAAGTATTTATTCTATTTCTATAAAATGTAGCACCACCAGAAGCAATAGCAAAACTATCAGCTATTTGTGTAGGTAAAAACCCAAACTCTAACATCTTACTAATAACACCTCTCGCGCCACCTTCGTTAGCCATGTTAGCAATATCAGCTTCATTTACGTTTATTCTTAAACCTCTACGTCTATCAACTAAAAACTCAGAGTTCATTAACGTCATAAAATCAGACCAAAATTGTTTTTGATTAGCATATGCTTTACCAGCTTTAAATATATTATTATCTGAAAAGTTTATAAAATTCACAGAAGATATAGTTTGAAGCAATGCTGATCTAGTGTTAAAAAACATGATAGTACCAATACTATTTGTTAGCCAGTCAGTAACTTTACCTGTAATACTATCGCCTGTAAAAGCTCTGTTTCTACCTGTTTTCATACGCTGCAGTATTCCTTCTAACGCAACTCTATAAGGTCTACCAAAAGCAGCTTCTAGTTTATTTAAATTCTTTTCAGAAAATATTATATCAACATTTTGCTGCCATTGTTGCAAGTGTTTAGCTCTTTTAGTAGTACCTAAACCTCTCATTATATCAGTAGTTATAGTACCAGCTAACCAGCTAGATGTAGGCTCAGTATAACCTTCAGCTTTATTTATAGCTATTAATTGATCACCAAATAATTTTAGCTCATTGTTATTTTCTATATAATCAGTTAATTCTTTTAAATCAGCTTTACTTAAACCAGGGACTGTCATGCCTTGTTTATTCCATATATAAACTCTTACAGCTTGTTCATTAGTAAAAGTTTCACCAGGTATTTTTTTACGTAAATTTTTAGGAACAATACCTAGTTGTTTTTTAAGCGCTTTGTAATCGTCCATTAAAGCTATACGCTCTCTTGATATTGCAGCCATAGCGCTAGCATATGGATCAAGTAAATTCTTTTTATACCAAGCCATTTGGCTATCACCCAACTTACCTTTACCAAGCGTGTTATATAATAAACCTACAAAATCTTCTGCAGATGGTGGTATGAAAAATGTAAACTTACCTTTATTAGCACCAACTACTTGAGCTTTAGCTTTACCGTATTCTTTTTCTGATGCAATACCTGTTTTAGCTTCTAGTATATCATTAAAATCCTTGTCTAGTTTTTTAACTCTATCACTATATGCTAATCTAGTTTTTGATTTAACATCTAAAACTTCTAACGCATCTTGAACTGCTTTTACATTTTTATATACATCATCTGTAAAATAAAAATCATTATAACCTTCAGCTGCTTTACTAACAACCCAATTAGCTTTAGCTTGAGGTGTACCATCTTCTAAACCCGTAATATTTTCTAAAGGTATGTTAACACCTATACCGTCTAAAAATGTTTTTATCGAAGCTGCAGACGCTTGTGGTCTTGCTGTTAATACAAACACATCTTTATTACCAAACTTATCTATAGCTTTTTTAATTTTAGCAATTAAAGGCCCAGGTTTACCATCAACAACTTGATTAAACTCACTAAAATCAAATTCAGCGCCTTGTTCTTCTAATTTACTATGTTGTTTAGCAAACTCTGCTGGTGTTATTTTAGTAGTTTTATTACCAATAGTAACTATTACTTTGCTTTTACTAGTAGCTAGTGTATCATCAAAATCAAATATACTAATACCTTTTTTAGGCGCGTTTAAGTTTCTAGCATTACGTAAAGCTTTATCATAGTTATTTAAATCATTTAACAAACCATCATTATTAATTGCTTTGCTAAATTTTGATTTAGGATTTTTGTTAAAAGCTTTTTGTTTATTAGTTTCTATATTTTTATTTGTTGATCTACCAGCAGCATCAACATTAAAAGTCTCTGCAAAAGTTTTACCATCTAAACCTATTATCGAATTAGGGTCTATACCACCTTTTTGAGCATATACAATATCGTTGAAATATCTTTGCCACCAATTATCTTCTATTACACTCCAGTCATCTGGCATACGTCTTTGTAAACTATAACCTTTTTTAGTTCTAGCGTTTTTAAGCTTATCGTCCATAGCTTTGTCTAAAACTATTAACTTATAGTTTTTAATAATTAAATCATAAGAAGTATTAAAGTCAGAGTCTGATAAAGCACTGTCCATTAAATATAAATAAGCTGCAGTAGCAGGCATAGCATGCTCAAACTCTATATTTTTACCACCTTTTCTATCTGTTAGTTTATTAGAATAACCAGCTATTTGAGCGCCTAATCTATGCCAAGCTTGTTTATCATTTGCAACTAATTTTAAATACGTTCCAACACCTCCTGAAACCACACCATCTTTGTCTTTAGAAATAACACTATTAAATCGACTCCACATTTCTTTATGTATTATTTCTACATTTTTATTCCACTTATCTATATCGCCGTTTTTAATACCTTGTTGTATTTTATTTACAAAATTACCTTTTTTACCAAATATTGTAGTGTAATTTTTAGTTAAAGTCCAATCAACACCTTGTATAGGTTTACCAAAGTTTGTAAAGTTTTTACCTATTGTAAATATTTCATTTTTAAAATTTTCATAAGCTGTAGCTTGATCAACATTTTTAAAACTTCCATCTTCATTTTTACTCATGCTTAATCCATAACTAGCATTACTATATGTAAATGCAGAGCTAGTTACATTACCGTCTTTATCATAGTTAAACCAAAACTCTTTAGGCATTAGAGGTAATAAATTACTTTTAACAAACTCTATAAATTCAGCCCTACCAGTATCGCTTTTAATATCAAATGTAGAGTTTTGACCATATAAATCTAAAAGCTTATCTATACCGTTAGTTTCTAACTCAAACAAACTTCTTATATTTATTATATCTCCAACAGCTTTACTAAATTTTGTTGTAGGATCAACTATTAATTTTTGAGAAACTTTAGCTATATCTTCTTGTACAATATTAGCCCTATTCATTACGCTAGGCACTATATCTCTAAACAAACTAAATGATATAGCGTTTACTAAACCATCTTTTCTAGTTCCTTTTGTACTAGCGCCTACATCAAAGAAAAACTTTTTAACTTGTTCAATAGTAGGTTTTTTTCTAGGATATTTTGAAGGCCCTTGTTTTTCGTTTTCTACATAAAAATCACCTTCATCAATAGCTTTATCTATTTGCGCTTGTGTTGTTAGTCTAGTAGGTTCACCTGTAAATATTCTATTAGCAGCTGGTGTTCTACGCTCCATTGCTACAAGTGTAGCTATAGGCAAATTTTTACCACCAAATAAAACATTAATATTATCTTCTAAAAACTTATCAATATTTTTTAATTTGTTTTTAATAGATTTAAATGATTTTTGTTGTGCTGCATCTTTAACAAACGTTTTAAAATCTTTATCATTAACTTCAGGTGTAACACCTTCAACTATTTCGATAGTATTTGTTTCTATTTCATCTTCTAGTTTTTGATCAACGAATTGTTCACCATCAACTCTTAAACCTTGTTTTAACTCTGATATTGAAGCTTCTGAAGTATCTACATCTAAATCAACTTCATCAGCTACAGGTGTTCTTATAGAACCAGTTTCACCAGCTTGTATATCTAAACTACCAGCTTGTTCTCTTCTATATCTGTTAACTACATCACCTATTCTAAACTGTTGCAACTCACTAACAACAAAACCACCTAAGTCATCATTTGTTTCAGGATTAAACCTAGTTAAACTTCTTTCAAACAACTGTTGCTTAACATCTTCTACAAAGTTATTTATAGGTTTACCAAATACATTATCACCAGTAACACCAAACCTATTTAATTGACCTCTAATTAATCCGTTTAACGTATTACCAACAACTAGATCATTATATACATCACCTATTACTTGAGTATCATATTGTTGTTTAGTAGTACCTGGTGGTACTAAAGCTTTTATTTGATCACCTACAGGTTTAGACAGCTTTGCTTCTTCTTGCTCTTCTGGTGCTGAAGCTATAACTTGTTGTGTTTCTACTTGTCTTTTAAAGTTTTTAGCAAACCTAAATACATCATTAGAATCACTTAAATCAAACATCCAGCTATACTCACCAAATACATCACCAACAAAACCTCTAACAAAATCTTGAAAACCATACATAGTTTCTATGTCAGAAATATCTAATAAACCTAAAACTACAGCATTTTTAATTTGTTCTAATATTTCTTCAGAATCACCTTTATACGCGTTTAATCTTCGTATTAAAGCATTGTAATCGTCTTCTTTTATTTTATTTAACTCTTTCTTTTCATTAAGTACTTTTACAGCTTCTTCTACTGCTTTTTTACTTTTTTTAGTCATTTGACCGTCTTTATCAACAAGTCCGTACGCTCTATTTCTTATATGTGATAATTCTTCTAACGGTGCTATAGCAGCATATTTAGCATCACCTTTTGCGCCTTGAAGTATATTATTTATTAAAGCTTTTTCGTTAATTATAATATTATTACCTGCTTGAGCAGCGTTTGCGCCTTCACTAAAATTAGTTTTTATTTCATCTATTGTAGCTTGATCAATACCTTTTTCTTTTAATTTATTCTCTATAGTTTCAAAATTAGTTAAATTAAAACCTACACTACCACCTGGTTGCATTTGTGTTAACTCGCCGTCTGTGTATTCAATATATTCACCGTTTTCAGGTAACATTATTTTAGCAGCGTCTTTGTAAAAATCATATAAACCTAAATGATAAGCAGCATCAGGACCAGATTTTACGTCAAAACCAAGTTTGCTGGCATATTCTTTTTTAAAATCATCTATTGTTTTTCTAACTTTATTTTTCTTACTTGATAATAATGTTTCTAGCTTTTCTTCTAAAAAATTATATTCTTTTGTAATTCTTTCAATTTCAGTGCTTGCGTTAGCATCAGTTTGACCAGCTTTAGCTATTCTGCCGGCTAATTTATCCAACTCTCTCATCTGCCTTTTTATGTCGGCTGCTTCTTCTATTTGCCCGCTAGTCATTGAGTTTAGCTTTTGTATAGAAGTTGCATTGAGAAGCGCTAGCTCTTGAAGTATTTCGTTTTTTCTTTTTCTTTTATCAAGAAGCTCTTGACCTTCAGAGTTTTTAATATCTACTCTTATATTATCTAGTTCTAATCTTAGTTTTCTTTGATTTAAAACTTCATCTCGTATAGTAAACTCATTAGCTAAAGCTTGCTGCATATTCATTGCAACTTTAGGAGCAGTAATAGCACCAATAGTCACAAAGTTATTAGCAAAAAACTCTTTATCAATACCGCTTAACATACTTTTGTTTTCACCTAAAACAAATATATCTAAAGCATTATGTGATGCTTCAGTGCCTAATTCTTCTAATTGTTCTATTGTACCACCTCTTAATAATACTTTACCACCTTCTTTACCGACGCTACCTAATAAATTTAAACTAAAATTAGGTATTTTACCATAAATTTCTTTTTTAAATTGATTAGGACCAAACTTTAAGCCATACTGACTAGCTTCTTGTAAAAACTTTAATGGTAATCTTTCAAAAGCAGCGGCAAAACCACCTGACCCATATGAAGTTAATGCTTTTTGAGCTAATGAATAACTACTTATTCTTTCTAAATCTTTTATTTGTTGACTAATATTTTTAGCCTCAAAACTATTAGGGTCTAATTTTTCTAGTTGATCTATTTTTCCTGGATTTTCATCATCACCATATAATATTTCTAAAGCTGTTCTTTCTCTAAGCTCTATATCTGTCATTCTATCACCTGTTTCACCTACAAAAAAAGTACTTATTGTAGTATCCATAGAAAGCCTATTATATTTTAAAGCTTTTTTTCTTGCGTTTAAAGTAATTTCACTTGTATATTTAGGTGATAATACTAATGATCTAGTTTTGTTAGCAGCTTTGCTTAATATAACTCTACTACCAACAGCAGCGCCAGCGCCTAAAGTACCTACTAGTATAGAAGGACTATTATTAGCAAAAGCTTCTCCAAACCAATCACCATAGCCTATTTTATTATCACCAACATCATCTAAAGTTATGGGTGCTGGTAAATTAACTTCTCTTTTTTTAGCTAATCTTTCATTATAATTAGTAGCATGGTTTAACGCGTAACTACCAACCATATCAAACATTTCATTAACTTCACCTTCAGTTAAATTATCTATATAATCTAGTCCTTTACTTATTATTTGACCAGGTAGACTACCACCACCTGTTTTTTGTAACATTTTAGTTAAAACTTTACTTGTTAACCCAGCAAACTCAGCCGCGCCACCTAAAAAAAACTCTTCAAAAGACTGAGCTGATCTAGCGCTTAAACTATAGTCTTTGCCTAGAGCATTTGCTATTATAGCAGCATCATTTAGTTGACTATTTTTATTTTTAATATTCTGAAGCATAAAATCTAAAGATTCACTTTGAGATTTTATATCATTAAATCTTTCTGTTAAAGGTGGTTGATATTCAGATATTAGTTGATTTCTATCAGCAACTAGTTTATTAAATTGCTCTATTCTTTTAGGCGAATCGAGACCATCCATTTTAAAATCACCACCAGATATTTTTAACAACTCTTTGTCAATAACGTCTACTTTATCAGAAAAAACTTTTACGTCATTTTTATATGTTAAGTAATTTTTATTATTTTCTTCTACAGAATTTTTATATAAATTACTTTGATCTTTAATAAATTTATCACCTTGCTCAAAACTATTAAAACCAGTTAAATCTTCAATGTCAATTTTATTTCTTACATCTTCATCAACACTTCTTAAGTATTGCTCTATGTTTTTATTTTTTTGCTCAAACTTATATTTATCAGTTAATAAATCTGTTTGTTCGTTTTTAACAAGTTCGTTGTTGTCTTTAAATAAAATATAGTCGTCATATCTGTCTCTATAAAAACTTTTTAAATAATTATCATATTCTTCATCTGATTCATATTTAGGTTTTAAGCCTCTATATCTTTTTTCACCAGTAGGTGTTAAATAATATTCATCTGTAGTAGCATCTTTAGCTTCTAAATTATTTAAATCAAAATATTCATTAGCAACACTAGATTTGATATTTTCACCATCTATATTATTAACAACATTAAAAAGATTTTTAGCTTCAATATTGGCTTTTTCATCTAATTGTTGCTCTCTTTGCTCATCAATTTCTTGTTGTTTAGCAATGTATCTAGGATCTCTTTGTACTTCAGAAGTACTAAGATTTTCTTCAAATCTTAATTGATTTGCAAGATCTCTTAGTTCATTAATGTCTGCCATGTTAATTTATTATTGTGGTTGTGTTGGTGGTATTTCAGAAGGATCTCTTAAAGCTCCTCCTTTAACAACATCTTTAAGTCTTTGACTTTGAAACTCGTTTACAATACCTGTTACAACAGCAGGTGTTAATTCAGGAGACTTTCCAATTGCTTTCATTTTAGATACAAGTTTTAATACACTTCCTTCATCATTTAAATCATAAGTTATTTCTTCATCAGCTCTATCATCATCACCTGATTTAACCCATTTAACTTTAAGCGCACCAAGACCAGCATCGCCAGGCATACCCCCTTTACCATATCTATCAGGTAAATATTCTATACCTCCAACTTTCCTATTAGAACCAGCTATAGGTAAATCATATTCTTGAAAAAAGTTTTCAATAGCACTTTCGTTTATAACAAGACCTGGTTTGCCTTCTACAGAAACATTTTCGCCAAACGTTTGAACTTCTAAACCTTTATTAAATAATCTAAAGAACCTATCAATTCTACTTCTATCAGGCTTACTTATGCCGCCACCGCCACTATCACCGTCGCTGTCAGGCTTTTGTTCTACTCTTGCTGTTTCAAAGAAGCTAGCGTTTTTCTTTATTCTGGGTATTGCTCTACCTCTTGTCTCTGAATCTTTTTTATTGTCAAAACCATAATAATCACTACCGTTTTGTCTTTTAAAATTTTCATTTAAATAATCTTTAACAACAGCACCTATATAGTTTTGTTGTAATACTTTATAATTAGGATCTTTTGGATCTGCTTCAGATATAGCTTGTCTGGCTGCTATTACACCAAATCTATCATTATCAGCGTTTGTAGGTAATTTAAAAGAACCGTTGTTTACAGCGTCAAAAACTTGGCCTATAGCAGAATCTAATTCACCTGTTGCTTTAATATCTCTATATTCATTACTAACAAAGTTAAAAGATGATTGTTCAAAATTATTTATATCTTTAGCTTCAAAATAAGATCTTTCGTCAGTAACTTGAAAAGTTTTACCTGAATCATCTTGAAAAGTTTTTTCAGTAAATTCAATAGGGTCAAAACTCATATTTTTAACAGAATCATATCCAACTAAAATATTATCAGAAACATTATAAAAAGATTTAACATTAGTGTCAACCCAATTTTTATCCATTGCTTCTAAATTTAAAAACTCTCCAGTTTTAGTATCTACTACTCCATGATATTCTATATTAGTACCTTCAATTTTTCTTGAAGCAGGTGTTAACGTACCATCAGCAAAGCCTTTATACATCATAGGTATTGAGTATGAACTATCTCCATCAAGACCTGGTATTTTTACTTCTCCATTTATATTAGTTGCTCTATAATCTACATCCTCAGGATTACTAATTTTATTATTTAAATAAGCAAGATTAGAATCTTTTTCTCCAAAAACCGAGTTATAAATTCTAACTTTTCCCAAAGCTTGAGCTTTTTCAAAATCTGTAGATTTAGAATCTGAAGCTATATTATAAAGATTTTGCATCTCACCAGTTTGAAAGTTATTCATAAATATTTTTGATTCTTTATCTCCAATACTTACTTCAACTCCATCAACTGTCATAAAATCATTATTTGAAGTATTTTCTGTTGCAAGAGTAACTCCATCTATCGTTATTTTTTCTTTTTTTTGTTGTTTAGGAAGTCTAAAACTAGCTCCAAAGCCTCTTTGAAAACCAGTGTAATCAGATATGCCTAATCTAGGGTTTACATATGATCCACCAGTAGTTGTTCTAGCTCCACTACCTAAGTAACCACCTGTTATATTTCCGTAAGGATTTCTTGTTCTTGCCATTTTTATTTTTATTTAACTTTGATTTGGAAAATTTTTTGCTAAATTTTTAAAAAAGTCACCTTCTCCACCAGTTAAGCCCCCTACCCCAAGAGTAGCTAAAGATCCAAAAGCTTGTCCAAACATCTGTGATTGTTGAGCCCCATAAGCAGCTGCTTGTTGACTAGCTGAGCTTTGCAAGCTAGCCTGTCTATCTAGTTGTTGCATTTCTCTAGTTTCTTGCGCTTGGAACTGAGCCATTTGAGCTCTTTGTCTCATTTGCTCAGCTTGTACTTCACCCTGCGCTCTTAACTGCGCGTTTCTAGCTTCTTGTTGTTGTATACTAGCAGAAACACCTCTTTTACTTTGCGATGCAGCTCTTGCTAAAGCTGTAGCTCCACCAGCGCTAGCGCCTGTAGCTCTTAACGTGTCTAATGTACTAGCTAGTGATATATCTTGTTGTTCTGCTTGCATTTCTGCAGCTCTAGTAGCTACTTGTAAGTTGGCAAATGGATTTTCAAAATCTTGACCAAAATCAGGTATATCTTGCCTATTAGCTTCTAAAGCCATTAATCTAGCTGCTGCTCTTCTTTCTCTTCTTCTAGCTTCTCTTCTTGCCCTACCGGCTCCAATGCCTCCAAATATACCACTAAGCGCGCTAACACCTAGTCCAATTGCTGTTAAACTCATAGTTTATTATTTATTGTGATGAATATACAGTTTCACTACCTACAGCATATAGCTCTGCTTTATTAACAGAAGAAGCTATAGCTTCACTAGGTTTCCAATACTGCATTTTTACTTTATTAAAATATCCTTTTACACCTGATAAATCAACACCTGTTATTTGATTTAATGATGTAGTTGTTGTGTTATTTCTTATATACCCATAATATTTGTTTTCTTTATTAACAAAATTTATAGGTATTGATAACGAAGACACAGTTGTATCACTACTTAATATTGGAAAAGCTTCGTGCATATCTGTTTCAGATGATGCCATTTTCCAACCAGTAGTACCTTCATAATCTATTGTGTGAAAATTTTTAACAGTTGTTGGTTGATCATTAAACACAAACTCTACATTTGCTGGATCACTATAACTGCTAGTGTAAAACTTACAGCGTTGAACATTGTCGCTGTAATGTTTGTATAAGTTTTGATTATCATAAGTATAAAACTCATTATCTAAACTAAAACCAAATGTTGGTTTATATGTATAAAAAGATACCCAGCCTTTTGAACCTTCATCAAACGAAAGTGTAGCATAAACATCTTTTGTTAAATTTGTAGCGCCATCGCCACCGTATTCTGATAAATGAGTAGAGCTAATATTCTCATCGTTTTGTAATGAAATAACGTATTTGTTTTTACGCTCGTCATACATACCATAAATTCGTTTTGTTTTAGGTAAATTATCTCTAAAAAAACTACGCATACTAGCATCTGATATAGGTGTTAAACCGTCTTGCGATAATCTCAATACAACACCTCTATTTTTATCAGAAAAATATTTTCTACCTGCATGAACTGCAAAACTCTCAGGATTTTTACTTATACCATAATCACCACTAAAACTTCCAACTTGTCCTATAACAACTCTAGAAGCAGTAGTAAGTGGTTGACCTTCTTGTGTAAATATAGCGTCTTTATCAATTAACGCTCTACTAACTTTATTTTCTTGAAATATAAGTAAGTTTGTATCTTCTGCATATAATTTTTGTATACTACCATTTTGTATATCTACGGCTTTTGTAATAGGTTCACCTATAGAAAACTGATTTGTTTCGTTAACATCTGTTTTTGCATTAAAAATACCAGAGTGTATTAATGCATTACCTCTTGTTCTTTGAGAATAATTAAAGTCTACTAAATAAGCTTTTACACCAAAATCAACAGATTTACCGTTAAATTCACCTTTTATTCTTGATTCTTCAACGTGCCATTGACCTATATCTTCTACTGGAATAAAATCATTTTCATTAACATCATAAAATAAATTAGCACCACCAGATAATATAAAAGTATTATAATAGCTTATTTCTAGCTCTCTTGCTTGTGCTATTAAATCAGTGTGTAAATCTCTTATTAAACCACTTGTTGATGATTCATAATAAATATCTAACTGAGATTCTACAGGATTTGTTTCTAAAACAGTTAAACCAGTTGTAACTGCTATTGGCTCTTCTTCTATATTTTGTATAATTAATTCATCACCAGCATCAAATCCATGCTCATGTGATAATTTAATTTTTTGATAATATTTTGTATTGCCATCTTCAACTTCTGTTATAGTTTCTACAGATTTTATTGTAAGAGGATCAAATAGTGCCATCATTTGTTTTACACCGCTGTCATGACTTGCGGTAAAAGGTATTACTGATCTATCAAAATGCATTATAGTTCTTTTACTATTATCATTTAATTGAACTTTTTGAAGTATTGGTCTTCTAATATTAAAATCATCTCCATGTTCAACTATAGTAGCTGTTGTATTGTCTTCACTTAAAAATCTTTT
>LULO01000864.1_pt1 | contig 22546 bp, 18 predicted proteins | sample 728121 | NCBI WGS metagenome assembly LULO01 (sample SAMN03860287, study PRJNA289734) | marine metagenome | biome: seawater column; feature: ocean; material: water; isolation source: Red Sea water column Station 149 - depth 50m | place: Saudi Arabia: Red Sea | collected 2011-10-15 | depth 50 m | reverse complement strand
GCTCTGTGAAACTCATCAGAAACGCGTAACGAAGTCGGTTTAATTCCTCCTTTAAAGTATGGACCTACCGGAGAAACATAAACCAAGAAGGTGAATTCAGGTGCAGGAGCCACTCCTAAAATAGCTCCACTCCCAAACAATAGGGGCCTTATGTACAAAGCTCCTTTTCCAATTGGAGGAACCCATCGAATATTTTCTTTTACAGTTTGTTTAATTGCATTAATAAACATCTCCTCTGGTACTGGTGGCATACCCAACCTACGCGCACCTTCACGAGATCTTCTAGCATTATCACTAGGACGAAAGAGAACGACTTTCCCATCTTCAGCGTATTGGGCTTTCATTCCTTCAAAAAGTCCTTGTCCGTAATTTATGACACCCGATGCAGGAGATAAGCTTAGATTTGTAAAATCTTGCATCAATCCTTCCTTCCATTCTTCCCCTTCATTACACCTTGCAATGTACATTCGATCTGTCTTTGTAAAACTGAATGTCAGCGAATCCCAATCCACGCCCGGATTTAATTTATCAGACACCCCGTACACCCCAATTATTGTGTAGGAAGACAGCTAACCTTTCAAGAATTTCCTTATACAACCTCCCGGCATTGTTATGACCCTCCACGATTACACAAATTGAAACCAAAGGGTCCAGCCATCACAGGTGATGTAATTATGATTTGGGAAGATGAGCTCTGTATAGTCTCTGGAGATAACAGAGCGTGGCAAGATGGTCAGAATTCAAATACTGTTATCGAACTTTGGTGTCGCTCTAAATTTGGCCATTCTGTACTATTGTTAGTAAATGGACTTAGACCATATATCGAGATTTCAGATCCGAAAACAGATGAAATAAATGATTCACCTTCTTTGACTCTCAGTAGTGTTTCAGCAAATAAGGATGTACAAGGAGAACCAGAATATATTGGTATGAAACTATCGCAGGATGGAACTATTAGGCCACATTACAAAGTATTTTTGAAAAATACAACAAAGGTTCGGAGTGTTCGAAAAATACTTTCTGATCAGGGGTGGATAGTGACTAGTGCAGATATATTATTTGTACAGCGTTTGTTGTTAGATAGAGATTTGGGGCCACATATTAAGGTCAAGGGAAAAATTCTTTGGTCGACAAAAAAATCCCCGAAAAAATCTAAAAATTCTGAAACAACTGATTCCGAACTCGCTTTGAAAAGAATACAAGAATTAGGTGGATCTGGAATATATCCAACAGATCTCATAATTTCTTGTAAAGCCCAAGACATATTCAGAACTGAACCTTTTCCTGCACCATTTGTTACATTCTCATTTGATTTAGAAACTAGTATTGCTAATAATACAATACTTTGTGCAGCAGCAGTTATAGATAGAGCAGGAACACGTTCTGAATTTCCAATCAAAGGTGCAGAAACTCATATACTTGAGAGACTGACTGAAATTGTTCGTGAAGAGGATCCTGATTTCATAACTGGATATAATATAGACAATTTTGATTTACCTAGGATGCAAGATAGATCTGAGTACATTGAACCCAAATCTGAGACTGATAGATCAGAATTATTTGGCTGGGGAAGAGTACCTGTGAATGAAAGTGAGACAAAAAGAGGATACAGACGTCTGGGTAGAATTTTTCCCAACCGTGAGCAAAATAGAGTTTGGACAATTAAAGGTCGAATACCCTTAGATGCATGGTGGCAAGCCAGACAGACTCTTAGACCTCAGCGCGAATCCTTGAGATATGTTTCACAACTTCTTTGGCCCGATGATGAGGAAATGCACAAATTAGATATCGATGCAAGTAATATGGATCAAGAGTGGAAAGAAAGACCAGATGAAGTTCTAAATTATTGTGTTAGAGATACTATTTTACCCCTAGACATATTAGAGAAAATGAAATCTATAGCTAGAAAAGAGGCATTAGCATCTGTATCACTAACCACAGTAGATATAGCATCTACTAGTACAACTAGTAGGTGGATTGACTCTCTAGTAATTCGTCTAGCAGACAGAAAAGGAGTTGCAGTGCCAAACACCCAAGGATTTGGAAAACAAGACCAAATTGCTGGGGGATATGTTCATGAGGTAGAATCAGGCGTAGAGCCTTGGATAGTAGTTTTGGACTTCAAGTCGATGTATCCTTCAATAATGATTACTAACAATATTTGTTCCACCACTTTAGTAAGGGACGACAGTGAGGAAGATTCTCATCATGTATCTCCTAATACCAAGACAAGATACCTATCAAAGGATGAGAGATTGGGTCTCGTACCTCAACTCCTCAAGGTTTTAATGGATAGTAGAGACACTCACAAGAAAGCTTTAGCTAAGGCTAATAAAGAAGGTGATGAAGCTGAGGCATTTTTACAAGATCAACTCCAATATGCTGTCAAAATCCTAATGAACTCATTTTATGGAGTATTCGCATCAAGTTTCTACAGATTCACCCATCCACTATTGGGTGCCAGTATCACTGAATGGGCTCGTCACAATATTAGGACAATAATTTCTGGTTTAGAAGAAGAAGGATCCCGTGTTGTATATTCAGATACAGACTCAATTTTCGTCCGTGCTCCAGTAGAATCTGGGGCACCCATCCATCTTCCTGAAAATAAGAAAGAAAAAGAAAAATGGGAGAAATCAAAAGATATCACTCTTAAATTCGGAAACTCATTAGCAGCAAGATTCAGCAAGGAAGGGGCCGAACTAGAATTTGAAACTGCTCTATCTTCATTTTTTAGTCATGGTGCGAAAAAGAGATATGTCGGACGTGTTGTATGGCCTCGGGAAGAAATGTTAGTCAGAGGATACGAAGTAAGAAGAACCGACTCATTCCAACTACAATCTACAACAATGACCAAGATGTTTGAATTAATCCTTGATGGCAAAACCGAAGAAGCAATTAATATGACTAAATCTGTAATTGATAGAATCCGAGAAGGTGATATTGATCCATCCAAACTAGTCATTAGTCGCTCATGTAAAGGAAGGTGGGACCCTAAGAAAAATGACTGGGATTTCAGTATGTATTCAAATCCTGATGGATTACCTTATGTCAGAGCAGCTAAACAGAGAATAAGTGCCGGACTTCGAAGATAAGGGAAAACTAGGTGTACAGGCATGGTTGGTAGACGAAATAGGCGGAGATCCACCTTCGTATGATCCAAACTACTATGCTAAACGTTTAGCAAAATCATTTGGAAGAATAACAGAAGCATTTGGTGAAGAACACAGTGAAAAAGAACTTCTGAAAGGCCCTCGTCCCAAAGGACAGAGTAGTATTTTTGATTTCTAAATGAATTTGGAAGCCGTAGGATTGATTTTTGATAAGGCTCTGGCACAAGACATGTCGAAGGGGCGAGAGCTAGCCTGGATGCTGATAATTTTATTTATCGCTCCAATGTTTTCAGGATGTATTAATCTAGTAAATTCCAATAGCCCACCATCTCCGAAAATGTCAATAGAACCTTCTGGTCTTAAAAAGGCAGGCGAATCAATATTATTCAGTGCTATTGGAACATCAGACCCAGATGCAGACTCAATGTTATTTGATTGGACGTTTGGAGATGGAAATACGGGAAGCGGATTGACTACTAACCATATTTATTCTCAATCCGGAGAGTATGTAGTTAGATTAGCAGTAAGTGACGGAACTCATGAGGTAACAGTAAGTAAGACAATTACTGTTTCTGAAGAAAATACGTTTCCACCTAGAGCAGTAATTAATACAAGCCAAGATGATAACTGTGAAGGCGATGAATCTAGAAGTGGACCCTGGATAATTATATGGATTTGCGAGGAGAAGGAAACTGATGACAGAGAGGTTTCAGAGACAGTGGAAGTAAGTCTGGATGCTTCCAACTCTTGTGCTGGATATAATCAAGAACAAGAAACTTGCTCAAGTGAAGATTACATAAATAATTGGAATTGGGATTTAGATGTTTATGTAGATTCAGATGGCGATGGGGAAACAGATAATGATATAGACGCTTCAGGAGAACAATTTTCATGGGAAGACAGAAATCCAGGAGCAACAAAGATTAAATTAACTGTTATTGATAACAATGGAATAGAAAATAGTGAAGAAATAACCGTATACATTAATTACCAAGGAAAATGGCAAGATTTCATAATCGATAGGAGAATACAGGAACCAATTACAATGACATGGGAATATCCTCTAAAATATGATGATAATATAGATAGAATCAGATATAATAGATTTTATCTTTCATATCCTAAAGAAGATGATGATCAGCCCGGTGGCGGAATAACTGGTGGTGGTGGAGTAGGTGGAACTACGAATAATAAACTAGATTTTTACATATACAACAGTTCGGAGCATGAAGTAATGAATTCTACAGGAATTGATAACGAGAACAGAGATATGGGAGATTGCGATACGGACAATGACTATTGTATAATACAAATAATTGGAGCATCTACAGTCAGAGGATTCTTACCTGGACAGTGGACTGCGGACTTACAAAATGCAGAAACACATAACACAAAAGTAAATCATTTTATTATTGAGTTAGAGTACAAGTAATACAATTTTCCCGCAAAAATTATTCATACAAACTAAAGAAAACTCATTCAAATAGCGGGGAACGGTTCATATATGCCCCTACGGTCGCCGAGGCACCTTAGGAGTGTAACATTATGAGTTCACAATGGGAAGATAAGAAGAAGCCTCACCTTAACATCGTTTTTGTAGGTCACGTAGACCATGGAAAGTCAACTACTGTTGGAAGACTACTATTGGATAGTGGCCACATTGAGCAACATATAATCGATAAGTTCGAAACAGAAGCAGCAGAAAGAGGAAAAGCTGGTTTCGGATTTGCTTATGTAATGGATGGACTGAAAGAAGAAAGAGAACGTGGAATTACTATTGACGTAGCACACAAGGAGTTCTTTACTCCAAATTACTATTTCACTGTAATCGATGCTCCGGGTCACAGAGATTTCGTGAAGAATATGATTACTGGAACAAGTCAAGCAGATGCAGCAGTACTCAATGTTGCAGCTAACGATGGCGTTAATGCTCAAACTAAAGAACATGCTTTCTTGGCTAGAGTTTTAGGAGTCAAACAACTGATAGTCAATGTTAACAAGATGGATATTAGTGGAGTAGATTGGTCAGAAGACAAATTCAAGAGTGTCGTAGAGGAAGTAAGTAATCTATTAAAGATGGCTGGATTCAATACTGCAGAAATTCCGTTTGTACCTTGTAGTGCGTTTGATGGAGATAATATTTTCAACAAGAGTGATAATTGTCCATGGTACAAAGGTCCAACACTATTCGAGGCCATAGATGGAATTCAGATGCCGCCAAAGCCTACTGATAGACCTCTTAGACTGCCGATTCAAGATGTATACAAGATAAGTGGAATCGGAACAGTTCCTGTAGGAAAAGTAGAGACTGGAATACTAAATTCAGGAAAAACAGTGGTATTCAATCCTAGCCAAAAATCCGCTGAAGTTAAGAGTATAGAAATGCATCATACAATCCATGAAAAAGCAGAACCGGGAGACAATGTAGGATTCAATGTTAGAGGACTAGCTTCTACAGATATCAGAAGGGGAGATGTTGCTGGATATCAAGACAATCCACCAATGTTCGTTAGACACGATGAGACCTTTGTTGGTCAAATTCAGTTAATGGATATACCCAAGGCCATTGGATCTGGATATACTCCAGTTTTCCATGCACACACTTCGCAAGTGGCAGTTAGATTCGTAGAGCTTCTAGAAAATTCCAAGACAAAAGAGGCAAACCCTGCATTCCTAAAAACTGGAGATGCAGCACTTGTTAGATTCGCTCCAACAAAGCCAATGGCAATAGAGCAGATGGATTCTTTCCCAGAGCTGGCTAGATTTGCAATTCGTGATATGGGCAAGACTGTAGCTGCTGGCGTATGCATGAAGATTGAGAAGAAAGCATAATCTAACATTGGTGACGTTAATGCCGGTAGTCACGACAATAAAGTTGACCGGCGAAAATCATTCCGATGTTGATTTAGTATGCGCCCAGATAAAATCCATATCTGATGAGACTGGAGTTAAGCTTAGAGGACCGATTCCTCTTCCTACTAGAAGAATAGTAGTTCCTTGTCGAAAAAGTCCTGATGGAGAAGGTTCCGAAACCTGGGATCGATGGGAAATGCGAGTTCACAAAAGACTATTGGAATTGGTTACAAATTCTGCGAAAGATGAAAGATCACTACGAAAAGTTCTACGTATACCAATTCCTGATTCAGTAACAATAGAACTTTCTCTTAGAAATATGGGCTAATCAATTAAATGCTTCTTCTCTAGCTAAAGAACCCATTGGATCCCATGCAGGAAGTAAAATCGGTTCACTTTCTAATCCAGCCAACATTTCTTTAGTAAGATGACTTTTTGGTGAAGCTATCTCAAACATATATTCATCATACCAACTATCATTCATGGTGTAAAATCCCTTTTCTCCACTTTGTTCAGATCCCCAAGAGTTCTCTACTCTCCATCTTCTTGGTTTTCCATCTACAACGTCCACACCAGTAAACAGCATTGCATGCGTCATCATAGTTTGTCCATACTTCAACCGATTCTCCTTATCCATTCCAAATTCAATCTTGTATATCTTGTCGAAATCGAATAAATTTGCATCCCATAGGCCTCTTTTTCTTTCCATTTGCTTTCCTACATCACAACCCATCCATACCGGAATACCATCTTCTAATAATTTCTGAGTAATTGATTTCATTTCATTAGATGGAACATTTAGATAAATTACAGGGGGGCCACCTGAAACATTTTGCAGGTAATCTACAGTGTAGGTTCTAAAATACTCATTTCTTGGGTCGTTAACAATACAAACATAGTTTTCCCAGTCTACATCAACGTATTCTTTAGCGAAATCTTGAGGTGTCATTTCACCTCTTCTATGAAATTGATTATCCTTATCTCTCCATTGCCAATCAAATTTTTCGGGGGGAGTTCCTAAGTGAATACATAATATTCTCCAAATATCCGACATTCTCTTTTCTTTATGATTGCGAATGTCACTATCATTTTTTCCACTATCTATCAATGCTCTTAACTCACTGGCTGTAGATCTAAGTATATCTTTTAAGATTATATTCATCCATCTAGTGTTACCGCTACTGAATGATTCAGGATATGCTGATTTCGGAACTAATCCATGCTTTCTAACCAGATTCATAGCCATATTCCATTGACCACCATCTCCAATAGGATCACTCAGAAGGAAGTGTAATGTTCTATCATCATATGGTCTATCAGATGTTTCAATCATAGTTTCTAAAAAATGATTAGACCGCTCAAATTTATCCCAGAAGTGAATATGTGCTTGACTAAATTCAAATTCCTTTAGATTCATTTTTTTCATTGCCCCTACTCGAAATAAATTTAGAGTAGCGAATAACCAGCACCTACCACTTCTTTTTTGGTTAGTTACAGACCAGTCGTCTAGCTTGATACTGAAAGAAAAATCCATGTTTTGAATTATTTCTCTACTGAGTGATAGTGAACTTAAATCAGAATTACTTACTGCATTCTGTGCTACTTTTGCAGACTCATCTGCATCGAATTCCTTACGATATTGTGCAATTTGTTTATCAGTTATTTCGCCATACATATTTTCACCTAAATTTTTCCATGGTTTGATTTGTTGATCTTTCTGCTATACCGGCTGCAATTAGTGTTTCGGCAATTAATGCAGAAATCGTACCAACATCTCCCTTCTCAAAATTTATCTCCTCTCCGTCTGCAGTAATTATAGGATCTGAAATTTCTTTAAGTATTTTAATTGTAATCAAATCATCTTTTAACTCTAAGATTTCACGTTTAGAAGATGATTCTGCCTCAGATGAAGCGAATTCAGGAAATGCTTCAATCTCCCTAATTCTATCCTCTTCATCAAATTCTGGCTCTTCCCATGCTACATCACTAGTTTTATTGACAACAGTTCTAACATCTCCTAAATCAGGTTCAGATTCTATAAATTCATTAAGAGATTTGTGAACATCAAAATTCTTTTCCCCCTCGTCCTTTTTTTCTACGATTCCTAATAATCCACTCCAAGCTACTTGCTTCTTGTATTTTTCAATATTGTCTTCAATACCTAGATAAAAGACTCTTTCCGCTGAGTCATGTTTATCCCAATTAATTTTCTTCAACATTCCACCTGAAAAACCTTCAATTTGAGAAGATGATATTAAATGTGCCAGAATTCCATGTTGTGCAAATGCATGAGAGATTAACTTGATCAAATGTATGTTATTTTTAGAAAATAACATTTTGATTTCACCTTCTTCTTCAAAAGGTAAATCAACAGGATATGCCTGAATTCTTTGTTTTCTAGTCAACTCATAAAGAGATTTTTCAACAGAAATAAGTTGATTTTTTTGCAGCCTCGTGATACTCGCGCCATCATCCATGTGAGCAACCTAGGTACCAGTGAACGAAGGCGATACATCAACAATTCCATGGAACTCCTTCTAAATCACAATGGTGAATATCAAGAATGGTGACCTATTCGGGGTTTTGCAGGTGTACCCGAGTGGTCAAAGGGGGAGGGCTCAAGATCCTCTGCGTAGAGCTTCGCAGGTTCGAATCCTGCTGCCTGCACCACTATTAATTATCTAAAATAGCTTTTAGCAATTCAACTGCACCATTCTTACCTCTATTGTTAGTAATAATATCAGCCGAATTAATTACTTCTTCAGATTCATCACTTACTGCAATCGCCAAACCAGCCAAATTAAACATCGGAACATCATTGTTTGCATCTCCACAGGCTATAATTCTTCGAGAGCTAATATTTCTTTGCTTCAGAGCTACCTCTAGACCTTTTCTTTTGTTAATAATAGGGTCCGCGATATGAACAGCAAAACCTGTCGATACTACATCTAAATCATTCCACTCACTATCTGAAAGAATATCCCTCATTTCTTCCCAGTGTTGGGTCTCTTTGAGACACCATTCAGTTGTTCTCCACAAATTAGACTCTATGCCACTAGGATCTAGACCATCAATTTTAGTTGAAAGCCACTTTGCAGCTTCTTTTGCTCTCATCCCATTTGAAAGAGAAATAATATCTCTACCTTGATCGCTATCCCAAATTATTCCACCATTTTCAGCTACAATAAAACCAGAAATTCCCAATGATTGTTTAATTGGGGTAACATTTGGTAAAGTCCTTCCTGATGCCAGTGAAATTGTCATTATTTCTGAATCAACCTTTCTAGCAAGGTAAACTAATTCGTCATGAAATCCTTCAAAATCTAGTAGAGTTCCATCTACATCAAATACAAGCATATCAAATTCTCTAATGTCTGGCAACTCTACCATGTCACTACGAATCATTCATTGCTCATGATTCCACCGATTGTTGAACATCATATTCAAGCATAACCATGTTTTGGGATAATTGTGAATAAGGACACCGAAGACTATCTTCTTATTAGTGAAGAAGAGGATATTCCTAATCTAAATGAAAATATTGCCAATAGTGATATCAATTTCTCTTATGATGGGAGTTATGAATTTGACTGGCAAATTCTTGGGATGGACTGTCCAGATTGTGCTATGAAAGCAAAAAAAGCTATTTCACGTCTTCCGGGTATAAAACAATGCAATATTTCAGTTTCAGAAGGTACTGTTTCAATTATACAAGACATTTCTAAAGGAAAAATTTCTAGGACATCAGCAGTTTTAGAAAGTTTAGGACATCAGTCGGTAGCTGTTTGGCAAAGAATTGTTGGGGCGAACCCAAAGAATTTGATGGCAACTCATAATATTTCAAATAAATCTCTCAAAGAATGGATTCTAAGTATTCCCGGTATCTTAGATGTTAAATTATCCAATAATAAAATAGAAATTAAGAAATTGTGGATTAAGGATTTGGAATTAAGAAAATCTTCCGAAGAAGGTCTATCGAAGATTTTTGGTACAAATTTTGAAACCAAAATCTCTGAAGAATCAAAATTTCGTCAAGATCAAATCCAACTTCTATCAGCAACATTAACGATCTCAGTAATTTTTATTATTTTATTATTTGATTCAATAAATTCAATTCCTAATTTTGTCTCTTCAATTTTAGGATTAGTAGCCATTACTTTTGCTGGATATACAATGTTCCTAGAAGCATACTCAAGCCTAAAGAATAGAATTATTGGCTTCCAAGTTCTTACGTCATTGGCGGTATTGGGAGCAATTCTACTAAATGAGTGGGTTGAAGCATTAATGGTAGTAACTCTCGTTGCATTTTCTTCGCACCTAGAAAATCGAGCATTGATTAGAGCTAGGGAATCAATGCAGGGTGGATTAGACAGAATTCCTCGAAATGCTAGAGTGGTAAATAAATCAGGAGAACTAAAAATTAATCATAAATCACCAAATATCTTTCAATCAAATACCGATTTAGGAAGAATGTATTGTCAAGATGAAGATATGATACCAATAGAGGCTTTAGAGATTGGTGAATTAGTGGAAGTTCGATCTGGAGAAAGAATTCCTGTTGATGGTAAAATTATTGAAGGTACGGGATCAATAAATAGGGCTCCTCTAACTGGTGAGCCTATTCCAATTCCGGTAAAAGAGGGAGATGTAGTTGAAGCAGGATTAGTATTAGTTCGAGGCCCTTTAATTATAGAATCACAAGCTACTGGAAGTGAAACACGACTATCTAGTCTAGTAGAATTGGTAAGGCATTACAAAGAGAAACCAACTAAGACTCAGAGTATTATAGAGAGCTTTACTGTATTTTGGACTCCAATGGTATTATTGATTGCCCCAGTAATTAGTTTTCTTTTTACTACATCTACTGAACAAGCAATATTGACCACTTTATTATTATGGGTAGTTTCATGTCCATGCTCTCTTCTCTTAGCATCACCAGTTCCTCATGCCGCTGCTTTGTCTACTGCTTCTAGTATGGGTTTAATAGCTAGAGGAGGAGATATTCTAGAATCAGCTGCTGAGATAAAGCTCGCCATTCTGGATAAAACCGGTACATTAACCAGTGGAATGCCTACCATTTCAGGAATTACAATCGTGGATGGAGAGGATGAGGAGAGTATATTAGAGCTATCTTCAGGACTAGAAATTCGCTCTAGTCACCCTTATGCTAGAACAATTTTAGATGAAACAAGTAAAAGAAATATTAAACCATCAAAAATTTCATCCATCTCTGATGGAAATGCAGGAGTGTCTGGAAAATTTGGTACTAAAGAAATAGTATTAGGGAGAGCTGATTGGTTAAAATCATCAGGAATTAGTTTTCCAAGAATTATTACTCAATCATTAAAATCTACAAAAAAAGCAGGAAAAGGAGCTAGCGTTTTAGCTATCGATGGGAAAGCTGTAGCTACATTCGAATTTTCTCACGATGATGCTAGGGAAGGTGTAAAAGAAACGTTGGAAGATTTACAATCTCAGGGTATTCAAGTAGAAATATTAAGTGGAGATGAACAAGCCAGTGTTGAAGAGTTTGCTAAAACTGTAAATATTAATCCCTCAATTTGTAAGGGTAATGTGAACCCCGAGGAAAAGGCAATTTATGTATCAAAAAAATCAGCCAACCTCCCTACTCTCATGGCTGGTGATGGATTTAATGACGCTGGGGCACTAGCAGCTGCAAATATTGGAGTAGCAATGGGTAGTGGAGAACAAGTGAATATGGATGCAGCAGATATCTTAATTCCCGGGCAAGATCCACGTATACTTTCAAAATTAGTTGAATTATCAAAAAGAACAAAGAGAGTAGTATATGCCAATATCGCGATTTCCGTTCTGGTAACTTGTCTTTTAGTTTTAACAGTACTAAGTGGGTTTGAACTTAATCTCGCAGCAGGAATAGCACTCCATGAAGCGAGTGCAATAATCATAATCATAAATGGAATGTGGGTATCGGGTTCTGATTCAGCAAGATTTTCTACCTTAATCGAGTTATTTAGGGATTTAATATTAGATTTAAGGATTATTTTTAATATTTTATTTGGTTTAGAAAAATTAGACAAAACTACGACCTCTTGATTAACTGGAATCCTTTCGAGCAACTAGTGGCGCCTCCAGACGTAGAGTCAAAATATGCACCTCCATTAGTAGAGTGTGTAAATTGCAATCATATGCTTCCACAAGGATTGGGCGAGATTGAATGTGAAATTTGTGGAGCAATATGTAGAGTAACTCACAATCCGACCGTTGAAGCATTAAAATCGGAATCCGTCCAATGCCCGCACTGTTTAGTAAAGGTGGAAATTGAGTGTCCAAGTTGCGAAAGTGGCTTGAGGATTAGACCTAGGCCCGGAAAGAGAGAATTGACATGTCCAGGGTGTACAAATTCATTCAATGTTACATTCTAGTAATTACCCTAAACCTTCAAAAAACCATCTTTTATTTCTTTTTCCGCCCTGCGTAGTCAAATAGGATATTACTCTCGACGGGGTTGGGGATGGGAGTGAGTGATAGCAAGCCAACAGATTCTGATGATTCAGAAATTACTGATGAACTAGAATCAATTCGTGCTCAACACGCACTTTCAGCGTCAAATTCAATTAATTCAGCTAATAGAGCTAGAGAAAGACTGAATGAAGAGTCTAAACTAAGATCAGGAATAAGAAGAGAGCGGCGAATTCGTATTGCTGAAATGACTGAAAGGGTTTCTGGAATGCATGGAGCTATGAGAAAGGCAAATGAAATTTTATTCGAAGAACAATTACAACAAATTGAAGCCGATTTAAGGGATGAATTAGAGGATGATTTGGAAAGACTGGAAAAAGAATCCTTAGAAAGAGAAGAAAGATTACTAAGAGAGGAAATGCTTCACAGACTTAGAAGGGAAGAAAATAGACTAAGAGAACAGCTTGATTTAGAAAGAGACAGGAGACTTGAAGCCCATTCATCCAAAATCAAAGGAAGATTAGAAGAAGAGATGGAAATAGAATTTTCTCGTAGACGCGCATTTCTTGAAGAGAGATTGGGACTTGAATCCACTCAAAGTATGGAAAGAATGGAGAGAAGAGTAGAAATGGATTTACGTGAATCCATGGAAACAAAACTAAATAGAAAAATAGACACCTTTCGGATAGATAAAGAAATTCAAATGCGTGAAAATATAGCAAAAATGAGGAAAAAACAAGAATCAAAACTGGAAAAACAGTTAGAATCAGAAAGACTATCTCTAGAAAAAGAAATGAAATCAGATGTAGAGAATAGAACAAAAAATTTGGAAGAAGAAGCTGAAAGGGCTGCTTTGGCAGAATTGGAGAAACGTTTTAGTTCTGAGAGACAAACCATGGAAGCTGCAATTTCACTAAGAAGGCAGGAGTTTGCCCTTGAGAGAGAAGTTGAGATGGAACAAAGAATTTCTAAATTTGTCAAAAAAAGAGAGAAAGAGATGCTTAATAATCTAGAAAGACAATTTTCAAAAAGAGGTACTATCTCTGAAAAAGATATCTCTGAAATGTTAGAAAAAATAGAATCAGAAATTAAGGTTAAAATGGAATCCTTACTTCTAGATTCTAGACAAAATATAATTGAAAAATATAACAATTAGTTAATTGAAACTTTTCATTTAATATCTTTAATTCTTAGTATTTTAATGATTCAGAAAGTCAGAATTTATACCATTGTTTATTTGCGAATTAGATATAGGAGCCAAAAAATGAAAAATCCATTTGATAGATTAACCAACTTCAGCATAGATAGACCACGTATTTCTATAGTTTCAATTCTTTCATTGATTCTAGTATTATCGATGTTTGTTGCAGGGCCAATTGCAGAATCAATGGGCGTCGGAATACAATTTGACAACTCTGAAGACGCTTTCTATCCAGATAGAAACTCAAATGAAGATGTCGATTTATTATATCAAATAGAAGAAACTTATACATCATCAATAGATATAATCAGAATTATTGTAAATATGAATAAAGGAGATTTAATGGACGATGAAACCTGGGGAGTACTTGCAAATATTGAAGCAGAAATGATGTCTCACAACTCATCGCTAAATCATAGACTAGACACTGGATCAGGGTCTGTTTTAGGGCCAGCTTCAGCAGCATATGGATGGTCAATTATGGTAGATCCAAATAATGCGGATTGGCTTAATGAAATACAATCATCCTTAGATTCAATTTATGATTCAGAAATAGATAATCTTTCAAAAAACTTAAATCAAGCTCTGAATATAACTTTCAGTGCACCACTAGAAGTTGCAATAGCCAATTCATCCAATCTACAAAATTGGACTCCTAACGAAGGGTGGATTGAAAGGTTAGTTGCCGGAGAGAATAGAATTCAAATTCTGAATTCTATTTTTTCCAGTGCAATGGAACTTAGAATAGATCCTGAAGTTTCTCTCCAAGCGAGTGAAAATGAAGAATTCAATGAGACAATAAATACACTACAAGGTACTATTTCAGGAATAACTGCTTTCCACTCAGAAATGCAAGAAATTCCTTATTTTGAATTTATTAATGCTACATTACCATCAAAAGAACAGAATAAAGATGGAAACTATATTGAAATTCCTTCAGGAGAAAGATTGGAAAAATCAGACATTATTACTATTTCATTATTTATAGATACAGATTTAGAGACTTGGCTAGGTGCTGAAGGTATAGAACCAGCTAAATTCGATGGGGATGAACTCTCAATAACTAATCGAATTAATAACGAGGTACAAAATTGGACATTAGAACTTGAAAATATTAGTAAACAAACTGCTGGAGATAATTTTCGCGTATCTGGTTTATCATTTGCATACTTTTCAATAGCACAGACCGCGAATATTGGACAAGAAATAGGGCAATTAATTGGAATGTCGATTATTTTACTAACTATTATTTTGTTTTCTCAATTTAGGACCGTTAGAGATACAGCCTTCGTTTTGATTTCCACAATTCTTGGAATTTTAGGAACTTATGGAATTAGTGGAATTTTAAATTTAACTTTTAACGCAGCAATGAACTCAATTCCTATATTACTAATTGCTATTGGAGTAGATTACGGGATTCATGTAGTAGCTAGATTCAGAGAATTACTACGTGAAGAAGAAGAGAATAATACCGAAGGACGAGAAACCCTTCGAGACTTCTCCACAGAAATTCGAACTAGAGCTATAAGAAATGGAGCGATATTAACTTCTGGAGCATTACTAATTGCAATTTTTACTGACATGATTGGATTTCTTTCCTTCCGTTTTGCAAGCCAGAAATTTCTAGTTGATTTTGGTACAGTAATTGCAATTGGTTTATTCATGATTTACTTACTTTCTATTTTACTTACTTTCTATTACCCCTCTTCCCGCTCTGTTGACAGTCACTGAACCAGCTAAACTAAGAATTAACAAAGCCGCAAGAATTAATCCGGGGCCAATAAGTCAGTGGTTTGGAAATCTCACGAAAAAACCGTTTACAGTTCTAATAATAGCACTATTAGTATCATTACCAATAGGTACAGCAGTTAGCTCATTAGAGGTGGGTTTTGAAACCAGAGATCAGTTGGATGAATCAATTCCAGTGGTCTCAGATTTTATGATTTTAGCAGATAGGTATGAAAGCTCTCCCGCTCCAATATACGTACAATTTATCCCTAATACAGAAATATTTTCTTCTGCAGGATGGGACTCAATTGGATTAATTGAGAATACTATAAAATCAACCGAAGGAACTTCCGATGTCTCATCTATTAAATCAACACTAGAATATGCAGCAAACTCAAATCCAGAAATTTATCAATTGCTTGATGACATACAAACTAATCCCGATAATGATAATGTTTGGCGAACTTTTTCAAATTGGGTTTTATTAAATGATACAGGAAGAGAATTGACAGCTAGATATCTACCCGAAAATCCTACTCAAACTGTTATTCAGCTTTCTGCTTCGACTATTGATTGGAAAGAGACAGTCATTTTTGAGAACAGACTTACTGATACCCTAACAGATTTGAATTTGGATGGAGAATTTGGAATAGCAGGTAGACCTTTGATATTAGCTCAGGTGACTGAAGGAGTTGCATCATCAGCAGTAATTTCGACGGGAGTAGTTGCTGGAGTAATTTTATTCATGTTAATTGGTCTTCAAACTGTAGAGCAAAAAAATACCCGAAGAGGTTTCATTACTGGATTATTTATGTGGATTCCGCTAGGAACAGTAGTTGTATGGGTGTATGGATTAATGGGAATGCTAGGGTATGAACTAAATGCTCAAACAGTTACAATCGGAGCACTAACTTTGGGATTAGGTGTGGATTATGCAGTTCATTACGCCCATCGGTATGAAGAAGAAAGACACGCCAATCCCCTAAGCACTCCAGATGTCTGGGTCTCAAGAACTACTGTAACTACTGGCAGAGCAATGGCAGGAGCAGCAATAACAACTGCTGGCGGATTTGCTGTTTTGAATCTCTCAGGATTACTACCACTTAGATTATTCGGACAGGTTTTCTTAGTTGCTATTTCATTAGCATTATTATCTAGTCTAATCCTTCTTCCAGTGCTTCTATCACTTCGTCCTGGAGAGAAAAACTTAGAAAATTCTACTGAATCAGAATAGTTTCAACCATACTACTCATTAATTGCTGAAGTCCATCTTTCAGATTGGGGAATATCTACAACTTCAATATGACATGCAACTACTCCCTTTTGATTAATTATTTCTTTTCTCAAATAAATTAGATTTTCTAGACAGCATGGACAATGAGCATTAATCGGAGTAATCCAAAGATCTACAATTCCATTATTATCTACTTCAACACCCTTGAGTATTTTTGAATCAGTCATTATTTTACCATGTGGCTCTTCCCATTTTCGCAATATCCTGGCTAATCGTCTTTTTACTCTTAATTTATCCATTCTACCACTCCATCAATGGTGGTAAAAAGCTTCCAGCAGTTACGCATTCCATACCCTGATTACCTCTAACCCAAGTATCTTCTATTCCAACCACCCCATCAGAAAAGACCACTTTTGGCTCTACTGCCATTACTCCAAACTTCTCCAAAGGTCTATCAAATCCTTTTGCAATTACTGGAGTCTCATCTAACTCTAATCCTACAGAATGACCAACAAATTTTGCTTGATTGGGTTTCATTCCCATCAGATTATTTGAATATCCTAACTCAGATATTTTTTCTGTAACATTATCCCAAATTTTAGAACAATTCAATCCTTTGCCCAATTCTGAAACTATTCTATCTGATAATTCATTCATATCCTCTAGCCTTTCTATCCAATAATCTGATAACTTACCTTCATGAAAAATTCTAGTACAATCTGAGACATATCCCCTATGTACATGAACAATGTCCACGAGCACAGGTTCATTTGGTTTAACTTTAGCAAATCCCGCTCCTAGAGAAGAAATTGGACTAGGGCCCAAGCCCGCTACTCCCGAATCAAAATATGAAGGTACAGCACCTGATTTTCCCGAAGTAACTACCACTCTGTCACAGTCCATTGGCCAACTTCGCATTCTAATTCTTCCACCAAATCCTTCACTTCTACTCACTTTATCTGCCATCCCAGCTAGCTCTATTTCCGTATTCCCTACTCCACCATTTTCATGAATTTCCTCAAACATCTTTTGGTTTATTTTCCCACTTTCCATCATCATATTTATTTCCCATTGGGATTTTTTTTCTCGCAATGAGAATAGAATATTCGTACAATCTTTAGAATATTCTCCTATTTCAGAAAGTTTTGATCTTAGAAATGTAAATCGAGAATGTGGAATTTTACCTTCCAACATTCCAGGTATTTTTTTACAACCTTTTTTCATTAACTCATTGGCCAAATCAGCCATCCTAGGTTGTTTTTTGATTTCATGAGGAGAATTATCTTCTCCACATTCAAATACAGCTCGATCAAAAGAACGTCTAACATAAAGAGTATTTTCGATTCCAGAACTTTTCGAACCTACAATAAAAAACGAATTTTGCCTACTTCCTGTTAACCAATACAACTCTACTGGATCATCGATTAGGATAGCTTCTATACCTTCAATATCTAATTTTTTAGCAACCAAATCTTGTCTTTTTTCTAACTCACTTGTTGGAATTCTCCAATCCTCATCGTCAGGACCTCTTAATCTGTTAGTATCCCAGCTGACATCCATCAACCTTCAGACAATAACAGGGTTTTTGGAATATTTTGTATGTTGAGTATCCAAAATGGCCAAAGGTAAGCTCTTAGTGGGAAAGCCGTGGAAGGCGTCCTATCACTTAGTGATGTCAACCTAGATGGATTGACAGTATTATACAGAGTAGATGTTAATTCACCGATCGAGCCTTCTTCAGGGGAATTATTAGATGATGGAAGATTACGAGCAATTATTCCAACCATTGAAAAATTATCGAAAACAAAACTAGTAATTCTTGGACATCAATCTAGGCCGGGAAAATCAGACTTCACAGATATGTCAGCTCATAGCGAAAGACTACAATTAATCATTAATAGAGAAGTAAAATATGTTAGTGATATTTGTGGAAAATTAGCTATCCAATCCATCAAAGATTTATCAGATGGAGAAATACTTTTTCTAGATAATGTAAGAATGAATGAAGAAGAATATGGAAAAAAATACAAATCGAATGAAGATACAGAAAAAGCAAGCATTATCGATACCTTGGTGGAAATTGCAGATGTATATGTTACTGATGCATTTGCAGCATCTCACAGACGATCTCCTACATTAACAGGGTTTGCGAGCAAAATCCCAAATATTTGCGGATTATTGATGGAGAAAGAAATAGATGGACTTAGAATAGCACTTCACAATCCTCCACGTCCATATATTTCTATTTTAGGTGGAGCTAAAGCAGACGATTCACTGAGAGTAGCTAATAATTTAATTAAGAAAGGATTTATTGATATCGTGGCTTTTGTTGGAGTTGCAGGAAATATGATGTTATGGGCTGCTGGCCATGATATCGGAGAAATAAACAAAAATTTCATTCGAGATAATCTAGGTGATGAATTTGATAACACTTGGAACCACGCATCAAATCTAATATCTAAACATCGAGACTTGTTATTCCTTCCTTCAGATTTAGCTATTGAGGTAGATGAAAATCGAGTACCAATCTCGTTGGATGATTTACCTACTGATTTCCCAATCTATGATATTGGAATTCAAACATTAATGGAACTTAAACCTAAGATAAAGCAGTCTGGATGTATTCTTTGGAATGGCCCCGCATCATATTTTGAATTACCCAAATTCGCGTTTGGAACTATTGAGATTCTAAATATGTGTTCCGAAGCAGATGGAATTACAATCATTGGTGGTGGACATACTAGTGCACTAGTGAACCAGAGAGGCGTCTCTAAATTCATGACCCACAATAGTACCGGCGGTGGATCTACGATGAGCTTCTTGTCAGGAGAAAGAATGCCGGTTATTGAGGCATTGAAAAAATCATATTCAATTTTCTCTGATAAACTTTCTCAAATTGGCATTAATTCGAAGTAAGAATATATTGGAAAATACAAATTTACTTCAACTCATCTATTTTTACGATGTGTCCAATTCTTTTGGCGATATCAGTCAATATTTCGTCTAAACTTTCTTGATTTCTGCCTTCAGCCCTCATAACTAGAATAGGTTCAGTATTACTTGGTCTACAAAGATACCAACCATTGGTATATCTGACTCTTATTCCATCAACAGTTGACATTTCCATATCATCAAATGCTGCAGTTACTAAATTCATAATTTCTTCTCTATCACCTGTTAGCGGTACCTTTCCCTCATTTGTAGTTGGATAATTTTTCATAAAAGAAAAACGATCTGAGAATTCTGGTCCACCTTGTTCAGGCGATGGATCCCTTCCAACTAACTCCAACAGTCTAGCTGCATTATAGATCGAATCATCAAATCCATCCCAGTGATCGTTCATAAAGAAATGACCAGACATTTCTCCAGCCATAGGAGATTTAGGATTATTCCTAAGCTCTAATTTCATGAAAGTATGTCCAGTTCTAACCATTTTAGGAATTCCACCATTAGCTACTATAGCTTCCTCTAGAGCCATACTACATTTAACATCATAAAAAATCAATTTCTCCTCATCTTCCGAATCATCTCCTAAGTCTTTAAGAACATCCTTAACAAACAGTCCCATCAACCTATCTGGATGGATAAAATTGCCATTCTGATCAACTACTCCCAATCTATCTCCATCTCCATCCATACCTATTCCAAATTCCGCTCCATTTTCTGAAACAGCTCTACCTAAATCCAGCATATTTTCAGGTCTAGTAGGATCAGGTGGGTGGTTAGGAAATGAATTATCCCATTCACAATTTATTGGAATTACATCTATACCTAGAATTTCAAATAGCTTTACAGCCAAAGGCCCAGGAACTGCATTTCCACAATCTAAAGCTACTCTGATATCTCGTTTCGGTTTTCCTACACTATCAACAATTGATTTCATATACTGCTCTTCATAATTTTCCACAAGCTTGTAATTTCCTTTACCCTTTCTAAATTTTCCAGAATCAAAGGTTTTCTTAATTTCCTGTAATTCTTCTCCACCCAGTGGCATTTTGCCTTTACAAATTTTAAATCCATTATATTCAGGAGGATTATGACTGGCAGTGATTGCAACTGCAACATCCACTGGTAAATCAACTGTAGATCTGTAAAGAACTCCAGTAGTTGATATTCCTAAATCGATAACGTCAGCCCCCGCTGATAATAAACCTTTAACGAAAGCATCATGGTAATCTGGACTCGAATCTCTGATATCTCTTACAACTGAAACACACCTAGCATCCAGATGAGTTGCTATAGCTTTACCTAATCTTTCTGAGAAATTTGTATCCAAATCTTTTCCAGCAATTCCTCTTATATCATAAGCTTTGAATACACTCATAATTAATCCACCTATCACAACTACCTAATTATTCCCTATAAATAAGAATGATTTTCCATGTTTATCCCTTAGTTAAAATGTATGGTCATTCTTCCAGCTTATACAAGAGCTTCCTCTAATTCTGCAGGTAAGTCAGTTCTATAATCTCCAGAATTCCTAACTGCTTCACATATTATCTCTACTAAGGCACCTAAGGGTAAACTATTAACGGCGTATGCAGCTCTAGCTGGAGGAATAGAATCTCCTAACCACTTTCCATAGATTTCATTGACTTTACTATAATCATCAATGTCTACCATCAGAACTGTAACCTTTACCAAGTCAGATTTTGAGCAATTTGCTGCTGCCAAAAGATCATCAATTTTTGATAGAGTTCCAATTGTCTGAGATTCAATATCATTTCCCGCATCAATATCGACTTGTCCAGATAGCCAAACATAATCATCAACATTAATTCCAGGACTATATGGTCCAAATTTTTCTTCTCCTGTATCTACCTTCAATTTCTTAGCCATGAATATTGGGCATGGGTTAATCCTATTATTACTTCTCTTTTCTCAATTTTTTGATAATATCATAATGATCCCCTGCAACGTGATCTTGTTCTAATTTTTCTAACGGCATCCACATCGCTTCAGCTGCATCATCACCTCCTAAGGGTACCACATTTTCATCAACATCAATAGAATAAAAAATTGTGACAATATGTTGACGAGGATCTCTTCTTGGATCTCCATGTACTGCAAATAGAGTCGGATTATGTCCAGATACACTAGTTTCTTCCTTTAATTCTCTTAATACAGCATCCTCGGGATTTTCCCCAATCTCTACAAATCCACCAGGAAATGCTAATCTTCCTTTCCATGGGTCATATTTTCTCTTAATCATTATAGCTTCAATTTCACAATCTTCATATCTTGTTACTACCGCATCTACTGTCAGAGCAGGATTTTCATATTCTTTATTCTCCAAATCTCCGCCTCCTAAATTGATAATTTTCCAACGCATCATATAGATCAGATTTTGAAAATGATGGCCAATGAACCTCAGAGAAGTACAATTCTGCATACGCAATTTGCCACAATAAAAAATTTGAAACTCTCTCTTCTCCACTTGTTCGTATCACTAAATCGGGATCTGGGATATCTGAATCATACAATCTTTTTGAAATCTGGTTAGTATCAATTTCATCTAATCTAATTTTCCCAGCTTCAAAATCACTAGCTATATTCTTCACAGCATCTACTATTTCCTCCCTTCCACCATATGCAAGGCATACCGTAAATACAAAGTTAGTATATTCTGAAGTCTTTTTCTCAGCCAAGATAATTGCATCCCTAACTCTCTTTGGTAAACTATCCAATCTTCCTACTGCCCGAACTTTAACTCTCTTTGAATGAATTCTTGGATCTTCTGAGATCTCTGTTAAGCCTGTAACATACAAATCATACAATGATTCAAGCTCATCATTATCTCTAGAAGACATATTCTCAGTAGAAAGCGCATAAACTGTAAGATACGGGACTTCTAAGTCTAGTATCCAATCCATTACCTGTTTCAATTTTTCTTTACCCTTCTTGTGACCAATTTTCTTCCCGACACTTTTATTCCATGCAAATCTCCTATTTCCATCCATAATAATAGATATATGC
>LULO01000373.1_pt1 | contig 22623 bp, 39 predicted proteins | sample 728121 | NCBI WGS metagenome assembly LULO01 (sample SAMN03860287, study PRJNA289734) | marine metagenome | biome: seawater column; feature: ocean; material: water; isolation source: Red Sea water column Station 149 - depth 50m | place: Saudi Arabia: Red Sea | collected 2011-10-15 | depth 50 m | reverse complement strand
ATGAAGTTGCTGAAATAATATATGCATTTAAATTTCATATGTTACCAGAGATGACAGGAGATAAAAAAGATGGTAGAAGTCTATCATACCCAAGCACATTTGATATACAATACATGTATGTTAATCAAGAAAATAATTATCTACACAAAATATCAACATGTTATTTAGAAAGCATGGATGTAACATATGGTGGTTCTAGATATACCACATTTGATGGTAATGAAGATGGTGCTCCACCTGTTGAAACAAATATAACACTAACCTTTGCAGAGATAGAACTCATAACAAGAGAAAGAATAACCGAGGGATTCTAATATGTACTTTGAACACTTTCCTACAATACCATATGATTCTGAAGGTAATGGTAAATTTAAAAGTGTAAAAAACTTACTTAGACGCGTAGGTTTAGCATCAAAAGTAAAAGCAAATGCTATGTTTTTTGATACTTATGATGTGAAAAATGGTGAAACACCAGAATCTATTGCATTTAAATTATATGGTGATACAGAGTTACATTATGTAATCTTAATGATAAATGATATCACAGATAGATATCATCAATGGCCAATGTCAGAGGCACAATTTTTACAATTTGTTAATGACAAATATGACAATGTAAATGCAATACACCACTATGAGATAGAACAACAATCTGGTAAGACAACCAAAAAAATAGACATAGGAACAGACAATACAGACTATCCTACTGCAACTGCGATTACTAATCTAGAATTTGAACAAGAAGAACAGGATAGTAAAAGAAAAATTAGACTACTAGACCCTGCTTTTGTGGAGAGATTCACAGATGAATTTAAAACACTAATTAATGAATCAATAATATAATTATGGACAATATACAATATGCTGGTCAATTTAATATTGATGAAGTAAAAATATTTTCTTCATCAGGCACTGTAATTGATATAACAAAACTGGTCGTTGCTATGAATTTGTATGAGGATATATACAAGTCATGTATAACTGGTAGTATAGCAATTGGTGATACAAATAATATAATTATGGAAGCACCAATAATTGGTCAAGAGTTCATAGGATTTAAAATAAGTACACCAGGTTTAGATAAATTTGCATTAGATTACAGCGAACATGTGTTTGCAATAACAAAAGTATTAGCTAGAGCCTCATCTAACCCAGGTGCCCAAGCTTACTCATTATATTTTTGTTCACCAGAGGGGTTAAGAGATAATAGAGTTAGAGTATCTAAAAGTTATACTAATTCACTTGATGCAATTGTAGAGGATGTATTGTCTGCACCACAATATATAAATTCTAAAAAAACATTTTTTATAGAACCAACAAAAGGCATAAGAAAAATAACAGTGCCATATATTCATCCTTTTAAATTAATAAATCAATTACAACAAGATGCAATATCAGCAAAACACGATTCACCGCATTACATGTTTTATGAAAATACTCTTGGGTATCACTTTAGAAGTTTAGATAGTTTGTTTGCACAGAAAGCAATAGCAACTTTTCATACAGGTGATAAAGGTTCTTTTGATGTCAATAAAGACCCGCGTAATATAGAGGAAGAACTTAAAAGAGTATTACAATTTCAAGTGACAGGTAACTCTGACATGTTATTAAATGTGGCAAGAGGTATGTTAGCATCTAATATAATAACACATGATATCTATAGAAAAGAATATAGAGTAGATGATTTTGAATACATTAATGATTTCTATAATAATTATAGAATTAATTATGAAGAAACTAACAAAGATAATCCGATATACAATGAGGCACCAATAGATGAATTTGATAATGATGTATCTATGTTTACAGATGCTAGAAGATATGTGCATCCAACATCAACAACAGAAGATAACATTGATGCACAACATTATGAGAGATTTGGGGCATCACAAAGAAATACATTTACTGCAAATAATATACCTAATACAATTATGTCTAGACAGTCAAAACTAGCAGAATTAACAAAGGGTGTAAGTATTAATATAGAAGTGCACGGAACCACTACACTAAATGTAGGTGCAATAGTAAACTTTAGTGCACCTGTTGTAGGAGCACAACATAGTGGTGAGAAATTTGATAAATACTTATCAGGTAGATATATGATAAAAACACTAAAACATACATTTGATTTTTCAGAAAGAAGACATTTATGTGCTATGACACTAGTAAAAGATTCATTTAACACTAAATTACCAATGCACGATTTAGCAATAGAGCCTAAGGCAGAAGCCAGAGGTATAATATCAGAATTTTATTCATAAGGAGGTAAACTATAGTAAAAACTTTTTGTTATGTAAACTAACTAATTTTATATGGAGTGTAGATATGACAAACAAATCAAAACAAAAAATGAAAAGAATGAACTTTTTATCACAACCAAGAGTAAGAGTTAGAAAACAGACTATAGAGAAAAAAAATGAAAGCATTTTATCAGTTACTAGAGGGAGTTTACGACCCCAACATATTTAAAGCCTTTTTCATGGCAGGAGGCCCAGGTAGTGGTAAGTCCTATGCCGTGCAATTAGGTATAGGACAATCACAAAAAGAGGTTAAACTTACAGCACAAGGACTGAGGGTTGTAAACTCAGATGATGTGTTTGAAAAATATTTAAAAGATGCCAAACTTGATTTTAAAATGCAAACAGCAATGGGTCAAGGTAAAGAAAGAGATGCATTAAGAGATAAGGCAAAAGCAGTAACAAAAAAAATGAGAGATAATTATGTTGAAGGTCGTTTAGGTTTAGTCATTGATGGTACAGGAAAAGACTATAGTAAAATTACAAGTCAAGCCAATCAACTAAAACAAATAGGTTATGATGTACACATGGTATTTATTAATACAAGTTTAGATGTCGCACTTGAAAGAAATAGAAATAGACCTAGAACAGTACCAGAAAAAATTACAATAGATTCTTGGAATAAAGTACAAAAAAATATAGGTGCATTCCAAAGATTTTTTGGTAACAAGAATTTTGTAATAGTAGATAATAATGAGATAAGTGATAATGTTTTTGATATGGTAGGGAAACAAGTCAGAAGAATGTTATCTAAAAAAGTGGACAATCCTACTGCAAAAGCATGGATTGAAAACGAACTAAGAAAAAAACGAAGAACATAAATCATGGAAGTTTTAACATTTATATTAGTCCTAATTATAGGATTTGTGATAATCATGCATAATCGCCCAGATTGGTGGTCATCTCTCACACATTGGTTACATATCAGAACCAAGTATTTAAGACCCGAAGTTAGTATTGTAGAATTGATTATCCTAGCTTGTGTATTATTAATAGTCATCAAATTATACTTCTAAATGAGAATGATTCTCATTTAAGTCATTGATATTGTTCAATTTTTATACAAATTAATTTACAAATATCAGTAAAATCAACCACTTATAGCCTTGACAATACTTGTCTCAACCTGTCATAATAGCAACATAAGATAAACAAACAGAGAGAAAACAATATGATGAAAGTTGATTTATACCACGCTGCGTTTGAAGACAAACCAGAATATGTTGCGACTTGGAAATTTGACCCTAAGAAGTATGGTCATAAGAGAGCCGCTGAGGTAGTTTATTCTGCTACACAAAACCTAACGAAAAATGGTTGGGGTCGTGATGGTGGTTTGAATAAAGATTTTAGGTCTACTTCGGTAGGTGATTATGTAGAAGTTGAAGGTTTGAGATACTATGTTGCAAATATGGGTTTCACTAGAAATGAAGTTGATAAATTTGGTAGAGAGGTGAAGTAATGGCAGACTATGACACATTCATGACAAAAGAGGAAAACGAATTATACGGTGGTAGTTTCCCTCAAGCAGGTAAAGACCATCATCAAGATTTATACGAACACAATTTAAAATACAATGAAGCTGAGTATCATGCTCAAGAACTTTTATTACAAGAAGAAGAAGAAATGTATGGTGGGTGATAAATTAAAATTTATAGAAGAATTAAATAATATCAAGGAACTAACCTTGGCAGCAACTTCTTATCCTTTCAATAAACACATAATAAAGTATATTGATATTTTGATAGCAATTCGTGAGAAAGAAGTTAAACAATATGAAGATGACATGTGGGAGGAATATATGAGTAATTCAGTAAACGATAGAGTAAAAGAAGATTTGTACGAGGAAGGTCTAGAACTTGGATTGACAGGTGAGGAACTTTTAGAATGGGTTGATGACCAATTTGAACAGAGAGGTGTATAGGAAATAGATTATGCCAAGAAGTATGCATGTAGTGAGAGGGTTATCTAGTCTTAACACTAGAAAACCTAAAATCAAACTCACTAAAAAAAGAATATTAGAACTCAAAGAAGAGCACAGATTACATAACAAGAGATATAAACATGATAAGATGTTATCTCATTTAATGGTTATGGATTTTGACACATATATAAAATGGAGATTTGGTAAACTTAAAAGAAAACCCATATCTAAAGGTGAGTATAAACCACACACAGATAATAGTACATCAAAAAGTATACCAAGTCATAATTCAAAACAGATTGATAAGAATGCTTGTAGTAAACCAAATGATGATTACAAAAGAGAAATCAGTAGTCAATATGTCATAGGTCAAGCTTATAATAAATCAGGTCTACAGGTTTTAACTAAGAAAGAAACACTAGACCCCAACACAGGTAAGAGAAGATAAAATGTTTGGAGATATAAAAGTACCATTTGATAGTGTCATGCTATACAATGTGGCAAAACTCAAAGAGGGTATAACCATATCAGATGTTGAAGAACATCTTGGTACAATGTGTAATATAGTAAAAAACAAATACAAAGGATTTCTTGCAGGACAAGTTTTTGAATATGCTGGTTTTGTGAGTAAGGAAGGTTCGGTAGGTGATTTAGGACCAGAGGGTAATCATATTGCGATTATCACATATTGGACTTCTTTTGATGAGCATGAGAGAAGTCATGCAGATGAAGACAAAATCGTAGTTTTATCAGTTTTGTCAAAAAAATGGACGGACACAGCCGGCCTTAAGCAGGTTTTTATAGGGTAGGTGATACTAAGACATAAGAGAATATCAAAATTTAATAAATCCACGATTAGACATGCTGTCGTGGATTTTGTACAATTTATGGGCAAAAAGCCATCTTAGCTCAGTTGGTAGAGCAATAGTTTTGTAAACTATAGGTCGTGGGTTCAAATCCCTCAGATGGCTCCATATAAATAGAAGATGAAATTATCAATATTAACTTTTATCACATCACTTGCCATTGCTGCAGTCGCAGCCTGGTATTCAATTATCGGATTGACCACAATATTTTCTGCTGCAGTTGTTCCGATTATTATCATGGGTGTGGTTTTAGAGATTGGTAAACTAGTGGCAGCAGCATGGGTATATCAAAATTGGAAAGAGACAAATGTATTATTAAAATCTTATCTGGTTTCTGCCATAGTGGTTTTGATGTTAATCACAAGTATGGGCATATATGGATTTCTATCAAAGTCACATATTGACGCAGGAATCAATACAACAGAAATATCAGTCAAGTTAGAAAGATTAGATAATCGTATAAATGGTGAACAGAGACAGATAGACAGAGCAGAGAAGACACTCAAACAATTAGATGATAGACTAGAAAAGATGAATGAAGGTTGGTTTATTACTAGAGGTATACAACAAAGAGAAAAAGAACAAGAAGAAAGACAACAATTAAATAACATCATCAAAAAATCTGAATCTGAAATAGACAAATTATTAGACAAGAAATCAGAGTATCAGTTAGAGGTCAAGAATTTTGAAGTAGAAGTGGGACCTATCAAATATATTGCTGCATTGGTATATGGAGATGAGGCCAAGAATTACCTTGACAATACAGTCCGTTATGTGATATTATTGCTTATATTTGTATTTGACCCACTGGCAGTATTATTGTTGATATCTGCCAATCAATCATACAGAAAAGAATTAGAAATAAATCCACCAGAGGAAAAAGGACTTCCTGTAAATGTAGGAAAAACAGTCAGAAGTGCGACTGTGAATAAAGGAGTAAAGAAAGTTACAAAAGAACGAGATGGTGTAAAGATACATTATTTTGAAGAAGATGACGGAAAAGGTTAGGAGTATATTATGGCCAAAACAATAGATGAAAAACTTTTACAGAAAGAAAGAGATAATCTTGTCATAGACTTAGCAAATGCAAGAGGAGCCGTTGAGAATGCCAGAAATCAAGTACAGGCAATTCAAGGTGCGATACAAATGACAGATAGACTAATTGCATTATCCAAAGAGGGTAATTATTCAAAGTCTAGAGCTAACTCAGAACAAGAAAACCCAGAGAAGGCAGCAGAAGTACAAAAGTCACTTGAAGAACATGCCAAAGATTATGTTAGTCAATTAGGTGATGATAATAGAGGACAGGTAGAACCATAATGTATGAGTATAGATGTAAAGTATCTAGAGTAATAGATGGTGATACTGTTGATGTAGATATAGATTTAGGATTTGGTGTTTGGTTACATAAGGAAAGAGTTAGAGTATTAGGAATAGATACACCAGAATCAAGAACTAGAGACAAAGAGGAAAAAAAGTATGGACTTGCTGCAAAAGCATTTGTCAAAGACTTTTTTAGGATAGGTGATGTTGTATTGACTACTAAAAAATATGATGCCAAAGGAAAGTTTGGTAGAATACTTGGTGACTTTAAATGTAATGGTAGAACCTTATCAAAAGTTATGATAGAAATGCATCATGCAGTGGAATATCATGGTCAAAGTAAAGAAGATATACGAGAGGCACATCTTGCCAATCGTAAATTAGTGAAAATATAGGAGTAAATTATGTTAGGTGTCGGAAATAAATTTCCTAGTTTTGAATTACCATCATGTAATGCAGACAATAATGTAGGAACAACAATATTTAATGATGTAAAGGATGAAGCATGTGATGGTAAATGGCATGTATTTTATTTCTATCCAAAAGACTTTACATTTATATGTCCAACAGAAATCAAAGAAATGGATAGACTAGTAGATGAGGATGTTCATGTAGTAGGTTTTAGTGGTGACAACGAATTCTGTAAGAAAGCATGGAGAGAATCTAATGGTTTAATTAAGGACATAAGACATCCACTAGTTGCAGACACAGGTTTGATACTATCTGAAAAATTAGGAATAGTAGATTGGAACGAGGGAGTATGTCGTAGAGCCACATTTATCGTAGACCCAACACACACTATACAACATGCATCGGAAAATGCATTAGACACAGGCAGAAATGTAGATGAAGTCATTCGCACATTGAAGGCATTACAGTCTGGTGGTTTAACTGCATGTTCGTGGAACCCTGGTGATGATTTTGTTGGATAGATTTTGTATAGTAGTATATTAGAAATAACTAATATAAATATAAGTGAGTATCACCAACGGAGTATAACATGGAATATCTAATTTTAACAGTAGCATTGTGGATATGGATAGGATATTGTCTATTCATTAATAAATGTTTAGGAAAATAAACCTTGACAATCATTGATTCTATATGTTATTATAGCATACAATGGACACAAGCAGATATACAGATTTAGAACTAAAGGTCATAGATGAATTAGAGACATCTATTGACCCTGTTTTAATGAACGAACAAGAACAATGGACTGAATTTGTAAGAATTGCACATTTTGTTATCGGAATTGAAGCTGAAGAAGTACAAGAGATATACAAAAAATGGCAGTTTGATAAGGTTCGTGATAATATATCGGAAATAAGCAAGAGATTATCTAAGTGAATCTTATATATAATATACGCATCGGACATGCGTGAAAAGTCCCCTATAGAAATTGAAATAGGAGACAATCATGGTAGAGAAAAAAATATATCGTGGACAAGAGGTGAATACTACACAAGCGAGTAAACAGATAGACAAGAATGAATTGGTTTATCGTGGTGTAGATTCAAACACTCACTCTTTTGACTTGGCAAGAATAAGAGCTAGTCATATCAACAAGAGAAATCCACTCTACTATCGTGGTGTAGTATACAAATACACCACATAACCAAGCAAGTTATAAAACTGCAATAAGGCCAGGGTAGAGCCTGTTACTATTTGAGACAACATACGATATGTATAGTAAGTACAATACAAATCTACCCACCTTTTTATTATGACAGACATATACAAATTTCAATTAGATAATTTGACTGGTGAAGAAATGACAGAACTTCGCAGACTTGGTGACATTCGGTTTCTTAGAACAGAACAAAAACAAATTCATCTATCACATCAAACAGACAGTTTCGGAAATGAAGTCAGTCCAGCAAAATATGAGTACAATGTATTGGTAGAAGTCATGCCAACTACACCAGAACATGATAGTAAAGTGATACAATATTTAACAAGTATGACATTACCACAGAAAGACCATGGAATAGACAGATTTTCTTCCGAATATAAATTACTAAAAGAAGAACTTGGAATATTACCACCAACATTACCATCAACATTATCCGATGCAGTCAATGAATTTGAGGATAAACTTGAATATGAAATGTTAAAAGAGAATTTAGGACTAAAGGATTATACCAATGACTAACACACAACACATTTTACATAGAACTTTAGATATTGGAAGTGGGTTGATATTATCAATTATTATACAAATTGTAGTATTCCCCTGGTTTAATATATTCATTGATGTATGGGCGATGTTTCATCTTGCTCTGATATTTACAGTAGTAGGAATCACAAGAAGTTATTTGTGGTCAAAATATGTATTTAAATATGGAGAAAATAGATGAGTAAGTCTGCAATACCCTATGTACCTAAACCAAAGAGAAATGGAAGTGGTAAGATAGTCAAAGTACAGAAAACAGTAAGTCATGGCACTTATCGTTGTAAAAGAAAACCAAACAGTAAGAGGTGTAAAAATGTCTGAACAACTAACAAATATAATCAAAATATTATTGGTCACATTCATACTATTATTTGCATGGAATGAGGCATTCGGAAAAACAACAACCATACAATTATTTGTCAATGGTAAACCTGCTCCTTTTCCGACAGTTTCTATAACGGAATGTCCACATAAAGTCAAATTAAGTATTCGTAACAATGAAACAGGTGAAATCGTAGAAGGTGAGATAGTCACACCACAAACAGAAGGTGAGGAGGAGCCTGATTGTGAGTAATCAAGGACCGAATGGGTGGCCAAAACCTAACTTATTAAAATCTACACTAGAGATAATTTTTGTTACGACCACTATACCCATACTTATTGTCGGAATAACAATATTTTCTACAGAGGATTTTGTTTGGAGTGGTGGAATGATAGATAAACTTGTAATGTTTTTAGGTACTGTGACAACTATACTTTACATTTCACTTTATTGTACTCTAATATATTGGATTGCTTATAGTATTGTATCATGAATCCACTATACAACGATTGGTTATTTCTGTTTATTCGTGATTGGTGGCCTATCATTACGGGTCTCATGATGATAATAGCCATGATATACATCAAATATACAGGTGAACTAGACAAATGAAATACAATGAAGAAGAAATACTGAAACAGGTGATAGAATATATTTCATCAACTTATAATCAACACTATTCTACAGATGGTAAAGGATTACAAGCAATGGATATATTTCGTAACATGGATATAGATATGGATTTTTCTCAGGCAAATGCAATTAAGTATTTGATGAGATATGGAAAGAAACAAGGGCGAAACGAAAAAGACCTATACAAGGCAATACACTATATTGTACTTCTCATATCATCAGAACGAGAAAAACAAAGAGTAACACGAAACGAAAAAGGTACGACAATCGGCGAACTCTACAACCCACGACATAATTAATCAATAGTACCTCAGCGACAAGACGCGATTTTTTAGGAGTAGTCCCATGAGCAAGAAATCAGAGACAAGAATAATAGTAAACTATGACATTATCGGTGAAGTCATGAATCCCATATTAGTGATACGACCAGACCTTACAGAGGAATGGTGTCAAAGAGTAGAACTACACGGTAGCAGCACTGTACAATATGATAAGAACATAGTGTACACAACCACAGAGGAGGGTGTAGAGTGGGCAACATCGGCCGATGACATAGACTTTTCAAAATAAATGTAGGGGAATAAATCAGAGAGTTTCCGAGGCCGAAAGTCCTTGTATTCTCTCAGATTTTCTTCCACACCTCACCACTTTTATACACCTTTATCCACTTAGAGTAAATGCTTAAAAGAATATGAGCAAGAGGGATATCATTTTGTTTGATATCGGCAGAAAAACGACAGGTTTCTCAGAAAAAAATCTCAGAGAAAGCTCCGAACCAAGTCCACTATTCAGACTGTATTCCATTCCATCCCAGCTTTATCCTTCGGTTCGCACACAGAACAAACCAGTCATTTTTTGGATGGTTTTCATATGGAGTATACTATGATGGGATTGAGCAAGCCCCCAGCTGCATCCTCTGGGTCTGGATTATATCTGGAAAACCCCTATATTAGAGTATCCTTATATGAGAATCATTCTCATTTGGGTGGCTATATAACAGGTTTTGATTCAAATGTCAAGGGTTTTTTTTGCCTTTTTTTGCATTATTTTGCCCTATTTTTCTTGACATTCTCTGTTGAACCTGTCATACTAGCTATGTAAACTGAGAAAAAGAGAGGAAAATTTATGTTAGTTTTAGAATCATTTGCTGCTTTAGTTTTTACTTTAGTGTATGTGATGTATTTGTATGTTCAACCAAAAGTTGTTAAATTGTATAATTCATGGAGGTTTTCATAATGACAGTAAAATTAATGAAAGTCAAAGATTATTACGGAGACAATGACTTTGAGACTACAAGATTGGGATTTGTTCATGATGACTTTTTTATAACAGAACCTTTTACTTCCGAGTGTGGAAGATTTGAAGTTGACCCTATGAAAGAGTATGGACTAACTCAACAACAGGTTCACGAAATAGACAAATTTAATCAAGCTGACCCAGCTTACTTAGACGCTACATCATAGGAGGTTTTATTATGAGTTATGTATTAGCAGATATAAAAAGAGGATATAAGATAAAAACAATCATGAAAAGGCATGACATATCAGCCACACTAGTGTTGGCTTGTATGAGGATAATCAATGGATAAGTGGGAGAAACTGAATAAACGCCTAGAGGAATATGACAAACTCTTTGGCGAACAGGAAAGAAAAGAACAACAAGAATTAAAAGAATGGTCTAAGAAATTTAGACAAAAGAATTAGATTTCTTTTCTCTCTAGGCCGCCGAAGTCAATCAGACTGTTATTTCTAGGCGGCCACTCAGAGGGGGCCTTAAAGTTTGGCGGCAGAGTTTAATCTATAAATGTAATAAAGATGTTAAGGGATATAGAATGATTGTGGTAGACATATACAGAGTATACAGAAGACCCCCCACCCCCTTTTCTGAGTGGGATACCATGATTGTAGTAGGACAGAATTTTTTTTTGAAACTAAAGAGAGGTAATATATGAACGGTGAAGATTATTATGATTATGTAATGGATATTTTATATCAAGAAGGTCAAGAGTTAGGTCTTGAAGGCCAAGAATTACTTGATTATGTAGATGACCAATTTGAACAGAGAGGTGTATAATATGAAAACATTTTATAAAGGTTATAAGAGGTGGTGGTAATGAATTTAACGAAGCAACAGAAAACGATACTGAATAGTTTTACAAGATATCGTTCCCCGATAGATGAAGAAAGTTATTATAAAGGTATAGATATAAAATATCTACCTTTGTTTAAGAAAGAGTTTAGAGGATTGTTCATTTATAGACCAAGAGGTGGTACTTATCATATACAGAATAACTGTACTATGAGAGATGCCAAAACTTTTGCAATTTATAAAAGAGAAGAATACAATAGAAATAGGAGGTATTGGGTAGTATGATGTATCTTAAATTAATCATAATCTTTCCTATAGTAATAAGTATTACTTATGGACTATTAAAGATTATGGAGTGGATAGTTTTATGACAATAGCGTATGTAGAAAGGAATAAGAAAGGATTAACGATTAACTGTAGTGGGCCTGATGGGAATGCATTTCAATTATTGAGAACTGCATCGGATTTAGGAAAACAAATGGGAAAGACACAAAAACAGATTGATAAAATTCTAACGGAGATGAAATCAAGTGATTACGAACATTTGATTCATACCTTTGATAAACATTTTGGATTCTATGTGACACTAGAATTTGATAAACATCCGAGTAGTAAGAATAGATGATATCGTTTGTATTCAAACTATTCATATGGATACTTGGTCTATTCATACTATGGTATATGTTTTTATACATGATGGTATTAATAGTTTAACTTGACAAAACCTGAGGAGGTAGTTTATGATGAGTAGAAGTGAAGATAACTTTTGGAGTGGACTGAAAGTATTATTCTTTTTATTGGGCATGTTGATTGTCTTTGGTACAGTCGGACATGTAGAAATGACAGACCATGTAGATTGGTTACAAGTCGCACTGAATGGTGGACTTGGTTTACTAATGATGTGGTATGGAAGTAAAGCATTAAATTAATATGAAAAAATTACAAGATATAACAGGTTCAGAATTTGGACTATTTGAGTATCATGAAGACCCGATTGAGGTGCGTGAAGAAAAGTGGTTGATTATTGCACGATTACTTGAAGAAGGTCGTATCGTAAATGAAGAAGTAAATGCACTCTTTGAGAATAACCCTTTCTTTGCAGATTGGTATCGTAGAGTGATATTATCGGATGTACCTATATCGGAGACCTACCACTAAAAATCGCGTTGAATAAATACGGTGAACTATCGGAGGTACGGAATGAGATATTTAGTGTTGGGGTTTTTCGGTATCTGGGTATTTTATGCCTATGGTGCAAATATGTCGGAAGAATTAGGATTAGCAATTAAACTGTTTACGATTCTAATGTTTTGGATTTATGTTATGAAATTTTGGAGTAAAGAATTATGAGAGTAGAAAATGTATTTGAGAAACTTGCAGATATGCTAGTGACTATTCTACACAATGAATTGTTAAGAGAATTAATTGACAAGAGTTTTTAGGAGGTATTGTTATGTTACTAAGTTTACTGATTCTAGTAAACATTGGTGTGATTGCATATTTCGGTTCGGTGTTCATACGCCTATACGAAGATGTAAAATCAATCAATGAAGAACTAGAAGATTTAAAACAAGGTATTGTAAAACTAGAACATTCTATCAAAGCCGAAAGAGCTGAGAAAGAAGAAAAGTTTTTAGGAATATAATATGTCATTGAAATCGTTAGCGGATAATTTAAAATCCGAAGATGAGTTTCACACCTTTGTTAAATCGGAGCGAGTGATACGCAGAACATTATCTTTACAACATTTTTCACAAGAAATGTCAGACATCATTCGCTCTCACAAACATGAAGAAGCCAGAAAGTCAAATGTGAAAGCATATATGACCGACTGGTTTTTACATAAGAGATATCCAATCATTCATGATGTATGTAATCGTGCAATAGAGATTGTAAAGTCGGTTACATTACGAGACCAGAAAGGAACACTAGAGAATTTTTTTACTTTTGATTGTTGGGGTGCAATCTATAATCAACATGATTTTACCAAACCCCATACTCATAACCCTGCATTGTGGTCGTGGTGTTACTATATACAAATACCTAACAATGCCCCACCTTTATATTTCCGAGAAGCTAAATTGGAAGTATATCCTAAACCAGATGAGATAGTTATCTTTCCTGGCCATGTGATACATGAAGTGCCTAAGGCATCGGACATGACCGAAGAAAGAATCATACTTGCTGGTAACATTTATCTAGACTACCGAAACATCTAATATAAATACTTTCTATGAAAGAAAATTATTTTATGGGCCAAGATGGCTTTGTATGGTTTGTTGGTGTTGTAGAATCTAGAGATGACCCAGCTGAGTTAGGCCGAGTACAAGTCAGATGTTTAGGTTACCACACAGAAAATTTAGATGATATTCCCACAGAGGATTTACCTTGGGCTCATGTCATGCATCCCGTCACAGACCCATCCATGCAAGGTCTTGGAAACACACCTTCATTTCTTGTAGAGGGTTCTTGGGTTTTAGGTTTCTTTAGAGACCCAGAAAAACAACAACCAATCATTATGGGTTCACTACCTGGTGTTCCACAAAACCCTGCAGATGACAGTAGAGGATTTAATGACCCTGGTGGTGAATACCCATCAGAAGAAATACTACATTCAGGTCATGGTCTAAATGAACCTGATGTATCAAAACTAGCAAGACATGATGAGGCAGAGAATCATAAATCACTTATCAATCGTAGAGAGACACAATTTAAATCTATACCTACTGCTACAAAACCACATGTATCAACAGTATCAACAACTTCTAAAAAAGAAACTGCTGGAAGTTTTGATGAACCAACACCTAGAGGAACAACTCTAACAGGTACCTATCCTTTCAATCATGTATTTGAATCTGAGACAGGTCATATTAGAGAGGTTGATGATACACCAACTGGTAGAAGATTATACACACAACACGCAGCAGGAACTTATGAAGAAATTGTTGATGACGGAACAAAGACTGTTAAGGTTGTAGGTGACAACTATGAACTGATTGCAGGTGCATCAAATATCTATGTGAGAGGAAATATTAATTTAACTTGTAGTGGTACAAAGAGAGAACTCATAGAAGGTGATTACATATTAGAAGTCGGTGGAGACTTTACAAGAAAGGTTGGTAAATCAGAACAAGTTAAGATTGGTGCTGGAGAAGGTGGTGGTAATCTTGAAGAAGAAATAAATGGTAATCACGGATTTAATATTGCCAACTCTGTTGCAGGTGCAGTTGGTACATCAGAAAAAGGAACTGCAAAAGATTTTGATATCACAATAGGTGGAAAAGAAACTAGAAGTATTGGTGGCTCTTATGATGTAGTGGCCACAGGTAACTATTCAATCTCATCATTAGAAAGTGTAGGAATTGTTGCACAAACAAATCTAACAACCTTTAGTGTAGGTAGTACATCTATATCTTCTGGTACAACAATGACTGTTAAGGCAGCAACAAATCTAGACATTAAATCAGAGGCAGTAGGAACAATGACCTTTGAAGGTAACTCTAGTGTTATAAATCTTTCTGGTACATCAAGCACGATTACTGCGAAGAATGGTTCTGGTACAAGTATTGAACTCACAGGTCACATACATTCACAACCTGCTGATGGTGCTGGAGATGCTGAGGCAAACACTAACGCACCGATTGCATAGGAATAAGATATGGCAGATTTTACAACACCAAACTTACAAGGAGCAAATGAAAAGTTAAACAAAGCATTAACTGACGCCACCGCGTTAAAAGACAAGTTACTTGCAGAACATGGTGGAGAGGCAAGTAGTATTCTTGCAACTTTACAATCTGCTGTTGCCGACTTAATATCATCACTTGGTAGTTTGATACCCGAACTACCTGAGATTCCAAATATAAACATGCAGAGTGATTTTACACAACTAGCAAACTTTGATATTTCAACACCAGATGGTCTTTCACAATTTACTGCACAGAAGGCAAGTCTTGAAGCTCAGTTTGGAGATGCACTTGATGCAAAAGGTATAGACTTAGATTCTGTAGCATCACAAATGAACTCACTTAGTTTAGAAGATGCAACGGCACAAATTGGTGACCTAGTACCAAACTTACAATTACCAGCTGGAGAAACAATACCTATTGAGTTACCAGCAAACATAGCACAAGCATCAGAACAGGCAGCAAAAGAATTAGTTACACAAGTCAATAAAGAAACTGTATCACTAGCAACCACAGAAGTAGAAATCATACCAGGGGAATCCGCAGAAACAACTTGGACAAATGTTACAGAAACAGTAGAGACTTCTGTAACTAAAACTGGTGCTAAAAAAATTACAAAGACTGGCACTAATGAAATAATAAAAGTTAGTGATAGTGGTGGTGAAGAAACCATTGTGTCATCTGGTCCTACTGAGGAAGATAAAAAATCAATAGACGCAAGAAAAAAACGAAGGAGAGATTTAGCACTTGCAGCAAGAACAATCATACCAGGTGAGGCATTGATTGCTGGTAAGATAAGATATTTACAAAGATTCACAGATACTAAGGTTGAAGACTATGAAAATAGAGCAAATGGATTTAGTAGTGGGTCTGGTACAAAGTATAGAACTAAATATCTATCAAAATCTAAAACATTAAGATATTTTCAAAGTGATACTTTTGATAAAGAAATTAAAAATGGCAAGAGTGAAAAAGAAGCATTTATACTAGCTAGAGAAATAGGAGATTGGAATTGGAAAGAAGATAGTGCTGGTAGAATATACTATGATAGAAGATTCAAAAAAGATAGACTAACATAGAGAACCTGTTATAAATAATAGTTAAAGACTAAGGGAACAATCATGTCAGCATATAAAGACGCACAAGCACAAAATGACATCACTAGAAATGTTAAACAATATAGTGACTTAGATTTATTTTTTGGAAAAAAAGTAGTAGGTTCAGATATTAATAAAGTTACTGATATTCAGGCAGTTAAAAGGTCAGTAAGAAATCTAGTATTACTTAATCAGTTTGAAAAACCATTTCACCCAGAGATTGCCTCTGGTGTTAGAGATATATTATTTGAACCTATGACACCTATGACAGCTGTTGTATTAACTAGAAAGATAGAAGATGTTATTAACAACTTTGAACCAAGATGTAGATTGGTATCTGTTAGAGCAGTTCCTAATTTAGATGCAAACAGATATGAAGTGGCAATAGAATTTTATGTACAAAACGCACCCACAGAATTAGTAGAGTTAGATGTACTATTAGAGAGAATACGATAAATGGCAACAAATGAAAAAAGATTAAGAGTAACCGAATTAGACTTTGATAATATTAAAGACAATCTAAAAGTATTTTTAAAAGCACAATCACAATTTAAAGACTATGACTTTGAGGGTGCTGGTATGAATATTCTTTTAGATGTTCTTGCATACAACACACACTACTTAGGATTTAATGCTAACATGTTGGCAAATGAAATGTTTTTAGATAGTGCCTCACTTCGCTCTAGTATAGTATCACATGCAAAAACTTTAGGATATGAAACAACATCTGCAAGAGCACCTGTGGCAACAATTAATGTTTCTTTAAATACAACAGCAAATACTAAAACAATGTCAGCAGGAACTGCATTTACTACATCGGTTGATGGTACAGATTATCAGTTTGTTACAACAGCAGATGTAACTGCAAGTAACACAGGTAGTGCTGTTCCTTTTGATGGTGTAAAAATTTATGAAGGTAGTTATATTACAACAAAATACACAGCAGATTCTACAGATGTAGAACAAAAATTTTTATTAAGAGATGCCAATTCTGATACATCAACATTAACTGTTAAAGTACAAACTTCAGCATCTGATACAACAACTACAACCTACACTAAAGCAACAGATATAACTCAACTGTCAGCTGATAGTACAGTATATTATTTACAAGAAACTGATAGTGGTTTATTTGAAGTTTACTTTGGTGACGGTACAGTAAGCAAATCTTTATCTGATGGTAACATTGTTATATTACAATATGTTGTTACAAATAAATCTGAGGCAAATGGTGCATCATCATTCACATCACCATCAAGTATTGACGGTATTACCGCTGTAACAACTACAACAGTTGCTAGTGCAGCTGGTGGTGCTGACCCAGAAACAATATCATCTATAAAATTAAATGCACCATTAGATTATGCTGCACAAGGTAGAGCTGTTACTGTAGATGATTATAAAACATATACTAAAAAATTATTTGCAAATACTCAAGCAGTTTCTGTATGGGGTGGAGAAGATGGTAGTTATGATACAAGTACAGGTGTATCATCTAACCCAGAATATGGTAAAGTTTTTATATCAATTAAATCTACCACAGGTGAGAATCTAACAACAGAACAAAAGAGTAACTTAGTTACAGCATTTGCCCCATTTAAGGTTGCATCAGTTACACCTGTCATAGTAGACCCAGAAACTACTTTCTTAATTTTAAATACTAACTTTCAATATGATTCAACATCAACTACATCTACAAAAGATGAGTTAGCAAGTTTAGTAAACACAACAATATCTAATTATAGTGCAACAGATTTACAAGATTTTAATAATGTGTTTAGACATTCTAAATTATTAAAATTAATAGATGAGACTGATACATCAATACTAAACAATACAACCACAGTTACTATGGGTAAATTTTTTACACCCGTAGTTGGTGAATCATCTTACAATATTAATTTTAATAATGCATTCTTTAACCCACACTCTGGTCATAATGCAGATGCAGGTGGGATACTTGCATCAACAGGATTTTATTTAGATAATGATACAACAACAGAATACTTTTTTGATGATGATGGTTCTGGTAATTTAAGAATTTATTCAGTATCTACTGCAGGAGTTAGAACATATTTAAACTCTACAGCAGGAACAGTAGATTATGTTAATGGAACAATTAGTATAGGAACACTTAACATAACTGCAGTATCAAATGTAGATGGTGCATCATCAACAAAAATTCGTGTAACAGTAATACCTAAATCAAATGATGTAGTGCCTGTGAGAAATCAGTTACTAGAAATTGATTTAGTTAATAGTACAATTTCAGGTAGTGTTGATGCACAGGCTACAACTGGTAAAGGTTATACAGTAACATCTACAGGTACAACCACAACCACAACAGTAACAACATCATCTTCTACACCAACAAGTTCGGCGTATTAGATGAATGGCAAAAAATAATTCAAAACTAGTCACAAAAGTTAGTCCTTTAATAGAAGGTCAAGTACCTGATTTTATTCAAGCAGACCATCCTGTCTTTGTAAATTTTTTAAAAGATTATTATCAATATCTTGAGGCAGGAAGAATAACCTACACAGGTGCTGTAGAATATGTAAGACAACAAACAAATACTTTAGAATTTATTTTACTAGAAGATGGTGAGAGAATTGTTACAGAAAAAGAAACAGGTTCTACAGGTTACTTTACAAATGGTGAAACAATTACAGGTTCAACATCTAAAGCAACTGCAACAGTTTTAGTAGAAGATTCTAGAAACAAATATCTTTACATATCTTCTCAACAAAAATTTATTACAGGTGAAACTTTTACAGGTGGAACATCTGGTGCAGAAGGTGTTATATCAGAGTATCGTGCAAACCCTGTACAAAACATTCAACAACTTTTAGAGTATGCCAATGTAGATAATACTATCTATGATTTCTTAGACCAAATGCGTGACCAATTTATGAACGCAATACCAGAGACTTTAGCAACAGGAGTATCTAAGAGAAATTTAATCAAGAATATCAAAGACTTATATGGTGCCAAAGGAACATCAAAAGGTCATGAATTATTTTTCAAAGCATTCTTAGGTGAAGAACCAGAAATCATTTATCCAACTCAATATGTAATGAGAAGTTCTGATGGTGATTGGAAACAAAAAGTTACATTAAGAGTTACTGCTGCAGCTAATGTGGATGGTGATGAAGTAATTAATCAAGTGATTACAGGTCAGTCATCTGATGCAACTGCTGTTGTGGTGTCATCATCTACATTCACACAAGGTCAGTTTGCTGTCACAGAATTAGAATTACAAAGTATCAATGGAACATTTACTGATGGTGAGACAATTAAAGCAACATCATCTACAAGAGATGTTGATGTTACATTTACAGTATCTTCACAACTCACCACATCGGCCGTTACGAATGACGGAATACTAAACAATACATCCGATACTCTAACAGTAGAAAGTCTTGGAAGTGGGGTATCTGAGGTCGTTGTAGAGGATATTTTAACAGGGTCAGTAAGTGATATTATAGTAGAAGATGTTGGTAGTCTTTATGAAGTAGGAGACACGATAACTTTTACCTCTGATTCAAATGATACAGATATCTCATCCGCCACAGGTGAAGTCAGTATGGTTGGTGGTGGTATACTTCAAGAGACAGGAACACTAGATGATTCTGATATTACTACAGATGTAATTAGATTAGAAGATGGTACAGATTCACAACTAGTGCCTTTTGAATTTATTTTAGAAGATGGTAATTTGATACAAGAAGAAATTACACCAGATTCTTCTACAAAAGTTTTTACTCTTACATCACTAAATGCAAACACAGATAATATTAGAATATTTCGTAATAACAAATTATTAAATTCTACGGATGCTGCTGGAGATACTGTATGGAGTGTGAGTGGTACAACACTTACATTTACAACTGCACCAACAACAGGTATACCTCATATTATAAAAGGTAATTCTATTAATAAATTATTATTGAATAGTACAGATGGTTCTGCAAATGCCAATCATAATTTATTAACAGATACAGTACAAGACACACCAGATGATTTTACAAATAATGATTTATTTGTTTTAGAAGAAGATACCTTTGCAACATTAGCAGAGGCAACATCAATTAGAAAAGTACAAGTTACAGATGGTGGTAATGGTTATTCTAAACTGCCTACACTTACGATTACAAGCACATCTGGTACAGGTGCAAAACTTCTTGCCAATACAACTGATATTGGTAGAGCCAATGGTATAGAGATTAAAGATTCTAGTTTTGATTTAGATTCTAGTAATCCACCAGACGCTACATTCAAAGCAAACTTTATTGTCAAAGACCCATCAGGTACATTTGCTTCTGGTAACACTTTAACAACACACACAGGAACAGTATCAGGTTATGATTCTGATACACAAGTTTTAAGTACAACATTTGAAAATGTTGTTAGAACAAAAGGTCAACCATCAAGCACAGTAAACGAAGGTATAAGATTAGAAGATAACTCTGAATCAGAACCACATGGTATTCTTTTAGAAGATGAAAAAGATTTTGATGATGGTAAACATATTGTTACAAATGCAACATCTATCACCACCCCTACAAACACAGAAGAAATATTTACTGTTACAGTAAAAAGAAATTCTGCTGATACAGGAAATGCATTTTATATTAATGGTGTAGAATCACCTAGACTGTCACTTGCAAGAGGTAACACTTACAGGTTTGATACATCTGATAGTTCACTATACAATGCTGACACATCTAAGAATCATCAATTATTATTTAAGTCTGTGCCAGTCGCTGGACAAACAACAGGTGGTAGTAATTATACGACAGGTGTAACTCAATCGTCATCTGTAACAGTTCCAATAGGAACATCAGGTTCATTTATTCAGATAGTGGTTGCAGAAGATGCTCCACAATTATATTATTATTGTGCAAATCATTCTGGTATGGGTAATTCTTTACTTGTCTTTACAAGACCAAATATTGTAAATGGATTAGATGATAGAATTGTTTTAAATGCTGATGGTAAGACAGGTGATAACGGAATACTATTAGAGGATGCCACAGGCAGAAACAATGGAACACATTTATTAGTTCAAGAGAGTGGACAAACACTAGGAAGTGCAACAGATGGTCCAAACATATCTGGTGGTAGATTAATTGTAGAACATGAACATGTTGATGGTGGTATACCACACAACGAAGGTTTTGCTTTACTCATAAACAGATATCGTGAAAACGAATCTGCAGGAAGTGCATATGTTGTTATGGAAGAAGGTAACACAGGTGATGAAGGTAATAAGTTAAGTACAGAAGATTTAGGAACAAGATTAGTTTTAGAAGATGGTGATAGAATATTATTTGAAGAAGATATACAATTTGATAATATAGTTTTAAACGGAACAGATAGTTCCTCGGTAGATGCCGCAGATGATATCATACACGAATCTGGTATTGACTTTTCAAATGATAATGTAACAATTACAGATTCAAGCGGAGCAACTGCAACGATTGTATCTGCAGATATTTCTACAGGAACATTATCAGTTGGCACACAAAAAACAGATGTTGGTACTTATAGTGGTATCTCTAGTTTAGTAGGTGAAGACTTAAACAGAATACATGATTCATATTTCTATCAAGATTATTCTTATGAAGTAAGGATAGGTGAATCACTTGCAACATATTTAAATGAATTAAAAAGAGCAGTCCACCCATCTGGGTTTGCCCCATTTGGTAAAGTAAGTATTGCATCACAAATCTCTGCAAGGATTACAGCAACTGCTGCTGGTGTTGCTGGATACGATGGTGACACAACAACATTCTCACCAGAACTTGCTTCTACATTTGAAACAATATTTGATGAACATGTTAAGATTAGTTTAAGAACTGCTGTAGGTATAGACCAGTTTGATGAGAAAATAGTATTAGACGGAACAGATGGTTCAGCAACAAATGCTGGAGATAATATACTTTATGAAGACGGAACAGGTGAGACAGGTTCTGGTCATATGAAGTCTGAGGCTGGAAAAGGTATTGGTGGTGAAAGTCAAAGAACTGCAATACACGAAAGAACAATTAAGATTAACAACAACCCACCATCAAGAGTTAAAGATAATTTATTATTACACTTGGCAGAGTATCCATTCAGAGAGGCCTGTAGTTTAGTATTTGAATCTGGTACAGGTAATATAAGTGAACACATAGTATTAGAAGGCACAATACCATTTGATGATATTGTA
>LULO01000502.1_pt1 | contig 22687 bp, 16 predicted proteins | sample 728121 | NCBI WGS metagenome assembly LULO01 (sample SAMN03860287, study PRJNA289734) | marine metagenome | biome: seawater column; feature: ocean; material: water; isolation source: Red Sea water column Station 149 - depth 50m | place: Saudi Arabia: Red Sea | collected 2011-10-15 | depth 50 m | reverse complement strand
GGCTTCCACACCCCAGCAGAGGTCTTCGCTAAGTTGCTCGCCGAAGACCAAGCCAAAGGTGTTGCGACCACCCCTTGAATCCGCCGTCGCTCGCGCACGCATGACACGTCACTGACGCACGGTCGGGCCACCAGTTCTCCACACTGGGGCCCGACCGTTCGTCGTTCCACAGCCTTCACCCGACCGGCCCCGCGGGTCGCCGTGCCGGGTCAGGGTCGGCGCATGATGCTCCCGCCCTCCCACCCGTTCACCACCGCGCAGGCCCTCGAGCACGGCACCAGCCGCGGCCAGCTGCAGCGTGCCGTCGAGCAGGGTCTGCTCCGCCGCGTGCTCCTCGGCGTGTACGCCGGCACCGACCTGCCCGACACCCCGATGCTGCGCGCCCGGGCGGCCGCGCTGGTGCTGGCGCCCACGCACGTCGTCTGTGACCGCAGCGCGGCCTGGCTGCACGGGATCGACCACCTCGACCCACGCACGCGCGACGTCCCTCCCCGCCTGGAGGTCGTCGCCATGGACGGCACCCGCACCCGCGCGAGCGGCACCCGTGGCGGCACGCGCGCCCTGTTGGCCGAGGACGTCATGGACCTCGACGGCGTCCCGGTCACCACGCCGGCTCGGACGGCCGCCGACCTCGCCTGTCGCTTCGGGCGGCTGGGTGCGATGGGCGTGCTCGACCAGTTCGCACGACACCACCACGTCACCGAGGCCCAGCTGCGTCGACTGCTGATCCGCTTCGGGGGTCGACGCGGGGTCACCCAGTTCCGCGAGCTGATCAACTACGTCGATGCCCTGGCGGAGTCCCCCGCCGAGTCCTGGGTGCGGCTGCTGATCCGCGACCACCAGCTCCCCACGCCGACCTCGCAGGTCGAGGTGGTGCTCCCCGAGGGGACGTTCCGTCTCGACCTGGCCTACCCCCACCTGAAGGTCGCCGTCGAGTACGACGGGGAGGAGCACCACTCCAGCCCCGCCGACCGCGCCCGGGACCTCGCCAGGCGTGCGGCGCTGGCCCGCGCCGGCTGGCACGTGATCGTGGTGCGCAAGGACGGGCTCTCCGGCGCCGGGGAGGATCGGTGGACGCGGGAGCTCCGGGCGGTCCTGGCCGACCGGGTCGGTTCGGACCGGCCGAGGTACGCGCGGGCAGAGGGCTCCGGCGTACCTCGGTGGCGGGGGTCGTGGCGGGACTGACGAGACGGCCACCGACGCATGCGCCAGCGACCTGTCGGCCGTGCGTCAGTGACGGTTCGGCCGTGCGTCAGTGACGGTTCGGCCGTGCGTGAGTGACGGTTCGGCGCTCAGGCGCCCGGCTGGTTGGGCACCGTGTGGGCGAGGAACAGCAGCAGCCCGCCGAGGGTGCCGAGCAGCACCACGTCGACCAGGCGGTGGCGCACGGCGAGCATCCCGGCGTCCTTCGCGGGCATCAGCAGGCGCAGCGCCGAGGCGGCGATGAGGGCCCCGGAGATCCAGGTGACGCCGAGGCGCCACTCGTGGCCGAGCCAGGCGATCGCCACGCCGACGGCGGCCGCGGCGAGGACCCAGAGGTAGAAGAAGCCGCCGAGGGTGGAGGGGTAGCGACGCCCCTCCTCCTCGGCGATCTCGTCGGCGATCTCGGAGGTGTCCGGCACCACGTCAGCGTCGGCGGTGGCGTCCAGGGGTACGCCGTCGGGCTGGTGGTCCTCGGTCACCCGCGCCACGCTACCGGGCGATCCCCGCGGCCCGCTCGGCCATGTCGACGATGTTCGACAGCAGCATCGCGCGGGTCATCGGGCCGACCCCGCCGGGGTTCGGCGAGACCCACCCGGCGACGTCCCAGACGGCCGGGTCCACGTCGCCGGCGATCTTGCCGTCGACCCGCGAGACGCCCACGTCGAGCACGGCCGCGCCGGGCTTGACCATCTCTGCGGTGATGATGCCAGGGACGCCGGCCGCCGCCACGACGACGTCGGCCTCGCGCACGTGCTTGGCCAGGTCGCGGGTGCCGGTGTGGCACAGGGTGGTGGTGGCGTTCTCGCTGCGACGCGTCAGCAGCAGGCCCATCGGGCGACCCACCGTCAGGCCGCGACCGACCACGACGACCTCGGCTCCGGCGAGCTCGATGCCGTGGCGGCGCAGCAGCTCGATGCAGCCGACCGGGGTGCACGGCAGCGAGCCGGGCACGTTGAGCGCCAAGCGACCCAGCGACACCGGGTGCAGGCCGTCGACGTCCTTGTCGGGGTCGACCCGCGAGAGCAGGGCGAACTCGTCGAGACCCGTGGGCTGCTGGATGAGGAAGCCCGTGCAGGACGGGTCCTCGTTGAGCCGGTCGATCTCGGCCTCCACCTCGGCCTGGCTGGCCGTGGCCGGCAGGTCCACGCGGATCGACTCGATGCCGATCTCCGCGCAGTCCTTGTGCTTGGCACCGACGTACCAGTGGCTGCCCGGGTCGTCGCCGACCAGCACCGTGCCGAGGCCCGGGACGACGCCGTGCTCCTTGAGCGCGGCGACGCGGACCTTCAGCTCCTCCTTGATCGCCTTGAGGGTGGCGCTGCCGTCGAGCTTCTGTGCGGTCATCTCAGTGCGCTCCTCGTCGATCAGTGGAAAAAGTGCCGCGTGCCGGTGAAGTACATCGTCACGCCGGCGGCCTTGCAGGCCTCGATGGTCAACTCGTCGCGGACCGAGCCGCCGGGCTGCACGATCGCGGTGACGCCGGCGTCGATGAGCACCTGCGGGCCGTCCTCGAACGGGAAGAACGCGTCGGAGGCGGCCACCGCGCCGCGGGCGCGCTCGGTGCCCTCGGCGAGGCTGTTGGCGCGCTCGACGGCGAGCTTGCAGGAGTCGACGCGGTTGACCTGGCCCATGCCGATGCCGACGGAGGCACCGTCCTTGGCCAGCAGGATCGCGTTGGACTTCGCCGAGCGGCAGGCGCGCCAGGCGAAGGCGAGGTCGGCCAGCACCTCGGGCGAGGCGGCCTCGCCGGTGGCGAGCGTCCACGCCGACGGGTCGTCGCCCTCGGCCTGGAACGAGTCGCGCTGCTGCATCAGCAGGCCCCCGGAGACCGGGCGGGTCTCGACGCCGCCGCGCTCGAGGTCCTCGCAGACCAGGATGCGGATGTTCTTCTTCCCCTGCAGCACCTCGACGGCGCCGTCCTCGTAGCCCGGCGCCACGATGACCTCGGTGAAGACCTCGGCCACCTGACGGGCCATCTCGACCGACACCGGGCGGTTGGCGGCGATCACGCCACCGAACGCGGAGACCGGGTCGCAGGCGTGCGCGCGGGCGTGCGCCTCGGCGATGTCGCCGCCGACGGCCACGCCGCACGGGTTGGCGTGCTTGATGATCGCCACGGCCGGCTCGTCGAAGTCGTACGCCGCCCGGCGGGCCGCGTCGGTGTCGACGTAGTTGTTGTAGGACATCTCCTTGCCGTGCAGCTGCTCGGCACCCGCCAGCCCGGCGGGGCCGTGGCCGGTGCGGTAGAGCGCGGCCGCCTGGTGCGGGTTCTCGCCGTAGCGCAGCACGGCCGAGCGCTCCCAGGTCGCGCCGGCCCACGCGGGGAAGCTCGCCCCCTGATCGGACTCAGCCTCGGAGGAGTCGGTGAGGACGTTGCCCATCCAGGAGGCGACGGCCACGTCGTAGGACGCGGTGTGCACGAAGGCCTCGGCGGCCAGCTGCTTGCGCTGCTCGAGGGTGAACCCACCCGCCGACGTCGCGGCCAGCACGTCAGCGTACCGCTCGGGGCTGGTGACGATCGCGACCGAGGGGTGGTTCTTCGCGGCGGCGCGCACCATCGACGGGCCGCCGATGTCGATCTGCTCGACGCACTCGTCGGGCGAGGCGCCCGAGGCGACGGTCTGAGTGAAGGGGTAGAGGTTGGAGACGACCAGGTCGAACGGCTCCACCTCGAGGTCCGCCAGCTGCTGGACGTGGGAGTCCAGGCGGCGGTCGGCCAGGATGCCGGCGTGGACCCGCGGGTGCAGGGTCTTCACGCGGCCGTCGAGGCACTCGGGGAAGCCGGTCAGGTCCTCGACCTTGGTGACCGGCAGGCCCAGGCCCTCGATCAGCCTGGCCGAGCCACCGGTGGACACGAGCGTCACGCCCGCGTCGTGGAGGCCGCGGACCAGCTCCTCCAGCCCGGTCTTGTCGTAGACGGAGACCAGGGCTCGCCTGATCGGGATGCGGTTCTCGCTCACGGACTCTCCTGCAGGATCGCTGCGGTCGACGCGGTCACGGTCCCGGGGCACCCAGGCGGACGATGCCCCGACTCGGTCACTCCCCGGTGGTCACCCACCTGCGCCAGTCGTGTGGGCCGCAGCCTACCGGCTCTCAGCGCCCGAGGATCCCTCGGCGTCCCTCGACCCGGAAGCCCTCCCGGGCCATCCGTCCGACGGTGTCGACGAGCATGCCGCGCTCGGCGACCTTGATGCGCTCGTGCAGCGACTCGACGTCGTCGTCGTCCTCGACCGGCACGGTGCTCTGGGCCAGGATCACGCCGGTGTCCACGCCCTCGTCGACGACGAAGAGCGTGCAGCCGGTGACCTTCACGCCGTAGTCCAGCGCGTCGCGCGGCCCGTGCATCCCCGGGAACGACGGCGACAGCGCGGGGTGGGTGTTGACCGTCCGGCCCCCGAAGGCGGCCAGGAACGCGCCGCCCACGAGCTTCATGAAGCCGGCCAGCACGACCAGGTCGGGCTCGTACGCCGCCACCTGCTCGGCCAGTGCCGCGTCCCACTCCTCGCGGGACCCGAAGTCGCCGACGCGGGTGACGAAGGTGGGCACCCCGACCCGCTCGGCGCGGGCCAGGCCCTCGATGTCGTCACGGTCGGCGCCCACCGCGACCACGGCGGCGCCGTACGCCGGGTCCGCGCAGGCGTCGAGCAGCGCCTGCAGGTTGGTGCCGGAACCGGAGACGAGGACGACGAGGCGGGCGGTCACCCGCCGCAGACTAGGGCAGGCCGTGCGCGAGCGACCTCTCGGCCGTGCGCCAGCGACCGGCGGTCGGGCGCGGGCCGCGCGGCGCTGCCAGGCAGTCATCGCCAGGCCGCCGAGGAGGCCACCGAGGCCGAAGGTGGTCAGGCACTGCACCAGGACGTCGCCGGCCAGCGGGGAGACGTCACGCATCCGGCCGGGGCCGACCGCTCCCCCGGCCAGCCCGGCGAGCACCGCGAAGGCCACCGCGGCCAACGCACCGCCGACGCAGCCGCGGAGCGCTCCCTCCTCCCAGCGCAGGGTCGGGGCGACCTGCTGGGCCCGGGCTGTCGCCACCGCCGCCACGACGACGGGCAGCACGACCAGGGCCGCGGTCCAGGCGGGCGGCTCCCCCGCGTCGGGCAGCGCCGCCAGCATCGGGAACATCGGCAGCGGCCCGAGGACCACCACCGACGGGCTCACCAGCGTGCCGGCACCGGCGGTGAAGCCCGGCCCGGCGAGGTAGGCGCCGGAGAACGCCACCGCGTTGGGCAGCAGCACCAGCGAGACGAGCACCACGATCGCGACGTCGCCGGCACCGGAGTGCAGCTGCGACATGACGTTGGCCGCGGTGCCGAGGTCGAGGGCGAAGGAGACGAGGAAGGCCACCAGGGCGACGAGCAGCCACGTGCGGATCACCCGGCGCGCGGTCCGCACCGACTCCACCAGGCTCACGGGGGCACCGGCCACCCAGATCGCCGCGCGCCCCGAGCCGATCGCCACCGCGGGGCCGCCGACCAGCAGGCACAGCAGCGCCGCCCAGGTCACGACCCCGCCGGTGCCGAGGGCGCTGGCCCGGGTCGAGGCCAGCGACGCCGTGACGATGCCGGCGACGGCGTACCCGATCAGGAGCAGCGCGACCGCGACCGGCACGGTCCAGTCGCGCTCGCCGTCCTCGATGCCGTCGGCGTCGGGGCCGTGGCCGGAGACCAGCTGGCCCACGCGCAGGCCGGCACGCCAGGTGCTCCAGGCCGCCAGCAGCGTCACGCCGAGGGGTACGACGGTGAGCCGGACCCCCTCGACCGAGACACCGGACCCGTGGCCCATCAGCCAGGCCGTCGCGCCGACCCGCAGGCCGTCGGAGGGCTGACCGTGCGAGCCCGCGTCGGCGAGGAACCAGCCGACGACACCCACCCCGAGGCACACCAGCAGCGGCCCCAGGGCGGCCAGCAGGCCGCCGAGGAACGCCACCACCGCGAGCGGGAGCCGCGGTCCGGGTCGGGAGTCGGTGCCCCGCGCTCGGGCGGGGCCGGTCGGCCGCGAGATCAGGGAGGACATGACCTGCCCATCATCGCCGCCAGGCCCCCCTCATTATGGTTGGACGCGCCATGAGGGACCCAGAGGAGTTCGACGCGTTCTACAAGGACGCCCGGGACCGGCTGCTCGTGCAGACGTTCGCCCTGACCGGGGACGTCCGCGCCTCGCGCAGCGCGGTCCGCCGGCACACCGCCCGCCGCTGGCACAGGGAGCGCGGCCTCGAGCCGGAGGTCGCCGCGACCCTGGAGGCGCTGGGGAAGCTGACCTACAACCAACGTCGGGTGCTGCTGCTGACGCACCTGGCCACCGTCAGCCTCGACCAGATGGCCCGCGAGGTCTCCCAGACCGTGGAGACCACGACCCGCGAGCTGCAGACCGCGACCTCCCAGTTCGCCGTGCACCGTGACGTCCCCACGACCGTCGTGCCGACGGTCCTGCGCAGCCTCTTCGAGACCACGCTCGACGCCCGCTGGCCCCGGGCCTCGATCATCCGGCGTGCCGGTGCCACCCGCCGGCGTACCCACACCGCGGTGGGGGCCGTCGTCGCCGTCGCCGCGGTGGCCGTCGCCGGCGCCGTGGTCTCCGACCCCGCCGGCGTCCGCCCCACCCTCGACCGCGAGCCCGTCGCCGCGCTCTCCACGCCGAGCGCCCCGGCGCCGTCCGCCCCGCAGGAGACCGACGTCCTCCCCACCTCGGCCATGGTCTCCGTGGACCGGGTCGCCTCGCTGCTGCCCGGCAGGGACTGGGAGGAGCTCTCGACCCACGACAACACCCACGGCGACGGCCTGGTGATGCCCTGCCAGCAGGCGAGGTACGCCGACCCCCGTGTCGTCGACGCCCTGGTCCGCGAGATCAAGACGCCGCGGGGAGCCGACCCGCGGCGCAGCGTGGTCGCGAGCACCGAGGCCTCCCGCAACGAGCGGGCCGCCGGCCGCGCCATGGGGCGGCTCACCGAGTGGTTCGCCCGCTGCCAGGCCGAGCGCAGCCAGCTGCTCTCCACCAGCACCGTCACCGGCGTCGGCGACGAGGCGCTGCAGATCGTGCTCCGCGACTGGGCGGACCCGGTGACCACCACCGTCGTCGGGCTCGCCCGCACCGGTCGCTTCGTGGTCACCACCACCTCCTCGGTCCGCGACGACCGGCTGGAGGCGCCCCAGGCCCAGACCCTGCTGCTGGCCGCCGCCGTCGACGGGGTCTGCGACCTGCCCGGCGGCTCCGCCTGCTCCCGCGGTACGCCGAAGACGCAGCGTCGCGACGCGCTGCCCGTCGGCGATCCCGCGACGATGCTGGTGGAGGGTGACCTACCCCCGGTGAGCAGCGTCGACGCGCCCTGGGTGGGCACCCGCCCGGAGAAGGTGCGCGGCCAGAACGCCGCGGCCACCCGCTGCGACAAGACCTCGTTCTCCGGCACCACCGGCGGGGAGCGGATGCGGGCCTCCTCGACCCGCACCTTCCTCATCCCCGAGGCCGAGCTGCCGGTGGAGTTCGGCCTCACCGAGACCGTCGGCCGGCTGCCGGAGAAGCAGGCCCGGTCCTTCGTCTCCACGATCCGCCGCAAGATGGACTCCTGCTCCGACCGCGAGCTCGGCACCGAGGTGGTGACCGCCGCCTCGCGCAGCTCGGCGAAGGAGGAGCTCGCCGTGTGGCACGTGACGGTCGAGGTCACCGAGAACCGCTCGGTGAAGTACTTCATGGCCGTGGCCCGCACCGGCGGTCAGCTCCTGCAGCTCGGGTTCATCCCGGCCCCCGGCGTCGAGATGGACCGTGGGGCGTTCCTCGCGCTCGCCGAGCGCGGCCTCGAGCGCCTGCGCTCGGGCAGCTGACCGCGCGCTCCCCCGGAGCACCGCCCCAGAAATACCTGCGGCGGGGTGCAACCGCCCCGCGCCCCGCGGCGTACACACTGCGAGGACGGCGACGTGGCCGTCCCCGGAGACGAGAGCAGGACGATGGACGAGGTCGAGTTCGACGACTTCTACACGACCTCCTACGCCCGCGTCGTCGGTCAGGTGTACGCCATGATCGGCAGCCGCGACGAGGCCGAGGAGTGCGTGCAGGAGGCGTTCGTGCGGGCGTGGGCCCACCGCCGGTCGCTGGACCGTGCGGGCCACCCCGAGGCATGGGTGCGCACGACGGCGTACCGGCTGGCGGTCAGCCGCTGGCGCCGGGTCGCGAGAGGACGACGCCCGGCCGACCGGGCCCTCGCCTCCCCCACCACGGCGGCGGCGCCGAGCGAGGCCCACGTGGCGCTCGTGGCGGCGCTCAAGCAGCTGCCGGAGGCCCAGCGACGGGCCCTGGTGCTGCACCACCTCGCGGACCTCCCGGTCCACGAGGTCGCCCGCGAGACCGGTGTCCCCGAGGGCACCGTCAAGGCGCGGCTCTCCCGCGGGCGGGCCGCCCTCGCCGCCCTGCTCGCCGACCACCAGACCACGCTGCCGGGAGGAGCGACCAGTGCCTGAGAACGACCTCTTCGAGAGCTTCACGACGATGGACCAGACCGACCTGCACCCGCTGCCCGCCTCCGAGGTACGCCGACGTGGCGACCGCCTCCGCCGGCGCAACACCGCGCTCGCGGTCGCCGGTGGCACCGTCGCGGCGATGACCGCGATCGGCGTGCCCGTGGCGCTGAGCCAGGACGGCACGGACGCCCGTCCCGACCCGGGCCTCTACGCCACCGACGGCCCGAGCACCGACGCGGTCGCGTGGCGCGTCGACGTCCCCGAGGACTTCCCGCTCACCGACGGCTTCCCGCTGGAGGACCCCGACCGCACCCAGGTGCTCCCGGAGTACCAGCCGCAGGCGGTCGGCCCGTGCGCCACCAGCCCCGCCTGGGACGTCTCCGGCGCCCTCGAGAGCCTGCAGGCGGTCTACACCGACCCCAGCCAGGGCGGCATGGACCGCGTCGTCTCGGTCTACGAGGACGACACCACGGCCGCGGCCGCGCTGGAGGAGCTGCGCACGCAGGCCGAGTCCTGCCGGCCTCAGGGGCAGCCCCGGGTCTCCGCCGAGGTGCTGACCAGCGACCTGGGCGAGCAGTCCGTGGTGTTCGTCAACGGCTACGACGACACCGGTGAGGGCTTCCTCCACCAGGCGGTCCGGGTCGGCAACGCGGTGCTGTACTCCACGTCGTACTTCCAGGGCGCCGGGGACCCCGCCGTCGTCGAGACCGAGCAGGAGCGCGAGCAGGACCGCAGCGCCGAGGTCGTCGCGCAGATGTGCGTCTTCGCCGCCGACCCCTGCTGAGCGACCCACCCATCCCGCCACAGCACGCACGAGCGCCCCCGACCCGGAGGTCGAGGGCGCTCGTGGCGATCCGGGGTGCGGATCAGAGGTTGTTCATGATCTCCCGCATCAGCTCGGCGGTCTCGGACGGCGTCTTGCCGACCTTCACGCCGACGGCCTCGAGGGCCTCCTTCTTGGCCTGCGCGGTGCCCGCCGAGCCCGAGACGATGGCGCCGGCGTGGCCCATCGTCTTGCCCTCGGGGGCGGTGAAGCCGGCGACGTAGCCGACGACCGGCTTGGTCACGTTGTCCTTGATGTACGCCGCGGCCCGCTCCTCGGCGTCGCCGCCGATCTCGCCGATCATCACGATCGCCTTGGTGTCGGGGTCGGCCTCGAACGCCTCGAGGGCGTCGATGTGGGTGGTGCCGATGATCGGGTCACCACCGATGCCGATCGCGGTGCTGAAGCCGAAGTCCTTCAGCTCGAACATCATCTGGTAGGTCAGCGTGCCCGACTTCGACACCAGCCCGATGGGGCCCTTGCCCGCGATGGTGTGCGGGGTGATGCCGGCCAGCGACTCCTCGGGCGTGATGATGCCCGGGCAGTTCGGACCGATCATCCGGGTGCCGTTGTGGTTCTTGTCCGACTGCAGGTAGGACCAGACCTCGGCGGTGTCCTGGACCGGCACGCCCTCGGTGATGACGACCAGCAGCTTGATGCCGGCGTCGATCGCCTCGATGCAGGCGTCCTTGGTGAAGGCCGGCGGAACGAAGACGACCGAGACGTCAGCGCCGGTCTCCTTCATGGCCTCCTCCACCGAGCCGAAGACCGGCTGGGTGGTGCCCGCCAGCTCGACGGTGGTGCCGGCCTTGCGCGCGTTGACGCCGCCGACGATGTTCGATCCCGCCTCGATCATCAAGGTGGTGTGCTTGGAGCCCATCCCACCGGTGATGCCCTGGACGATGATCTTGCTGTCCTTGTTGAGGTAGATGCTCATGTGCTCGTTCTTCTCGTCTCTCGTCCGGGCTCAGGCGTTGGCCAGCTCGGCGGCCTTGTCGGCCGCGCCGTCCATGGTGTCGACCGTGGTCACGAGCGGGTGGTCCAGCTCGGCCAGAATCGCGCGGCCCTTGTCGACGTTGTTGCCGTCCAGGCGCACCACGAGGGGCTTGGTGGCGGCGTCGCCGAGGATCTCCAGGGCGCCCTTGATGCCGTTGGCGACCTCGTCGCAGGCGGTGATGCCGCCGAAGACGTTGACGAACACGCTCTTGACCTGGGGGTCGTTGAGGATGACGTCGAGGCCGTCGGCCATGACCTGCGCGTTGGCGCCGCCGCCGATGTCGAGGAAGTTGGCGGGCTTGACGCCGCCGTGCTTCTCACCGGCGTACGCGACGACGTCGAGGGTGCTCATCACGAGGCCCGCGCCGTTGCCGATGATGCCGACCTCGCCGTCGAGCTTGACGTAGTTGAGGCCCTTGTCCTTGGCCTTCGCCTCGAGCGGGTCGGCCTCCTCGCGGATCTCGAACTCCTCGTGGTGCGGGTGGCGCACCTCCGAGGCGTTCTCGTCCAGCGAGACCTTGCCGTCGAGGGCCTCGAGCTTGTCGCCCTCGAGACGCGCGAGCGGGTTGACCTCGACGGATCATCGCCACGGCCTGCTCGAAGACGGGCTCGGGGAACTTCGCCTCGGTGGCGATCGCACGGGCCTTGGCCTCGTCCACACCGGTGCCGGGGTCGACGGCGATCTGCTTGACGGCGTCGGGGTTGGTCTTGGCGACCTCCTCGATCTCCACGCCACCCTCGACCGAGGCGATGCAGAGGTACTGCCGGTTCGCGCGGTCGAGCAGGAAGGAGAAGTAGTACTCCTCCTGGGGCGGGGTCGCCGGCGTGACGAGCACGCGGTTGACCGTGAGGCCCTTGATCTCCATGCCGAGGATGTTGGAGGCGTACTCGAACGCCTCGTCCGCGGTCTTGGCCAGCTTCACGCCGCCGGCCTTGCCGCGGCCACCCGCCTTGACCTGCGCCTTGACCACGGTCACGCCACCGATCTCCTCGGCGGCGGCCTTCGCGGCCTCGGGGGTCTCGACGACGACGCCGAGCGTCGTGGCCACACCGTGCTTGGCGAAGAGCTCCTTCGCCTGGTACTCCATCAGGTCCACTGGTCCACCAGTTCTTCTCTGTTGTCGTTCGGGCCGACTTTCGCGGCTCTCGGCGCTGGCGGCGCGCGGCAGTGATCGCACGCGGCGCCCCGGGCACCTTAGACCCGCGCCCGTGCTGGGGACGAGGGGCAGGGGCGTCGACGTGATGCACGTCATGTGACCTGCCGGTAGCTGCGAGGACAACCGGAGGACACCGCGAGGCGTCCACGGCGGTCTAGCCCAGATGGCGCCCGGGGGGCCGCGAACGTAACGGTTCTGCATCGTCGGGCGTTGGCCCGTCGAAGCCCCCACTTCGTCCGGGACCCACCCTTTCGGTTATCGTCTCGGGACGCAGCACAGCAGCACGCCCCCAACCCCGGAGATCGCACTTCATGGGTCAGACCCGAGACGAGCAGGCCGCCTACGTCGGTCGTCGTCGCGCGAGCGTCGCTGCTCCCGAGTCCGGCACCCCGACCACGCCGTACGTCGGCAAGCGTCGCGCCGCCACTCCCACGCTCGAGCGTCCGGCCCTGACGTTGCCCGCCGAGACGATCCGCGTGCCGGCCGCACGCGTCGAGCAGCCCACGCCGGTCCCGGTCACCTCCGGACGGCGTCGCGCCGACGTGGACACCGCCACGATCGAGCGGGTGCTCGCCGACCTCGAGCCGGTCGACGCCTCCACGTCCTTCGCCGGTGAGGACACCGTGATCCTCCCGCTCGAGCTCACCCGCCAAGCCGCCGCCGGTCGCCGCCGCGCCGCACGCCGCACCACCCGCACGTCCGCCCCGGCGTCGTGAGCCGCGACGGAGACCGGGCTGCCGCCGAGTCCGCCGATCTCGAGGCCCAGGTCGAGGCGCAGGCCGAGCAGCGCAACGAAGCCTTGGGCCAGCTCGCGCAGAAGGCCGAGCAGCGCGCCAGCGTCCTCGCCGAGAACCGCTGGGTCCTCCCGCTGGCCGGCTACCGCCTCACCGCGACCTTCGGCGAGTACGGCCTGTGGTCGAGCTACCACACCGGCCTGGACTTCGCCGCCGACTCCGGCACCTCCCTCGTCGCCGTGGCGCGCGGTGTGGTCACCTCCACCGGCTACGACGGCGCCTACGGCAACAAGACCGTCCTCACGCTCGAGGACGGCACCGAGGTCTGGTACGCCCACCAGACCTCGATCTACGTCTCCGCCGGCGACGTCGTCGCCCCCGGTGACGTGATCGGCACCGTCGGCTCGACCGGCAACGTCACCGGCCCGCACCTGCACCTGGAGGTGCGCCCCGGTGGTGGCGACCCCGTCGACCCGCGGGCGGCGCTGATCGCGAATGGTGTGACTCCCTGACGACCCTCGCTGGTCGAGGTGCGACGAGCGCCAGCGAGGAGCCTCGAGACCCGGTGACGCGGTCGCCGACTTGACGGGGCCTCGAGGCTCGGCCGTGGCCGGCCTCGCACCTCGACCAGCAGTTCGCTACAACTTCTCCACCGGCGCGTAGCGCAGCAGCAGCCGCTTGACGCCGTCGGAGCCGAAGTCGATCGAGGCGACCGCGCGGTCGGCCTCGCCCTCGACGGACACGACCGTGCCCAGGCCGAAGGAGTCGTGGGTGACCCGGTCGCCGGCGGCGAGCGAGGGCACCGGGCGGTCGCGCTTGCGCGACTTCGACGCAGCGTCGGCGCGGGCCGCGGCGGCGGAGAAGTTGCGCCGACCCGAGGCGGTGGGGCTGCCCATCCCGCCGCCGGGGGCACCGAGAGACCCGGAGAGGTCGGGCCGCGACCAGCGGGTCTGGGCCCCCTCGGTGCGGCGCCAGTCGACCAGGTCGACCGGCATCTCGTCGAGGAAGCGCGACGCAGGGTTGTGCGATGGCGCGCCCCACGCCGAGCGGACCACCGCACGGGAGAGGTAGAGACGCTCGCGGGCCCGGGTGACGCCGACGTAGGCCAGGCGCCGCTCCTCCTCGAGCTCGGTCTGGTCGCCCAGCGCCCGCGAGTGCGGGAAGACGCCGTCCTCGAGGCCGGTGAGGAACACGATCGGGAACTCCAGCCCCTTGGCCGTGTGCAACGTCATCAAGGTGACGACCCCGACGTCCTCGCCGTCCGGGTCGTCGGGGATCTGGTCGGTGTCGGCCACCAGCGCGACCCGCTCGAGGAAGTCGGTGAGACCGGGCTCGACCAGCCCGGCGTCGACGTCGGCGGGGTCGGCAGACGGCCCGGCCTGCGGGTCCTCGGCGAACTCGCGGGCCACCGCGACGAGCTCGGCGAGGTTCTCCAGGCGGGTCGCGTCCTGCGGGTCGTCGGAGTCCTCCAGCGAGGCGAGGTAGCCCGAGCGCTCGAGGGTCGTCTCGAGGACCACGTCGGCCCGCTCGCCGCCGTCGACCATCGACTGCAGCTCCTGCACGAGGTCGACGAAGCCGCGGATGCAGCTCAGGGAGCGGGTCGCCAGGCCCGGGGCCTCGTCGGCGCGCTGCAGGGCCGACCAGAAGGAGATCCGCTCGCGCTCGGCGTACGCCGAGACGCAGGCCACCGCGCGGTCGCCGATGCCGCGCTTGGGGGTGTTGAGGATGCGCCGTAGGGAGACCTGGTCCTCGGGGTTGGCCAGCATCCGCAGGTAGGCCAAGGCGTCACGCACCTCGCGGCGCTCGTAGAACCGCACGCCCCCGACGACCTTGTAGGGCTGCCCGGTGCGGATGAAGATCTCCTCGAAGACCCGGGACTGGGCGTTGGTGCGGTAGAACACCGCGACGTCGCCGGGCTTGGCGCCGCCGTCGACCAGGGTGTCGATCTCCCCGGAGACGAAGCGGGCCTCGTCGTGCTCGTCGTCGGCGACGTAGCCGACGATCCGCTCGCCGTCGCCGGCGTCGGACCACAGCCGCTTGGGCTTGCGGCCCTTGTTGTGGCCGATGATCCCGTTGGCGGCGGTGAGGATGGTCTGGGTGGAGCGGTAGTTCTGCTCCAGCAGGATGGTCGCTGCGTCGGGGAAGTCCTCCTCGAAGTCGAGGATGTTGCGGATGTTGGCGCCGCGGAAGGCGTAGATCGACTGGTCGGCGTCGCCGACGACCATCAGCTCGGCGGGCGGGACCCGCTCGCCCTCGGCCTCGACCGAGGACTGGTCGAGGGGGTTTGCGCAGAGCTGGTGGATCAGGGCGTACTGCGCGTGGTTGGTGTCCTGGTACTCGTCGACCAGCACGTGCCGGAAGCGCCGGCGGTAGGTCTCCTTGATCTCCGGGAAGGCCTCGAAGAGGTGGACCGTGGTCATGATCAGGTCGTCGAAGTCCAGCGCGTTGGCCTCGCGCAGGCGCCGCTGGTAGAGCGTGTACGCCGCCGCGTAGGTCTCCTCCAGCTTGTTCTTCGCCTCGGCCGTGACCTGCTCGGCGTCGCGCAGCTCGTTCTTGTGGTTGCTGACCCAGTGCAGCAGCGCACCGGGCTGGTAGCGCTTGGGGTCCAGGTCGAGGTCCTGGACGACCAGCGTCATCAGCCGCTTCTGGTCCTGGGCGTCGTAGATGGAGAAGTTGGACTTCCAGGTGCCGCCCTCGCGCTCGAGCGCGCCGATCTCCTTGCGCAGGATGCGCACGCACGCGGAGTGGAACGTCGAGACCCACATGATGCGGGCGCGCCTGCCGACGAGCTCCTCGACGCGCTCCTTCATCTCGGCCGCGGCCTTGTTGGTGAAGGTGATGGCCAGGATCGAGCCCGGGTGCGCCTTGCGCTCGGAGATCGTCCAGGCGATGCGACGGGTCAGCACCCGGGTCTTGCCCGAGCCCGCGCCGGCCACGACCAGCAGCGGCGATCCCTCGTGGACGACGGCGGCCCGCTGGGGCTCGTTGAGCCCCTCGAGCAGCGCGTCGGCGGAGGGACCGGTCCGGGGGGTGCGCGGGGTCTCGAACAGCGTCTCGGTCAGCTCACTCATGCTGCCCCCAGCCTACGTCCGGCCGGGGACAGCACGAGTGCCGGTCAGGCGTCCGCCAGCCGGAGGAACTCCAGGTGCCGCTCGTACTGGTCGAGCACGTCGTCGATGAGCTGGGCCCGGGTGTAGCCCATGACGTCGTAGCCCTGGCCGCCGTCGCGCAGGTGCACCTCGAGGCGGTAGTAGCGGTCGCCGCCGCGCGGCACCCGACCGCCGTACGACGGGAGCGCGGCCGCGCAGCGCTGCACGCGGTAGACGAAGGGCTGCTCCCCCACGCCGGCGCGCAGCTCGGCAGCGGGCTCGGCGTCCTCGTCGATCACCGACTCGACCACCACGTCGACACCCTGCGCCTCGAACTCGCGGGCGACCTCCTCCAGCGCCGGCGTGGCGTCCTGGGCGAGGTACTCGTCCGCGCGCTGCCGGTCGGGGAAGTCCATCGCCCGGTGCAGCCTCGCCTGCCACGGAGCCCGACCCCGTCGGTCGCGCTCGGCCAGCGTGGTGCGGCCCGACAGTGCCCCGGTCACCGCACGGCGGCTGTCGGCGAGGTGCCCCTCGGCGGACAACGCCTTCCACAGGCCCCACATCACGCCGATCATCACGACCGCGAACGGCAGCCCGATGATGACGGTGGCGTACTGCAGCGCGTAGATGTTGCCGGCCGCGACGATGGCCAGCGTGAGCGCACCGGTGGCGACGGCCCAGAAGATGCGCAGCGGGGCGCCGGCGTCGTGGTGGGGCGACTTCAGCGTGCTGGAGAGGTTGGCCATCACCAGCGCGCCGGAGTCGGCGGAGGTCACGTAGAACAGCAGCCCGATGAGGATGAACGCGCCGGCGACGAAGGTGAAGCCGGGGTACTCCTGCAGCAGCGACCACAGCGCGGTGTCGGGGCCGCTGGCGGCGTTCACGACCTCGCGCAGGTCGGTGTTGCCGCTGCGGATCTCGCTGATGGCGGCATTGCCGAAGATCGTCACCCACATGACGATGTAGCTGAACGGGATGATCATCGTGCCGGCCACGAACTGCCGGATCGTGCGGCCGCGCGAGATGCGGGCCAGGAACAGGCCGACGAAGGCCGCCCACGCGATCCACCAGGCCCAGAAGAACAGCGTCCAGAAGCTCATCCAGTCGCCGGTGTCCTCGTAGGCGAAGGTCTCGTTGGTCAGCCCCGGCAGCATTCGGACGTAGTCGCCGACGTTGACGACCAACGAGTTCAGCAGGAAGGCGGTGCGGCCGGTGAGCAGCACGTACGCCGCCAGGCCGATGGCCAGCAGCACGTTGAACTGCGAGATCAGCTTGATGCCCTTCTCGACGCCGGTGACCGCCGAGAGGGTGGCGATGCCGATCGCCAGCACGACCAGGCCGATCTGCACCGGCAGCCCGACCGAGAGCCCGAAGACGACGTCGAGCCCGACGTTGAGGCTCACCACGCCGATGCCCAGCGAGGTGGCGACACCGAAGATGGTGCCCAGGATCGCCGCGGTGTCCGCCGCGGTGCCGATGGGGCCGTTGATGCGTTTGCCGATGATCGGGTAGAGCGCCGAGCGCACCGCCAGCGGCAGCCCCATCCGGTAGGCGAAGTAGGCCAGCGCCATGCCCATCAGGGAGTACATCCCCCACCCGGAGATGCCGTAGTGGAACAGCGTCCACACGGTGCCCTCCCGGGCCGCCTGCACCGTGCCGCCCTCGATGACCGGCGGGTTGAGGTACTGGTACGCCGGCTCGTAGACGGCGTAGAAGACCAGGTCGGTCCCGATGCCGGCCGCGAAGAGCATCGCGGCCCAGGCGCCGGTGGAGAACTCCGGCCGGGAGTGCTCGGGGCCCAGGCGCACCTTGCCGTAGCGCGAGAAGCCCAGGAAGAGCACGAACACCAGGACCGTGGTGGTCAGGGCGATGTAGTACCAGCCCAGGCTGGTGCTGACCCACCCGACGATCGTCTCGAGCGTCGAGTACGCCTGGTCGGGCACGGCCACGCACCAGATCGTCACCGCCAGGGTGACAGCGGCGGCGGTGAGGAAGACCGGCCGGTTGAGCGTCCAGTCCGGCTGGTCGTCGGGCGTGCCCGCGTCGACCGGGCGATGCTGCGTCGTGGTCATCGTCAGCTCCTCCTCAGCGGACCCGGACGGTGCCGGGGACGGCGGCGTCGTTGCGCGGGTCGCCCTCGGGGTAGAGCGGCATGCCGGTGCCGTGCTTGTAGAACGGGACGTCGAGCGCCTCGAGCGGCTCGTTGCCGGCGATCAGGTCGGCGGCCTTCTCGGCCAGCATCATCACGGGGGCGTAGATGTTGCCGTTGGTGACGTAGGGCATCACCGAGGCGTCGACCACGCGCAGGCCCTCGACGCCGTGGACCTTCATCGACGTCGGGTCGACCACGGCGTCCTCGCCGGTGCCCATCTTGGCCGTGCACGAGGGGTGCAGCGCGGTCTCGGCGTCCTCGGCGACCCAGTCGAGGATCTCCTGGTCGGTCTGCACCGAGGGTCCCGGCGAGATCTCGCCGCCGGAGAACGGCTTGAACGCCGGCGCCTCGAGGATCTCGCGGGCCTTGCGGACCATCTCGATCCACTCGCGGCGGTCGTTCTCGGTGGAGAGGTAGTTGAACTGCATCGCCGGGTGCTCCAGCGGGTCGCGGCTCCGGATCTTCAGCCAGCCGCGGACGTCGGAGTACATCGGGCCGATGTGGACCTGGTAACCGTGCTCGGCCGCGGGCTGGGAGCCGTCGTACCTGATGGCGATCGGCAGGAAGTGGAACATCAGGTTGGGGTAGGACACGTCGTCGTTGGAGCGGATGAACCCGCCCGCCTCGAAGTGGTTGGAGGCACCGACGCCCTTGCGGCCGAAGAGCCACTCGGCGCCGATGCGCGGCTTGTGGCGGTGCTTGAGCCACGGTGCGATCGAGACCGGCTGGGTGGCCGCATGCTGGATGTAGACCTCGAGGTGGTCCTGGAGGTTGGCGCCGACGCCCGGCAGGTCGGCGATCACGTCGATGCCGAGGCTGCGCAGGTGGTCGGCCGGGCCGATGCCCGAGAGCTGCAGCAGCTGCGGGGAGTTGATGGCGCCGCCGCACAGGATGACCTCGCCGGCCTCGACGCTGCGCTTGAGCTTGTAACCGCGCAGGTAGTCGACCCCGGTGACCCGCTTCCCGCTGGTGCGCAGGCCGGTGACCATCGAGAGCGTGTGGACGGTGAGGTTCTTCCGCTTGCGCACCGGGTGGAGGTAGGCCTGCGACGCGGAGAGCCGGCGGCCGCGGTGGACGTTGCGGTCGAAGCGCGCGAAGCCCTCCTGGCGGTAGCCGTTGACGTCGTCGGTCAGCGGGTGGCCGGCCTGCTGCGCGGCCTCGAAGAAGGCGTTGAACAGCGGCGAGGTGGCCGGGCCCTGCTCGAGGACCAGCGGGCCGGAGCCACCGCGCCACGCGTCGGCGGCGACGGTGCCGTCGGCCAGCATGCGCGTCTCCATGCGCTTGAAGTACGGCAGCACGTGCGCGTAGTCCCAGGTCTCCATGCCCGGGTCGGACGCCCAGCGCTCGTAGTCCATCGGGTTGCCGCGCTGGAAGATCATCCCGTTGATCGAGGAGGACCCGCCGAGCACCTTGCCGCGCGCGTGGTAGATCCGGCGTCCGTTCATGTGCGGCTCGGGCTCGGACTCGTACTTCCAGTCGTAGAGCCTGTTGCCGATCGGGTAGGGCAGCGCCGCCGGCATGTGGATGAACGGGTCGAGCTTGGTGTCGCTGCGACCCGCCTCGAGCACCAGCACGCTGACCGAGGGGTCGGCGGAGAGCCGGTTGGCGAGGGCGGACCCGGCGGAGCCCCCGCCGACGATGACGTAGTCGTAACGCTCGGTGCTCACTTCTCGGATCCCTTCTCCTCGGTGCTGCCCTCGGTGCTGTCGCTGAACCAGCCCGCACGCGCGGGTCGGGTGTTGTGCCAGATGTGCTTGGTCTCGCGGTACTCCTCGAGACCGGCCAGCCCCAGCTCGCGGCCGATGCCGCTCTGCTTCATCCCGCCCCACTCGGCCTGCGGGACGTACGGGTGGTAGTCGTTGATCCAGATCGTGCCGTGGCGCAGCCGGGCCGCGACGCGCTCGGCGCGACCGGCGTTCTCGGTCCACACCGCCCCGGCGAGGCCGTAGATCGTGTCGTTGGCGATCGAGACGGCCGCCTCCTCGCGCGCCTCGCGGTCCGCGCCGGTGAAGCGCTCGACGGTCAGCACCGGGCCGAAGCTCTCCTCCTGCACGCACGACATGTCCGCGGCGCAGTCGTCGAGGATCGTCGGCAGGTAGAAGAACCCCTCGTCGTACGCCGCCCCCTCGGGTCGCGCGCCGCCGCAGCGCAGGGTCGCGCCTTCCTCGAGCCCGGCCGCGACGTAGGCCTCGACCTTCTCGCGATGCGCTGCGGAGATCAGCGGCCCGGTCTCGGCCGAGTCGTCGAAGGGGCCGCCGAGGCGGATCTCCTTCGCCCGGCGCACCAGCTCGTCGACGACCTCGTCGTGGACGGTGTCCTCGACGATGAGCCGGGCCCCGGCCGAGCAGACCTGCCCGGAGTCGAGGAAGACCGCCGTGAGGGCGTTGTCGATGGCCGCATCCAGGTCGGCGTCGGCGAAGACGATGTTGGGGTTCTTGCCGCCGAGCTCCAGGGCCACGCGCTTCACCGTCGGGGCGGCCGCGGCCATGATCCGGCGGCCGGTCACGACGCCGCCGGTGAAGGACACCAGGTCGACCTCCGGGGCCTCGGTGAGCACCGGTCCCACCGCGTCGCCGGCACCCGTGACGAGGTTGGCCACGCCCGCCGGCAGGCCCACGTCGCTCAGGGCGTCCATCAGCCACATGGCCGTGGACGGCGTCAGCTCGCTCGGCTTGAGCACGAAGGTGTTGCCCGCGGCCAGCGCCGGCGCGACCTTCCACGCGGTCTGCAGCAACGGGTAGTTCCACGGCGTGATCAGGCTGCACACGCCCACCGGCTCGTGCACGACCCGGCTCCGCACGTCGGGCATCCCGGGGTCGACCACGCGACCGGACTCGGCCTGGGCGAGCGAGGCGAAGTGCCGGAACACCCCGACGATGTCGTCGACGTCGATCTGGCTCTCCACGAAGCGCTTGCCGGTGTCGAGGGACTCCCGGCGGGCGACCTCGTCCTTGTCGGACTCGAGCCGGTCGGCCAGGCGGTGCAGCAGCGCCGCCCGCTCCGGCGCCGGGGTGCGGGGCCAGGGACCGTTGTCGAAGGCGCGGCGGGCGGACAGGACGGCGGCCACCGCGTCGTCGGCACCGCCCTCGGACACGGTGCGCACCGGCGTACCGTCCGCGGGGCAGCGGATCTCGCGGGTGCCGCCATCGGCGGCGTCACGCCACTTTCCGTCGATGAAGAGGCTCGGGTCGGACATGGGGATGCACGGCTCCTCGGGTCGGTGTCTGCGTCCGACGCCGGGCCGTGCGAGTGGGTGCTGCGACCACGGCCGCACCCGGCGTCCACGTGGCGGTGATGGCGGCGCGACCGCGAGGGCCCGACGGGGGCGTCGAGCACGTGGCCGCCTCACCCCAGTGACAGCAGCGTGCCTACCTGAGAGCAGGCTGAAACGTCCCCTGGCTCACACCGGGGGATTCTTTACCCCTGGGCGGGGCGGCGCCCCAGGGCCAACGGGTCAGGCCCAGGCGTGCGCGGGCGACCAGAAGACGGCGATCGCCACGTTGAGCACCGACAGCGCCAGCAGCCCGGCCCACAGGCCCTGCGGGATGCTCGGCTTGCGCACGTTGACCATCACCAGCACGAGGACGACCAGGCCGATGAGCAGCTTGACGCCGACCTTGGTGTTGTTCGGCTCCTGGTCCCCGGCCGAGAGCACCCCGACCAGCGCGAGCCCGGCGAGGAACGCGGTGCCCGCGCCGTCACGCATCGCCGCGTTCACCTTCTTCTCCCCCGGGCCCGCCTGGGCGATCAGGCCGCCGATGAGCGCGGCGAAGCCGAGGATGTGCACGAACAGCAGGATCAGGCGCAGGGTCTCCACGCCTGGATCGTACGGCCTCACCACCCCAGGTCGTGTCCCCACCGCTGGTCGACGCGGCGCGCCAGCGCCGTCTCGAGACCCCGCCCCCACCGCTGGTTGAGGTGCGAGGAGCGCCAGCGACGAGCCTCGAAACCCCGTACGCCGACAAGCAACCTGCTCCACGGGGCGACTGGAGGGTTCCTCGTGAACCCCTTTCACGGCACGCCCTCCGGTCCTTGTCGACTCGGTGGTCGGGGTGGGTGGGCGCCTGGACGTTCGCGCTGCAGCAGGTCCTTCATTGATCGAAACCGTGCTTGCGGTCGACTTCGATTTCGGTACCTGGTCGCGGTTCGCTCGACCCCTTCGGCCCGCTGGGGTGCTCGCTTGGGTTGCGCTTGATTCGTCCTCCACACATTCGATCCGGGGCCCGCAACAGGGTTTCCTTCGAACTGGTGTTCTAGTAGAATCTGGTCATGGCACTCGGACACCAGGATCAGTCGGCACAGGACTCTCCTGTCCCGACCGGTGACCTGCTGACCGAGATTCGCGACCTCGACCAGGCCGCTGACCAGGCCGACCGGGACCGGTTCATCGCCATCGCCGAGTGGGCTGAGCGCCACACCACCGGCGCCCTGCTGCCCGACCTCTACGGCACGTTCGGGCTGCCCGACGACGACGCCCACACCGAGGCCGAGAACGCGTGGGTGTCCCGGTTCGGGATGCCCGGCGCCGACACCATGCTCGAGCTCGCCGGCCCGGGTGCACCGGAGATCAGCGAGTTCGCGGTCCTCGAGCTCGCCGCCGCCCTCGGTCGCTCGACCGACTCCGGGCGGATGCTGCTCTCAGACGCCGTCGAAGCCCGCTACCGACTCCCCAAGATCTGGCAGCGCCTCCTCGACGGCCAGGTCCAGGTCTGGCGAGTACGCCGCGTCACCGACCTCACCCGCGCACTCACCGCAGAAGCAGCGGCGTTCGTCGACGCCCACCTCGCCCACGTCATCCACACCGCCTCCTTCACCACCGTCAAACGACTCGTCGCCGAAGCAGCCGCACGGTTCGACCCCGAAGCGACCGAGATGGAAGAGGCCGACACCCAAGCGACGCTGCACGTCACCCTCGACCTGAACACCGCCTGGTCCATCGGCACCGCGAGCGGCGTCCACCTCACCGGCCTTCTCGACCGGGCCGACGCCGAAGAGCTCGAGCACGCCATCCGCACCATCGCCGACCAACTCGCCGCCGCCGGCTCCACCGACCCCCTCGACGTCCGCCGCGCCAAAGCCCTGGGC